>Ga0310345_10001362_pt1 | contig 27483 bp, 24 predicted proteins | sample HC15DNA20500_MG_FD_204667 | JGI IMG/M metagenome (GOLD analysis project Ga0310345, IMG submission 204667) | Marine microbial communities from station ALOHA, North Pacific Subtropical Gyre - HC15-DNA-20-500_MG | ecosystem: Environmental > Aquatic > Marine > Oceanic | place: Pacific Ocean: North... | reverse complement strand
TAGGATTCCCAGCGCCAGCTCGAAGACGGCGCTCAGCCACGGGAGACCTCGTACCTGCTCCGCTGCCGCAGCGGCGGCGTCCGACACGTCGAAGGGAGTACTGATCCGGCCCATCTCCCCTACGGCGACCTTCTGGCTGGCGAGCATGAGCTGGCGCAGCTCCGTTCGTCGCGCCTCGGAGCCCGGCACCTTCTGGTACGCCTTGATTGCGCTCTCGAGGTGGGTCGCCCGGAAGGCCCCGCCCGGTCCACTCTCAGCGATCCGAACATGGCACTCTGCGGCCTCGACGAACGCAGCATGGGAAGCCTCGTCGTCTCCCGCCTTGTGCCATGCTCGACCCGCCCGGTCCCATAGTGCTTTGGCTGTGAACAGATCGCCTCCAGCCTCTTCCTCTCGTGCGAGCTCTTCGATGAGGGTCGCGAATGCGCTCGGATCCGGGTACTGACGATCGAGGACGACGTCGACGATTGAGATGGAGCGACCTCGCGCGCCAGAGGCCGGATCGCGCAGGAGGCGACCGGCCATAAGGAGGACTCGGTCCACGTCCTTCTCGGGGTTCTTGTAGCAGCGGAACAGATTTGGGCGGAACGGGCCGCCAAGCATCCGCGCTGACACCCGAGGCGAGGGAGTGGCCCGAATTCGGCAGGCCATCTCCTTCACGTCGAAGCGAGTTCCGCGACGGCGTCGGACGGAAACCCGTGCGACGACCGCTTGGAGCGGAGCGCGCCAAGTGGGACCTGGGCCAACCGGTCCTCGACGCGGTCGAGGTCGAGCCGGTCGAACGTCCCCGCCGCCTCGGCCTCCGCCCAGATCTGGTAGCTCGCGTCGGTCATCGTTCCGAGCACCGTCCGATCGAGCGTCTGGGCTCTGGCGCGAGCGACGTGGACGTCGGCGAGGTCGTCCGCCCGCGCCTGAATCCACGCTCCGGGAAGGCCAAGACGCAGAAGAAGGACCGGGACCCGACGCCTGAAGACGGGGAGCGTCGTCCGGAGCGACCGGCCCGAGGCCACGACGCTCAGCATCGTGTCGGCCGCCGTGAAGAGGACGAGCGAGCGGCCGGGGTACGGGAGCGCGACGACGTTGGCGTACCACGTTCCCAGCGGCCCCACCTCCGGCAAAGGTCCATCGCTTAGGAGAGCGCTGGCCCCTTTCAGTAGCCGGCGGGTGCCTCGGAGCAAGACCATATCGGAGGTGGCGAGAGTAAGAACCGTCGGTTCGTTCTGGCCGACACGTTCAGGGATCCGTCGTGTGATCTGGTGTCGGGGTGACTTCTCCCTCGGAGGCCCCGATGGGTTCCATCTCGACGGGTTCGATGACGAGCTTGCCATCGCGGACGACGACGAGCCGGGTCCCGGTTTGTGCTGCGACGCGGCGCGCCCGGGCAGCGGAGCGACGGAGGGCGTCGAGCGCACGTTGCGCGGTCGCCCCCGGCGACGTGGTATCGCCAGAGGGTGGGGGTTGGGGGGCAGCGGACATGGGAGGCATTGGCAAGATCAAGAGTGATCGAGGAGGACAGGGGTGTCGCCGGCGTTGTCGAAGAGGACCCACTCGTCGACGAGCGGCTTGTACACGTCCTCGAAGTTCCGCCAGCCTGTCTCGAAGCGGCGGCGGATGACCGGGACAGGGATGTCATGGCCGCCCTGTCGGACCCGCTCGGCGACGCGAGCGATGGCGGTCTCGACATCGGGGAGGCGGAGGAAGAAGAGCGTGACGGAGTACCCCGCGGCTTGCCACCGAGGGATGAACCGGGAATAGCCGTGGCCGCTCAGCGTGGTCTCGACGGTGAAGCTCTCGCGCTGGGCCACGGCCTCGTCGACGAGCGAGAGCAGAAGCCGCCCGGCGCGGAGGGCGGCTCGATCAGGGTCGAACGGCGAGAGGCCCGCCGCGATGAGGTCGGCGTTGAGGAAGCGGACGCCGTCGTGCTCGCCCGGCAGGTATTCCCTCGCGAACGTGGTCTTGCCCGCCCCGTTGGGGCCGGCGATGAGGGTGGCGTGGGGGCGCTCGCTCATGCTGCTTGCTCCTGCTCCGAGCGCTTGGCGTAGTTCCACGCGGTCCCGTAGGACACGCCGAGCCGCTTCGAGATTTGGTTGATCGGAACGCCGTCGGCGTGGAGCGTCGCAATCTCGCGCTGCGTGGCCTTCGGAATTCGGGGCCGCGAGACCCGCTTGCCCTCGGCCTTTGCCCGCGCCATCCCGGCCTTGACCCGCTCCGAGATCAGCGCGCTCTCGAACTGCGCGATCGACGCGAGGAACCCGTAGACCATCTCGCCCTGCGGCGTCGTGGTGTCGACGTTCTCCTGGTAGCTGATGAAGTCGACGCCGAGCGCCTGGAACTCCTTGAGCCCGCCGATGAGGGCCTGCGTCGAGCGGGCGAACCGGTCGTAGCGCCAGACGAGGACGACGTCGAGCCGCCGCCGCCGGGCGTCTTGGAGGAGCCGCTGGTACTCGGGGCGGCCTTCGCTCCGCCCGCTCCCGACGTCGACGTACTCGCCCATGACCTCGAAGCCGCGGCGGTCCGCGTACTCGCGGAGCTGCCGGAGCTGGGTCTCCGGGTCCTGGCCCTTCTCGTGGGTGGACACACGGGCGTAGAGGGCGACGCGCTTCGGTTTCGGCATGGTGAGGGCGGCCCCGGGTGCGGGGCTCCTGGCGTATCAAGAAGGGGATCCTGTATGAGGATACGACCGCCGCCGTCCGAACGCCGCATACGGTCTGGAATTGGGGCTCTGGCAGGTGGTCTGACCCAGACCCTTTTTGATAGACCTCCGATCGTATGCCCGTCAAACTCCTCTCCGCCGCCGAGCGCGACCGGCTCGTCCGCTTCCCCGACGCCGTCTCGCGCGAGGACGTCGCCTCACACTTCGCGCTCTCCGACCTGGACCTCCGGGCCGCCGGCCGACTGCACGGCGATCACAACCGGCTCGGGTTCGCGCTCCAGCTCGCGGCCATCCGGTTCCTCGGCTTCGTCCCGGCCGACCTCGACGGGGCGCCGACCGAGGCCGTGCGCTACCTCGCCGATCAGGTCGGCGCGGCCCCGGACGACCTCTCGCGCTACGGCCGTCGCCCGAAGACCGTCCGCGAGCACCTCGTGTTGGCTGCGGCCCATGCCGGGTTCCGGAGACCTACGGCGAGCGACCTCGACCGGCTCGCGGCCTGGCTCGTCGAGCGCGCGCTCGAGCACGACCGGCCCACGCTCCTCTTCCGGGCCGCGGCCGAGAAGCTGAAGCGCGAGCGGGTCCTCCGCCCGGGCGTCACCGTCGTCGAGCGGGCCGTGGCCACCGCCCGCGCCCAGGCCCACGACGAGTCGCTCCGTCGCCTGGACCCCGTCCTCACCGCCGACACGCGAGCGGCACTGGACGACCTCTTGGTGCCGGGCGTGGACGGAGGCACGACCGACCTCGCGTGGCTCCGGCGTCCGGCCACGGCGAACACGCCCGATGCGCTCCTGGACGTGGCCGCGAAGCTCGCCTGGCTCCGCGAGCGGGGCGTGGACGGGTGGGACCTCTCGGTGCTCCCCGCCAACCGGCTCAAGATGCTCGCCCGACTCGGCCGCCGGTACACCAACCAGGCCCTCCAGCGGATGGGGCCGGAGCGGCGCTACCCGACCCTCGTCGCGCTCCTCGCCCAGACGCTCGTCGACGCGACCGACGAGGCCGTCGACGTGTTCGACGCCTGCCTCGCGGGCGTCTTCGCCCGGTCGAAGCGCGCGCTCCGCGAGCACGACGAGGCCGTGGCCCGGAGCGCGGAGGAGAAGGTCCGGCTCTTCCACCGGCTGGGCTCGCTCGTCCTCGACCCCGACATCTCGGACGCCGACCTCCGGGCCGAGATCTTCCGCCGGGTCCCGCCGCTCGAGCTCGCCTCCGCCGTCGACGAGGCCGAGCGGATCGCGCACCCCGAGGGGCAGGCGTTCTTCGGCTACGTCGACGCCCGCTACAGCTACGTCCGCCAGTTCGCCCCGGCGTTCCTCGACGCGGTCCCGCTCCGCTCGAACCGCCCGGACGACCCGGTCGTGGAGGCCGCCCGCGTGCTCCGACGGCTCAACCACGAGGGGCGGCGGAGGGTGCCCGCGGACGCCCCGACGGCGTTCGTCGAGAAGCGGTGGCGATCGTTCGTGTTCGAGGACGGCCGGACCGACGGCCCCGTGGACCGGCACGGGTGGGAGCTCGCCGTGCTCTCGGCGCTCCGCGACCGGCTCCGCTCCGGCGACGTCTACACCGAGCCCTCGGGCCGGTACGCCGACCCCGAGCGGTACCTCGTCTCCCGCGAGGCGTGGCCCGCCCAGAGGGCCGAGGCCGGCGAGCAGCTCGGGCTCACGCCGTCGGGACGGGAGCGGGTGGCCGAGAGGGCACAGGAGCTCCGGGGCCTCCTCGGGCGGCTCGACCGCGAGCTGTCGTCCCGGAGCCGCGCCTCTGGGAGTACCCCGTCCAGCGTCCGCGTCGAGGACGGATCCCTCGTCGTGCCGTCGTTCGACGCCGAGGACCGGCCGCCGAGCACGGTTGCGCTGGAGGACGCCGTGTCGGCCCGGCTCCCGCACGTTGACCTCACGGACCTCCTCATCGAGGCCGACGCCCACACGGGGTTCAGCCGACACCTCGTCCACGCGGGTGCCAACCAGCCGAAGGCCCCTGGGCACGCGCGCTACCTCTACGCGGCCGTCCTCGCCCAGGGGTGCAACGTGACCCTCGCCGAGATGGCCCGGAGCGCCGAGCTCTCCTACGACCGGCTCGTCTGGACCACGAGGTGGTACCTCCGCGAGGAGACGCTGACGGCGGCCGTGACGGATCTCGTCAACCACCAGCACCGCCAACCGCTCGCGGCGCTCTGGGGCGGAGGCACGCTCTCGTCGTCGGACGGCCAGCGGTTCCCCGTGAGAGGGAAGGTCCGCAACGCGGCGGCGCTCCCACGCTACTTCGGCTACGGCCGCGGCGTCACGTTCTACACGTGGACGAGCGACCAGTACAGCCAGTACGGCACGAAGGTCATCTCGACGACGGTCCGCGACGCGACCTACGTGCTCGACGAGATCCTCGACAACGAGACCGACCTCACGGTCTTGGAGCACACGACGGACCATGCCGGGTACACTGACCTTGTGTTCGGGCTCTTCGACCTCCTGGGGATGCGGTTCTCGCCCCGGCTCCGCGACCTCGGAGACACCCGGATCTACCGGGCGACTGGCGGGCTCACCGACGACTTCGAGCGGTACCCCAAGCTGGAGGGCCTGCTCCGGGGCCGCGTCGACCTCGACCGGATCGCGGCGGGGTGGGACGACCTGCTCCGGGTCGCGTGGAGCCTGAAGTCGGGCCACGTCACGGCGTCCCTCCTCGTGTCCAAGCTCCAGGCCCGCCCGCGCCAGAACCGTCTGACCCGGCTCCTCCAGGAGTACGGCCGACTCGCCAAGACACTCCACGTGCTGAGGTGCCTCGAGAGCGAGGCGTACCGGCGGCGGATCGGCGCCCAGCTCAACAAGGGCGAGGCGCTCCACGCGCTCCGGTCGTGGCTCGTCTTCGGCGGCGACGGGAAGATCCGCCGGAAGCAGGAGGAGGCGCAGACGGAGCAGGCCGGGTGCCTGAACCTGATGGCGAACGCGGTCGTGGTGTGGAACACCTTATACATGCAGGCCGCCGCCGACGCGCTCCGAGCGGAAGGACACGACGTCCGGGACGAGGACCTGGCCCACCTCTCGCCGGCCCGGCACGAGCACGTCAACCGGTACGGTCGCTACCGCTTCGACGTCGAGGGCGCCCCGGACGGGCGGGCGCTCAGGCCGCTGCGGGTCCCGTGAGCCGAGGCGAAAGCGCCCAGATCTGGTCCGATGCTACAAGAACCCCTTCTCCTTCTTGCTCCCGAAGCGGGCCGCCAGTTGGACGGCTCGCTGGAGACGAGAGGCCGTGAGGTGAGCCGCATCGGCTGCAGCCAGTTCTTCGGCAGCCGCGAGGTAGTGATCGATGGCCTCTCGTCCTCGGCGGTAGTCCTTCTTCCGGATCACGAGGACGTCGCGGAGTCGGGCCGCGAGGTCGCTCGGGAGAGCTCCCTGGTCGAGCATGGCGCCGAGGGCGTTCAACTCGTCGTCCGACAGCTCTGTGGGGAGGAGATCCTCACCGGTCGCCTTGCGTTCGTGCGCTTCGTAGGGACCGTTCTCGACATCGTCGTACTCAGGCTTGAGCCGGAACCGGCACACGACCCCCAAGAGGTCGAGGACGGAGACCAGCTCGGTCTCGCCCCGAGTCTCCGCCTCCCGTGCCGCTTTGTAGAGGACAGACGACGCCTCAGAGCACGCGGGCGGGTTGAGGTCAGCCACATGGGTGGCCCATTCGATGTGCGCGACGGTTTCTGGCGAGATTGGGACCGGGAGGACGGCCATGAGCGACTAGCGGGAAGCATCGGGAGGGCTAGAACACAATTCCGCATCTTGCGTTTCGCACGACGCGAAATTGTTCTGTACCTTGGTCTCTCCCTCTCCTGTGTCCGTGGAATCCCTCACCGTCAACCCCTTCGAGTACGGCGGCGTGGTCGGCGCCGGTGCCTTCTGCAACCGGGCGCGCGAGCTGGCCGAGCTGCGGCGCGCGGCTGAGAACGGCGACCGGCTCCTCGTCTACGCCGAGCGCCGGATGGGGAAGACGTCGCTGGTGAAGCGGGCGGTGGGGACGCTGCCCCGCGAGGCGTTCCTGCCCATCTACGTCGACGTGTGGCCGACGAGCGACGCCGTCTCGCTGGCGAAGGCCGTGGCGACGGCGACCGTCGAGGCCTCGGCGCGCCGGGCCGACCGGGCGCTCAGCACGGCGAAGGAGGTCGTCCGGCGGCTGGTCCCGTCGCTGACGGCCGACGAGGGGGGCAACCCCGTCGTCCAGTTCGGAGCGCGCGTCGACGACGAGCCCGAGCCGATCCTGGAGGACGCCCTCGACGCCCCGGCGCGGCTGGCGGCGTCGCGGGGGAAGCGGGTCGTGGTTGTCTACGACGAGGTCCAGCGGCTGGCCGAGTACGGCGACGACACCGCCGAGCGACTGCTCCGGAGCCGGACGCAGGCGCACGACGGCGTGGCGTACCTGTTCACGGGGAGCCGGAAGCACCTCATCCGGGAGATGTTCATGGACCGGGGGCGCCCGCTCTACCAGACGGCGGGCCACTACCCCATCGGGCCGATCGCGACTGAGCACTGGGTCCCGTTCGTGACCGACCGGTTCGAGCGCGCTGACAAGACCGTCGAGCCCGGCGTGGTCGAGGCGCTCTGCGAGCGGACCGAGGGGCACCCCTACTACACGCAGCACCTCGCACACGCGCTGTGGGAGATCACGCCGTCGGGCGGGGCCGCGACGAGGGGTCGTCTCGACAAGGCGCTGGACGTCGTGCTCACACGGCTGGCCTACCCGTTCACCGTCGTGTGGGAGGGGATGACGGCGAACCAGCGGGCGCTCGTGCGGGGGCTCGTGGTCGGGGGACGCGAGGCGCAGGTGTTCTCGTCGGCCTTTTTGAGGACGCTCCGGCTTGCGCCGTCGAGTGTGTCACGGGCCATCGAGGGGCTGGTACAGAACGATGTCATCGACCGGGACGAAACGGGGTACGTGGTGACCGATCGGTTCTTCCGGCTCTGGGTGGCAAAGGCGCTGATGTCCTGACGACGGTGAGACGGACCGAGGCGACTCGCGAGAGATCGGCCTCAAGGATCGACGTGGCGTGCCTGAGCATCGGTGTGCCCTCTCCGACCATGAGACGCGGTCTGCGACTGCAACGGGATGTGCGGCGGACATCGCTGTCAGGGGCCGGTTCGCGGTTCTGTGCCCGAGTCGTCTCTGCAGAGCCTGAACGGGGCTCTCTCGAGGTTCTCGGTCAGGGCGAGGATCGAGTCCGCGGGGACGACACCCATCCCAAACGATTGCGCGATGTCGTCGAGTTCGGCGGCTGCCGACGTAGAGACGAGCTCCCCTCCTGCGAAGGCTCGTAGCTTGGAAGCGAGCCCTCGCGTCTCACGCTCGCTCCGTTCGAGGAGGTTCGGTAGGTGCTCCAGCGCCCTCGGGTGCTCGTCCGGGTCGAGGTCGAGGTACGCCTCGATGTGCGCGCCGAGGAGCCGAGCGGCAGAAGCCGCCCGCCACGCCTCGTACAGCGGGGAGATCTGGACGGGCGCGACGCGACGGAGAACCTCTGCGACATCGTCCGGGGGCGGCAGCGGTGCAAAAGACTCCCAGTTGAGGTCGCCGTCGTCGAGCAAACCGTGGAGTTGGTGGGAGAAGAACCGGAGCGCCTCGTGCTGAAGCCGGTGCCCGTCGACCGTGAGGGCGACCCAGAGCTCGTCGGGACGCCCACCTGTCGAGGTCGATTCTCCGAGCTCCGCGATCGCGAAGAGGGCCGCTTCGAGGGCGACCGATTCGGGGTTACACGGATGCTCGACTGGCAGCGCGACGACGGCCTTCTGCGATAGCCGTTCGCGGACAACTTCAGGCGGAGCCGATGTGGGGACGCCCGCACCGAGGAGCGCGTCCTCGACGCGGGCGCGGAGGGCCTCGTCACGATGAGCGTGGACCTCGCGGAGCGACTTGCGGAGGCTACGGACCGGGACCGGGACCGGCGGGTCGGTCCAGAACTCGACGGCGCTCGCGAGCTCGGCGTAACTCCGTCGCTCGCGAGCTCGGAGCGACCGGAAACCAAAGGAGTCAGGCGACTGCTGGAAGAGGGCGTCGAAGGCGGTATGGAGGTCGTCGAGCTTCGCGACGGTCTCGTAGGCATTGTAGCGGAGGACGCGACCCGTGTCAGGGCTCTTCGCCTTCGCGAATTGGGCCACTTGATTGACCACGTTGCTGAACACGGACTCCCACTCCCCTGCCTGTTTGAGGGCGCGTGCGAGACGAGGGGACGTATGGGTCGGAGGCTGAGGAACCGAGCGGAGAGCGCGGTTGAGCCTGGCATCGATGCGGCCGACGGCGGGGCTGTCCCAGTCGAAAGGCCTCCCCTCGACGAACGCTCGGATTCCGGCTTCGAGGGTTTCGCCGTAGTCCAGCGCCGCCGAACGGAGCTCGTGCCACCCCTCCTGATAGGCCCAGAACGTCGGCGACGCTTCGTGCTCTCGGCCGACCACGTTCCAGAGCCCTTGGCGATCACGGAAGAGCCGAGGACGGAGGTACTTCGGGACCATGTCCCTGATCGACTCGTCGTGCGTGGGCACGAGGGGTTCGGGGACGAGCCAGTGGGCGCGTGAGCGGAAGTGGACAGCGAAGGGGTAGAGCTCGCGGACGAGCTGGAGGCGCGAGACGGCCTGGTCGTTGAGCGGTAGAGCGTCGTCGGCGTCGGAGGGGTAGAACGCGACGTTGACAGCGGGGCCGTCCGGCCCGTCCGTGATCGTCGGCGGCCCAACGAGGGCGAGATGCTCCGCGGCGGCGGCGCCCACGGCGACGGCGTGCTGGCGGACCCACCGCTCGGTCTCCGCGGGCGCGAACGCATGGAGGCCGAGGAGGAAGCTGGCGAAGGCGGGGACCTCGTCGGGGATCGGGGGAGAGAGGTGGTCGAGGACCGCGCCAATCCCGTGGGGTTGGAGACCGAGTCGGTGGGCGTCTTGGAGAAGACGGCCTGATGGACCAGGAGACTTAAAGAGCGCGCTTGGGGCGAGATGCGGGAGCAGGTCGTGGAGGAGCGCAGCGATGCGGTCGTAGCCGCGTTCGTGTTCGGGGACCGCGTCGGCGATCTTGCGGAGGGCTCGGAACCGGTCGCCCGCGCCGTTCGGAAGCGTGTCAACCGTAGAGACGAGGCGGTCGAAAATCTCAGGCTCCTGGTTGGGCGCGAGGAGCGTCGAGAGGAAGAACGGCCCCGGCGACCCCATGACGGCTTCGGCCTGGCGGTAGGCGTCGGCCATCGCGTCGCGGTAGTCGCGCTCGCCCGACTCGAAGAGCCCGTCGGCGACGGCCGCCGCGACCGCGGGGCCTCGATCTGAGGCGAGATCCACGAGCAGGGCGAGGAGGTCGTCGAGACGGACCCCGGGGTAGCGGAGGGCACCTGCGATGAACGGGCCGAGGCGGTCGTCCGGGAGGAGTGGGAGGAGATCGCGAGCGGTGTCAGACGGTGGCGGGGCGCCCTCGTGGAGGAGCGCGGCGAGGTGCTCCGACCGGACGCGGTGGAGCTCGTCGACATCGCGGTCTCGGAGGCGGACGTACTCGCCGTCGACCTGGGACAGCACGCGCTGGGGGTCCTCGGGTTTTCCGGCGAGGAGGGCGGCGGCCGGGACGGGGACGCCGCACGCGTGAGCGAACGAGGCCCGGCGGAGGACGGCGAGGTGCGCGTCCTCCTCGTTCTGCTGGAGCACGCGGATCTGGCCCTTCAGGCGGTGGCGAAGGAGCTCGCCGTGCGTGAGGAGGTAGAGGTACTCCATGAGGAGCGCGGGCTCCCCGACCCGCTCGTAGGCGTCCTCGGCCGACCGGACGGACTTGTGGAGCCGTCCGTGGTTCTTCGTGAGCCGGAAGAGCGCGCGGGCCTCGTCGAGGTCGAGACGGGGCTCGACGATGGCGGCGTCTGACAAAGGCCCTGCGACCACGCCGTCTTGGTCAGACGCGGCGGGATCGACGGCCGACCCCGCCGCGAAGCGTCGCCAGTCCTCGACACGGACGGTGGCGAGGACAGGAATGCCGCGGTCACGCGCAGCGGCGGCGACCGTCGGCCAGTGCTGGAGCCGCCAGTCTGCGCCGTCCACGAGGAGCGTGGTGGAGAGGCCGAGGTCGGCGCGAGCGCGGAGGTAGTCGGCAGCTTGGACGGCGTCCTCCGGGGTCGCGCAGGCCTGGAGAACGAGGGTGCTCTCGGCATCCCAGTGGTCGTAGGCGTACCGGTAGGCGAGGGCCGACTTGCCCTGACCGCTGGGGGCACGGACGACGCAGAGCCGGGTGGCGTCGAGAACCTCGCCGATGCGGTCGAGCCACTGCGGGCGTACCGCGTCGAGGCCGAGCGCGACGTGGCCGGGCCTCGTGCCCCGGCCATCGACGAATGCGTCAGGTGACGGCGGAGGCGTCCAATCGACGGGGACGATGAGCGCCCGGCCACGCGCCTCGAACGCAGAGGCCGTGGCCTGCCCCTCCGCGACGGCCGCATACGCCCGGGTGAGGTCGGTTGCACGGAAGGGGGTGCGCGACCGAGCGCGGTCGAGGACGAAGGCTGCGAGGGCCTGGACGACGACGGGTGCCGTCGACGGGTGGGCGGCAAATGCCTCAACCACGTCGCGTGGGAGGCCGTCCTCGAGCGCGTCGGGATAGATGACGCGGACCACAAGCGTCTGGGCGAGGTGGTCGACGAGGGCGTCGTCCGCTCCCACCTTGCGGAGGAGCTTCGCGAGTGTGGCGTCGGACGCGGCCCGTTCGGCGTCCGGCAGGCCCTGGCGCACGGCCATCGCCCGCACGCCGTCGTTGACATCACCCGCGAGGACGACGGCGAACGCCCGTGTGGGGTCTCCCGCGGAGGCCTGTGCGGCGTCCGCGACCGAGCGGAGCGCTTCCTTCATGTGGTGGGGTGCCCACCGGTTCTCTGACGTCTTGACCTGGACGTGCTCAGCGATGCCGTCGACCGTCACATCTACGTCTTCGAGCCCCTCCGGCGTCACGGCCCACTCCGCGCCGCTGGCATGCGCCCGGAGCGCGCGGTGAAGCGTGTAGAGGATCTGGAGCCGGACGCCGCGGACGTTGACGGCGCCGCCGGTCCGCTGGCGGATAAGGTTATCGAGTGCAGGGGACATCGTTCACGGGGTGCGCCCTCAACCTCGTCCGGTGGTCTGTCAGGGGTCTGCCACCGCGTGGGAGGCGACTCTCGATCGGCCCCGTCCGGCCTCGACGAGCGCCCGGTACCGCGGGGATACGTCGTGCGGGTGAGGCTCCCGTTTCGACCTCTGAACCTCAATACTAACGAGGGTGACGGAGAAGCCGGCGGCCATGAGGCCCGACTCCAACCCGGGCTCGAGCGCGAACCATTCGACGCTCCCGATCAGGAGGAGCAGGGTCGTGATCCGTGCGAGCATCAGGTGGGAGGACGGAACGCCTCGCTGAACGCGTCCAGGACGAGGGCCTGGAGCTCCACGTGCAGCGCGGCGACCTTCGACCGAGCCGGGGACCCGAGCCAGTAGAGGGCCTCATAGGCTTGCAAAAGGTCGATCTGCGCGAGGTTGACTAGGCTGAGGAGGACCGACCCGACGTGAGGGCCGATCTGCTTCCCCCCGTCGGGCGTGGGGTTGAGCGTGAGGAAATTGCTGGTGAGGAGCCCCGTGTCGCTGTGGACGACGATGCTAGCCGGGCGGTAGAGCCCCAGGTAGAGCTGGGTGAGCTTCGTCTGACTCATCAGCGACTCGTCCTCGGGGACCGCGCGGTCGCGGTGGAGGGCCATGTCGTAGACGCTGAGGTCGGTCCACTTCCGGCGGAGCCGGTCGGTCTCGATGTCGAAGTCGGGGTCCCGTCGGCTCTCGTTCTCGGCCGCGACCTTTTTCGCCTCCTCGACCTTCTCCGGGAAGAGGGTTTGGACGAGGTCCCGGACCAACTCGTCTTGGCCGAGCCCCTGGAACGCGCGGTAGTCGGTCCGGTCGATGTCCTCGATGTACGGGACGATTCCCTTTTCGGGCTCGGCGTGGACGAGGTAGGAGAAGACGATGGCCTGCTCCAGCCGGACGCGGAGGAGGGCGTAGGCCTCGGTCGTCTGGGCGTACGTCGTGAGGAGGCGGACGGAGTAGCTCGCGTTCAGCGCGTGGAGCATGAGGAGTTGGACGACCCTCCCCTCGATCGTCCCCCAGTCTTCGGGCTGCGCGCCCCCCTCGTCAGCCGCGATGACGAAGGCCTGCTCAGAGAACCAGAGGAGATCGGCGACGTCGTCGAGGTGCGGGAGGAGGGGTCCGTACTGCTGGACCAGCTTCTTCGGCATCGCGGTCAGGGTGTGGGGCCGTCGGCTGAGGAAACCACGCGGTCGAGGAGTGCCACGACCCGTTGGAAGGCGTCCTGACGTGCTTGGTCGTAGGCCTCGGTGCCCGGCTCGAAGCCTCGGAAGCGGGCGACGTCGACGGGGCCGTGGTGGTCGACTGACGAGAAGGCGTCGGCGAGGCGGCCGAGGGCTTCGCGGACGAGGCCGTGGCCTGCGTGCGCTCGGACCGCCGCCGCCAGCCCGTCGAGCCCGGCCGGGTGGTGGCGGAGGAGGAACCACACGTCGTAGGCGTCCTTCGGCTTGTCGCGGAGGGCGAGCGCGGCGGCCTTCGTGACGAGGAACGGGACGGGACCGGCGACGCGGAGGTGGGCGCGCGCCAGGCGGCCGTCGGGGAGCGCCCCGTCAAGGGCGACCTGCACGGAGAGGTCGCGCTCGAAGGCGAGGTCGGCGCCGCGGGCCTTGCGGGGGCGCGTGCCCTGGACGGCCTGAGAGCGTCGGTTCTTGCCGGTGCCGCCGTACTCAGCCGCGAGGAGGTCGAGCTCGACGACGACGGGGTCGGGCGTGCCGCCGTCGCCGAGGCGGACGTCGCGGTAGAACACGAACTGGCGGGCCGGGTCGGGGTCGTTCCGGTAGCCCGCGCTCTCGAGGAGGTCGCGGAGGCGGGCGTAGCCGGTGTCCGAGAGCGCGACGTGGTCGAGCGCGAGGTCGACGTCGGTGGAGCCGACGTGTCCCGCGCCCGGCGCGAGGAGCTCGGGGACCCAGCCGCCGACGAGGACGATGTGGTCGCCGTACTCGCCGAGGACGCGGGCGAGCTCGAGGAGCACGCGGCGCGTGGCCTCGACGGCGCGGGAGGGGTAGTCGGCCTCGGTCGTCTTCATCGGCGGAGGTCGGCCCAAGTGGGCATGAGGAAGTGGCGGCGGAGGTGGTCGGCGGCCTCCTCCCCCCTCCCCTTCTCGCGCGCGAGGTCGAGGACGAGCTGGACCGGGTGCGCGACAGGGAGCCCGTCGACGTCCTGGACGCCGTAGAACGCGCCGTCGTCGTAGGGCTCGTGGAGGCGGACGTTGGCGCCGGTCTCGACGGGCCGGAGCCCGGCGCGCTCGGCGACCGCCTCCAGGGCGTCCGCCTCGACGAGGACGCTGGCGTGGCTGTAGCGGACGTGGGGGGCGACGCGCTCGGCGCCCGAGAACGACGTGAGCGCGGCGCGGGCACCAGAGGCCCGGGCGGCCTCGCAGACGCGGCGCTCGGCGTCGGCGACCCCGTCGAGGGAGTAGTAGCCGCGCGGCTTGGGCCGGCGGCGGTCGGCGGCGAGCCAGGCGTCGAGGAGGCCGTCGGGGTCGGCGAGGGCGAGGCCGTCGGGGGTGTCGTGGGCGTACTCGCCGTCGAGGAGCGCGGCCTTGGCCTTGGCGACGAGGCCGAGGCTGACGTCGACCTCGTCGGCGAGCTCCTGGAGGCGCCAGGCGCGGGCGGGGTGGGCGAGGAGGGCGCGGGCGACGCGGGAGGTCTTTGGCGCGAAGAGCGAGGAGAGCGAGCGGTCCTCGGCGTGGGGGTTGGGGTGGCCGGTCCGCTCGATGTAGAGCGGGCCGACGGCGAGACGGGCGTTGCCGGCGAGGTCGAGGTAGCCGACGCCGTGCTCGGCCAGGACAGCTGCGGCGCGGTCCGAGACGTAGGGAGCACCGAGGGCTCCAGCGGGCTCGGGCGCATCCGGCTGTCGGAGCGCGTCGAGGTAGCCCGCGAGGTGGCGGGCGGCGTCGCGTGCGCGACGGGGCTCGGCGTTGGTCTTGGCCTCTACGACGAGGAGGTAACGCCGGCCGTCGGCGGCGTCGATCGTAACGACGAGGTCGGCCCGGCCCGCCTTGCCCCCCTGGACGTTGACGCCCTGCACGGCCGGGACCCCGCCGAACGCGTCGGCGAGGCGGTCCTGGAGGAGGGGGATGAGCTCTACCTCTTTCACTCTAACAAGGTACTTCACCGATCGGTGAAACAGCTACTAGAATGAAAGATTTAAAGGGCAGGTGCGGCGCCGTCTCCAGCCGCCCCGCTCTGGTAGCGGTCGAAGAGGAGGGCGAGGAGCGCGTCGGCGAACGCCTTGTTCTTGTTCAGGCGGGTGTAGAGCTTGTAGTTGTCGTCGAACAGCTTCTGGACCTCAGTCTGGGCGGCCTCGTCGAACGTGAGGCGCGCCTTGTCGGGCGGGTTGACCCGGAACGAGGAGCGGACGGCTTCGCTCTGGGCGAGGCGCTCCTCGATGCGGCCGATGAAGACGACGTCGTCCTCGGTGAGGTCCATCCCGAACCGCTCGTTGAGGAGTCCGATGATGTCGCTGAGGCTGAGCGGGGTGCTGCCCGGGGCGGGGCGGCCGGTCGGGGTCGGCTGGGGAGTGACGGAGGTCGCCTCGGGGGCGAGCTCGATGGCCCCGTCGGTGGCGCGGGAGATCCGCGAGCGGCCGAGGTCGACGAGGCGGAGCACCTCGGGGGGGAGTTCGCGGGGGCGGACGCCCGGGAGCCGAGCGAGGAGGTGCGAGCCGAAGGTGTAGAGCTTCTCGAGCGACGTGTCGGTGAAGGTGAGCGTCTGGGCGAGGTAGCCATAGAGGCGGACGTACGCCCCGAGCGCGCGGCGGAAGGTCTGCTGGTCGTCCTCGGACACCGCTTTGTAGCGGTCCTCGGCGGGCCGGAGGAGCGCGTGGATCTGAGCCTGCGTGCCGTCGCCGCCGTACCAGGCCTCGGCGAAGGCCTCGACCTCGTCGTCGGTGTAGAGCCCGGCGGACGAGAGCTCGTGCTCGAGGTCGTAGAGCGCGGCCGGGTCGGTGCCCGAGGTGAGGACGGCGCGGTCGTAGTAGGGCTGGAACGCCGCGGCGATGTCCTCGGGCGTGTTGGCGAAGTCGAGGACGACGGTGCCGTCCTTGTCGGGGTGGATGCGGTTGAGGCGCGAGAGGGTCTGGACGGCGCCGACGTCGCGGAGCGGCTTGTCGACGTACATGGCCGCGAGGAGCGGCTCGTCGAAGCCCGTCTGGAACTTGCTCGCGACGACGAGGAACCGGAAGGCCGGGCGCGCGAACGTCCGGGCCGTCTGGGACTCGGGGAAGCCGTTGATCGACGTCTCCGTGAGGTCGAGGGGCCGTCCCGTGGTGGGGTCGGTCTGCTCGGGGTCGTGGACGGTGCCAGAGAACGCCGTCAGGACGCCGTACGGGCTGCCGGTCGCGGGGTCGATGGCGCCGACCTCGCGGAGGGCGTCGCGGAGGGCGCCGGCCATCCGGACGGCGTGGAGGCGCGAGCGCGTGACGACCATCGCCTTGGCCTTGCCCGCGACGCGGTGGGCGACCTCGTCGTGGAAGTGGGCCGCAATGATGCGGGCCTTCTTGGCGATCGTGTCGGGGTGCTCGGTGACGTATTCCCGGAGCAGGCGCGACGCCGAGGCCTGGTCGACCTGGGGGTCTTCGGCGGCCGTTTTGAGCAGGGCGAAGTGGTGCCGGTAGGTGACGTAGTTCTGGAGGACGTCCTCGATGAACCCCTCGTCGATGGCCTGGCGCATCGAGTAGAGGCTGAACTCGCGGTACTGGCCCTTGTCGTCCTTGACGCCGAAGAGCTCGCGGGTGGTCGGCTTGGGCGTGGCCGTGAAGGCAAAGGTGCTGACGTTGGGGAGGTGCCCACGGGCGGCCATCGCCTTGGCGACGGTGTCTTCGAGGGCGTCGCCGGTGAGCCCGTCCTGCTCGGCGGCCTCGTCGAGCGAGCCCGCCTCGAGGACGGTGTTGAGGTGGCGGCGGAGGTCGCCGGACTGGGACGAGTGGGCCTCGTCGACGAGGACGGCGTAGCGGCGGCCGGCGTCGGCGGCGATGGCGTCCGAGATCTCGGGGAACTTCTGGATGGTCGAGACGACGATCTGCTTCCCGCCCTCGATGGCGGTGCGGAGCTCGCGGCTGTCGGCGACGGCGGCGACGAGGCCCTTGGTGCGCTCGAGCTGGCCGATGGTCTGGCCGAGCTGCTTGTCGAGGAGGCGCCGGTCGGTGACGACGATGACGGCGTCGAAGACGCGGCGGTCGCCGGCGTCGTGGAGCGAGGTGAGGCGGTGGGCGAGCCAGGCGATGGTGAAGCTCTTGCCGCTGCCGGCCGAGTGCTGGACGAGGTAGCGCTTGCCGGGGCCGTGGGCGCGGGCGTCGGCGACGAGGCGGCGGACGGCGTCGAGCTGGTGGTAGCGCGGGAAGACGAGGGCCCGTTCGCCGGTGGGCTCGCCGTCGTCGTCGAGGACGTCGACCTCGTGGGCGACGTGCTGGACGAGGTCGAGGACGCTGTCGCGCGACCACGTCTCGGTCCGGACGGTCCAAGCCGCCGCCGCGAACGCCTCTCAGAACACGCGCCTGCTGGTACAGAGGCCGCGGGCGGTCGTGCGTGAGGTCCGGCGCCAGGCTGGGGAGGCCGTGTCCGAGTTCCGGGCGGCCACGGGGGAGCGGCGCGCGGAGATGGCGACGGCGGTAGTGCTCGCCGTGGCGCCGACTGGGAGGGCGACCCGCGTCGGGCGGGTCAGCAATACAGTCACCGATGCGAGCCGGCTACTTCCTGAGCGGGCAGGACCCGTCGGCCACATATCGCCGAGCGAAGTATTGAACCGAACACCAGCGGAGATCGACGCCAACGCTCGTCGACTCGGTCTCAACCCGAGGGGACCAGATCCTTCTCAGGGGCGAGGGGCGTATGTCGATCCCGTCACAGGGCAACAAAGGATACTTTCTCACCCGGGTGACCCCAACGGCCCCCATGGACACGTTACTACCCCAGACGGCCGCCGTGTCGGGCCGGGTGGGGATCCTGTAGCTAGGCGTACGGACGAAGCCCATCTACCTATCAGACGAAACTAAGCAACCAAACCCATGGCTGACAACTTACGATTCAATTGGGACAACTTGCACGACTCTGTGCTCACAAGAGCCTTGCTTGACTGGAGCGAGGGCACCGCTCGAATTCATTTCCAAACTAACAATGCGTATACCTCTGTCGACACAGAGGTCGCTATCGTGGCAAGGATCGTAAAGGAATTCATATGGCACAGGCGGCAACCATGGGGACCAAGCGAGTACGTCAACGCCGTCCGGCACGGAAGGAATAGCGAGGACGGCCAGACGCTAGATATCGAGATGCAAACAGGTGACACGATTTATGTAGAGGCGTCCGAGATCTCGGTGGGTGTCTGACACCCACACTCATCGACGACCTCACGTACACGTACACGGCCTCGACGAACCGGCTCGCCTCCGTCGCCGACGCCGTCGCCGCGACGGCCGAGACGTGGGACGCCGAGGGCGGCGCGTTCGCCTACGACGCGAACGGGAACGCGACGGCCGCGGCCCCGCTCGGCCTGACGGCGGCCGCGTACGACTGGCGGGACCTGCCGACCTCGATGACCCGGGGCTCCGCCTCGGCCTACCGCTACGCGGCCTCCGGCGACCGGACCTGGCGGAGGACGCCGGCCGGCACGGAGCTCGTCGCCCTCGACGGCCCGGCGACCGTCGGCGTGTTCACCTCGGCCGGGACGCTCGTCGAGTGGAACGTCCTGGCGAACGGGGCCCCGATCGGGCGGCAGCCGGCGGCCGGCGACCCCCGCCAGTACTACCACGCCGAAGCGCTCGGGTCGGTCCGCGTCGTCGCCGAGGCGACGGGGACCGCCGTCGGCGGGCGGGACTTCGACCCGTGGGGCGTCGTGCTCTAGGGGCGCCAGGCCGGCGGGACGGACGGGACGCCGCGGGAGGGGTACACCGGGCACGAGACGGACGCCGAGACGGGGCTCGTCTACGCCGGGGCCCGCTACCTCAGCCCGGCCCTCGGGCGATGGACGACCGTGGACGTGCTATCGGGCGCGTACCCCTCGCACTCTCCGTACAACTACGCGCTCAACGACCCGCTCTCGCTGAATGACCCGACCGGGACCTGCCCGGAGGACGGGTCGGCCGGCCCGAACCAGTACGGCCCCGGCGAGTGTCTGGCGGCGGTCGTGGTGACGGCCCGCCACCCCGACCGGCCGACGCTGGGCCGAGCCATCGGCCAAGGGTTTGCCGCCACGCTCCCCGTGGCCGGGACGATCTCGCAGCTCGACACGCCGGTCCCTGGCCCGGCTGACCTCGTTGGAGCGTTGGTCCAGGTCATCGGGACGGCCGTCGTCGCACACGACGTCTACACGAACTGGCAGCGACCGCCCAACGTGGTGCTTCCGCCTTCAATCCTACAAGCGGCGTCCGACGATCCGCTCGACAACCCGCAGTCGCTCGAAGGCTTGACTCCCCGAGAGGTTGCTGATAGAGTTCCTGACGGTTGGGTCGCGAGTCCGACGCGAAGCGGCGACGGCGTTCGATATCATCCTGCGTCCCAGACTGGGCAGCAGATCAGGGTTATGCCGGGAGCCCCTGGTGATCCGAACCCTATGAAGCGTGGTCCGTACGCTCAGGTCAGCAATGGGCGTGGGCCGGTGGTCTGAGTACCTCTCAAAGGAAATCCGACTCTCGGAGGGTAAATCAATGAAGTACACAGATGAAGATCGGCTAGCCGTTCTTGACCTCGGTGCCGACGACTACCATCACCTCTACGAGGCGGTCGGTGCCCTCTTAGGCAGAGGCTACCCTGATGATTCTGCGCTCGATGAGCTGGTGAGGACCCTGTTCGTGGACTTGATTGAGGAAGGGGCTGTAACAATACATCAGTCCACGAACCTTTCCGTCGAGACCCAGCCGCTAAGTCGAGACGATGCCCTCCACATCCTCAACGACGATAAATATTTGAGGGCGACCGAAGAGGGTCATAGTGATCTGACCCCGGCCTGACGGACACGGAGTTAAGGGTCTACTCTCACCCCGAGACCCCCAGCCCCATGTCCCGAACCCGACGCTCGTTCACACCCGAGTACAAGCGCGAGGCGATCCGTCTCGCCGACGACCTCGGCAACGCCTCCCAGGCCGCCCGCGACCTCGGCATCAGCCCGAGCCTCATCCACCGATGGCGCCGCCAGCTCCGCGACGACGGGTCGCGGGCGTTCCCCGGCAACGGCAGCCCACGCGACGAGGAGGTCGCCCGGCTCAAGCGCGAGCTGCGTAAGTCGCAAGAGCAGGTGGCGATCCTAAAAAAAGCCGTCGGTATCGTCAGCTCGCCCTCCCTGTGAGGTACCGGATGATCGAGGAGGAGCACGGCCGCCGCCCGGTCCGGGCGATGTGCGAGGCGCTCGACGTCGCGCCGAGCGCGTACTACGCCTGGCGCGGCCGGTCCGAGAGCGCAAGGGAGCGGGCCGACCGCGCCCTGCTCGTCGAGATCCGGGCCGTCCACCGCGAGAGCCGCCAGACGTACGGCGCGCTCAGGGTCGGGGTCCGACAAGTAATGGAACAGGATTGTCCGGTAGGCGGGCGTTGATGCGGGGTCAGGTGCTCACCAGCCGTCCTCGGGCGCGTTCGGGTCTCGGAGCGGCCGGAGCTCCCCGCGCGCGACGTCCCGCGGGAGCTCGAAGTGGTACCGCCCGAGCATCCCGACGTGCTCGGACCCGAGCGGCGAGAGCCGCGCGACGTCCTCGTCCAGCACGTCGTAGCCCTCGGCCCGGAGCTGGTCCAGCGCCGCCTGCTGGTACCGCGTGTTCCACAGGACGACCGCGTTCGTGACGAGGCCCAGCGCCGAGAGTTGGTCCTCCTGGCCCTCCCTGTACCGCTTGCGGACCTCGCCACGTCGGCCGTGGAAGATGGCTCGGGCGAGCGCGTGGCGGCCCTCCTGCCGGTTGAGCTGGGTCAGCACGCGCCGCCGGTACCCCTCGTCGTCGACGTAAGCGAGGAGGAAGAGCGTCTTCGCGACCCGCCCCACCTCGCCGACCGCCTTCGCGAGCGTGGACGCCCGCCCGCCCTTCTGCAAGACGCGCATGACCTCGTGCGCGCCGACGGCCCCGGTCTTGAGCGAGCCCGCCACGCGGAGCAGGTCGTCCCAGTTCTCGCGGACGAGGTCCGTCCGCACTTGGTGGCGAGCGACCCCGTCCAAGGGACCGTAGTCGGCCGTTCGGTCCAGCCGCCAGAGCCGGGCGTCGCCGAGGTCGGCGAGCCGCGGGCTGAACTGGTAACCCAGCAGACGGAACAGCCCGAAGACCACGTCGCTGTAGGCGGCCGTATCTGTGACGACCTCGGTGGGTTGGAGGCTCGTCTGGTGCTCCAGGAGCCCCGAGAGGACGTAGAGCGAGTCCCGGAGCGTGCCCGGGACGACGACGGCGTGGAAGCCGGTCATCTGGTCGCTCGTGAAGTTGTAGTACGTCACGCCGCGCCCTCGGTTGAAGTACTTCGGGTTCGGCCCGGCGTTGAGCGTCCGGACCGGGACGACGAACCGGAGCCCGTCGGCGGAGGCGACCTCGCCCCCGCCCCACGCTTGGGCCAGCGGGATCGCCGCCTGGTAGTCGACCAAACGCGCGTTCGCGTCGGTCAACGTCTCGGCCCTGACGTAGTTCTGGAGCACCCACGAGAGCCGACGTACGGTGAGTGCGGGCGTCCCGGCCTGGGCCAGCGGGCGGAGCCCGACGTTGCACGCCTCGGCGACGAGCGCGGCGCAGACGCTGAGCGTCATCCCCTCGGCCCGGGCGGCCCCCTCGCTCGCGTGCGTGAACGCGCCCGCGAACCCCGTCCACGCCTCGACCTCGAGGAGGAGCTCCGGGAGCTCGACGCGGGGCATCCGCGCCTGGACGGCGGCCCGGAGCCGAGCGAGGCTCTCGGGCTCGTCCAGCTTGTCGAGCGGCGTGACGACGAGTCGGTCCCGGCCCCGCTCTTGCTCGACACGGAGCGCGTCGTTCGTCTCTAGGCCCGCCGCCGTCCGCTGGTACGCCGCGTCGAGCTCGGCTTGTAGCGACGCGAGTTCGTCTTCCGCGTCGCGCGAGAGCCCGAGCGCGCGGCAGACGGACGGCCGGGCGCGGGTCCAGTCCTCGCCCCGGAGGAGCTTCCGGCGCGGGTCGTCGTAGCGCGCGGTCCCCGGCACGAACACGTCCCGCCGCCGGAGCGCGCGGACGAGCTCGTCGAGGACGCAAAGGGTGTACGGCTTCCGCTTCGGCCCGTCGCCGCCCGCGAGGACCAGGCGGCGCCACCCCGGCGTGAGCACCGCGAGCGGGGCCTCGCCCATCGCGGGCCGCCCCGTGCGACGCTCCAACTCGCGGAGGAACGCGAGGGCTCGGAGGACGGGGGCGGCCGACCGGGTGCCCCCGAACGCGACCGTCTGGAGGAGCGGGGGGAGCACGTGCCGGACCGTCCGCCACCGGGCCACGAGGTGCTCGCGGAACGGGTCCCCGCCGTCGCGGGCGACCTCGCCGACGGTCGCGGAAGCCTCGGCGAGCTCGTCGAGCCCGACGACGCCGAAGACCTCCTCCAGAAGCTGCCCGTCGGGCCTCCCCCTGCCCGACCGGGCGGCGTCGATCAGGACGTCGACGGCGTCGCGGAGCCGGAGCGAGGCCCGGTCGTACTCGGCCCGCCGCCGGAGCCGCTCGCGGTTGCCACGGCGCTCGGCGCTCCGGAAGAGGTCGCCGACGAGGAGCCCGACGAGGTCCAACGCGTCGTCGAGCGTGGCCGCCTGGGCGTGTTCGGCGAAGGCGACGAGCGTGGCCGTCCGGCGGGCGTCCGGCATCTGCGTAATCGTCCCGGCCCACGCCGAGGCCGCGTACCGGGCGAGCGCGTCGCGGCGGGCTCGCGGGACGCCGGAAGCGGCGAGGCGGTCGGCGTAGTCCCCGAGCGACCGGGCCTCCCCCACCCGGTCGAGCGCGCGGACGAGCGCCGGGCCGCTGATCCGGGTCGGGGCGCGGCGGAGCCGTTCGAGCCGGCTCACGCGGTCACCCTCCGGGACGGTGAGGAGGGCGTCGAGCCGCGCTCGCTCCTCGGCGGTCGGAACCTGGGCGAGCGAGCCGTACAGTCTCTCGGCGGCCCGGGCACGGACGCGGGCGACGAGCCGGGCGAGCACGGTCACGCCGGGGAGGAGCACGCGGCGCTCGACGAGCCGGGCCGTCGCGAGGTCGAAGAGGACCGACGGCCGCTCGGGGGCCAGCCACGCCCGGGCGTAGAGCCAGCGGATGAGCCGGAACGACTCCGACGGGTCGGAGAACGGGCGGTACCCGTAGCGCCGCTGGATCTCGACCGCGTGCTCGCGACGGGCCGAGCCGCGTCGAAGGTACCGGGCGAACGTGGCCTCCGGGTCCTCAATGTCGAGGGTCCCGCCCACGGTACGGACGACGACGGACGGGACCTCGTCGAGGTCGGAGAGGAAGGTGCCGAGGAACCGGACGGTCCCGAGCTGGACGGCGAACCCGAGCCGGTTGTGGTCCGCCCTCCGCTCGCAGGCGGCGGCCCGGTCCTCGTCGGAGAGGTAGAAGGACCGGGCGAGATGGTCGGCCGAGGGCGGCCCGGAGTAGTGGCCGTAGCGGGCGGCCTGGTCGTCGGAGAGGAACTCGACGGGCATGGCGTGGGCTCGGGAGAGCGGGGGTGTCAGGAAAGGGGTACCCCAGCCGGTCCGCTCCACGCGCCGTACGGGCCGGTTCGCTCGCCGCTACTGGGGGCGGCAAGAAACGACCGGTTGTTGACACCCCCCGAACAGCACCCTATATAAAGGCGGCCGCCCCACCGCTCCCGCTCGTGCCCGCTGCTGCTCCGTCGCCCACCTCCACCCCGTCGAAGAAGCGGGCCGCGCTCTACCTCCGCGTGTCCAAGCGCGACGGCGACCAGACCGAGGAGAACCAGCGCCGCCAGCTCCGCCGGTTCCTCGACCGCGAGGGGTACGACCTCGCCCGGCCCGACGGGACGCCCCGGGAGTTCGTCGACCGGGAGTCCGGCCGGAAGGGCCGCCGCGAGCGCTCGGCGTTCGCCGCCGTCTTCGAGGCCGCCGAGCGGCGGGAATTCGACACGCTCGTGTTCTGGAGCCTCGACCGGTTCAGCCGCGAGGGGATCCGGAAGACGGTCGCCTACCTCCAGCAGCTCGAGGCCCTCGGCGTCCGGTTCCGCTCCTACACCGAGCCGTACCTCTCGACCGAGAACGAGTTGGTCTCCCACGTCCTCCTCGGCGTCTTGAGCTACTTCGCCGAGTACGAGGCGAAGAAGATCAGCCGGCGGACGGTCGCGGGGTTGGAGCGGGCGCGGGCGGAGGGGAAGGTGCTCGGGCGGCCCTCGACGTTCGAGGCGCACCGGGCGGCGCTGGAGGAGATGCTCGACGGGGGCGTGGCGAAGGCGGAGATGGCCCGGCGGACCGGGCTCGCCTACAACACGGTAAAGGCCCACCTCCGACGGATCGAGGCTGAGAAGGCGGTGTGACTGCTTGCTGGGCCTGGTCGTAGACGCCGTCCGCCCGACGACTGCGTCACGGTGGCCATCGACCTCGAGCATTCTCGGAGACCGAGAGCCCTCGTTTCGACGGTGCTCGCGTGGTGATCACGATCTGTACCCCCGCGGGTACCTCGGCCGCACGGATGCCGACTTCTCCACGCCGTGTCCATTGGTGCCCAGCAACTACGCCCAGTAGTGCCACGCGACTGCCAGTCCACTACGCGGTACTTATGTGTCTTCCAATCAGTTTGCGATACTGGAGCGCCGCCACACGCCTTCGGCCTCGCTACGTACGGCCCGACGTCCTTTGCTCGGAGTCGGTCTCCGCGACGGACGTGCTGGTCTACGCCTCGGCCGCCATCTTCCCTACCAGCCCTCGCGCCCCATGACGCCCCGTCCAAGACTCCTTTCCGTGGCCTGCGTCGCCCTCCTTGTCGCCACCTCCGCGTGCGACAACGCCGTCACTCCCTCTCCAACAGCCGCCGGAGGGACCGGGGAGCTCACCGCCGCCGACTTCAGCGCGCTCGCCCAGACAGCGCGGTCGGAGGTCCTCCCGGGGTCCGTCGACGACGTGTTCTTCGAAATGGCGGCCCGCCATGAGGGGTTCGCCGGGGCGTACCTGGGTCCGGAAGGGGACATCGTCCTCCTATCGACGCGGCCGGACGAGGCCCGGGCCTCCGCCCGCGCGATCGCCGGGGACATGCTCGGCCTCATGACGTTCGACGATCGGACCGCCCGGGGGCACCGGGAGCGGGCCGTGACCGTCGAGCCCGCCGCCTTCGACTTCGCCGAGCTCGCGGCCTTCCGGCTCGCCGTCGAGCAGACCCTCACCGAGTCGTTCTCCATCGTCTACACCGACGTCGACGAGCGGGCGAACCGCGTGGCCCTCGGCGTCGACGAGGCGGCGGGCGTCCCGCTCGGCGCGGTGTCGGCGGCGCTCGTGGCACTCGGCGTCCCGCCCGACGCGTTCACCGTCGACACGATCCCGGCCATAGAGTTCGCGTCGGGAGGCCCCGAGGCCGCCCTCCCCTCCGCGGGCGTGGCCGGCCGGGCCTCCACGCTGCTGACCGATTTCGTCCGGCCGATCGCAGGGGGGGTCCAGATCAAGACCCCCGACTCCGGCCCCAACGGGTGCACCCTCGGCGTCCCCGTGTGGCACGGGAGCCCGGGGAGCCAGGAGCTCGGGTTCCTCACGGCCTCCCACTGCACGGTCATCGTCGGGTACAACAACGGGGCCCAGTTCGGGCAGCCCGTGGGGAGCACGCTCATCTCGGCCGAACACGAGGACCCGCCGCTCACGAACTGCGGGTCGGGCTACTCGACGAACTGCGAGCTCGCCGACGTGGCCCTCGTCGACTTCACCGCTCAAACTCATGTGCTTCCCGGCGAGGTCCATCTCACGAACGCGAGCAGCGGTTCGGGCCCCGGGGGGAAGACCGTGACGGGCCAGTCGGTCAAGCTCTTCCCCAGTTCCACGCTGGTCGGTCAGAGCATGAACAAGGTGGGCCGGACGACGGGGTGGACGACCGGCGAGGTCACGGGCACGTGCGCGAACATCTCCATTCCAGCCATCCAGCCCGACGTGGTCCAAAGGTCGACTCGGCTCAGGTGCTACACCCGAACGAACGTGCCAGTCCAGGTCGGCGACAGCGGGGCGGCCCTGTTTTCGATCAACTACGACCCGGGCCCGGAGACCGGTGGGTTCCACGGGATCCTCTCCGCTTGTGCAGGTTGCTCAGAGACGACGATCGGATTCACGTCCTATTACGTGTCGTGGGCGGCTGTTGATAACGCCCTGACAACCAACGTGTCGTTCAACAGCCAGCCTGTCGTCAACTAAAGGAGCACACGTTCTCCGACTCGGTTTCCCCATTGCCGAGGCCGCGCCGACGCTCACATGCGGAGCGTCGGCGCGGTGACGTTCCCGCCCCCGCCGCAATTCCGAACACGGTCCCGTGCGATTCTCACCCCTACCCCTCGGGCTCTTCGCCGCCCTCCTCCTGCTCGCCCCTCTGGCTGAGGCGCAGTCCGCAGACCGGACCGTCTACTGGATCGGGCCCGAGACCGGCTCCGGAGCCGGTCCCCTAGACGCGATCTACGCCTACGACCTCGACGCCGGCCGGGCCGACACGCTCGTCCGGGCGAGCACGCTCGGCCCCAACGAACAACGCGTGTTCTTCGGGCTCGCCGTCGACGTCGGGCGCGGCCGGCTGTACTGGACAGACTCCGGCGGGACGTACCCGAACGAGGACGGACCTGGCGAGGTCGACATCATCGGCCCCATCCTCCGGTCTCACCTCGACGGCACGGGCGTCGAAGTCTACATCAGGGGCGCCGTCTGTGGCCTCGGCAGCCCCATCGATCTCGAGATTGACTCGGCGTCCCAGACGCTCTACTGGAGCACCTCGTCGGACTGCCCGGTGAGCAACGTCTACTACGCCGACGCCAGCGGCCCCCCCCCCGACGAGTGGCGGAGGTTCCCGACCTCCCGCCCGTTCACCGTCCGGGCCGTCGAGGTCGACGCCCCCGGCAACGCGCTCTACTGGGTCGATGGCGAGTTGTTCGCTGGGGACCCGGGCGTCTACGCGGCCCCGCTCGACGAGACGGCCGAGGAGCGCCAGATTATCGCCGGCGACGTCTGCGACGTGGCTCTCGATCCGGCCTCGGCCTCGCTCTTCTGGACCCGGTGCGGTGACGGCGTCGTCCGCCGGTCCGACCTCGACGGGTCGAACACGGAGGTCGTCCTCGATGTCGGGGCCGAGGTCACGTACCTCGCGCTCGACCGGGACGACCGGAAGGTGTATTGGTCGGAGGCCGGCGAGGGGCCGGGGACAGGGGCCATCCGGCGGGCCAACCTCGATGGGACCGGGGTCGCGGACGTCGTGACGGGCCTGACGGAGCCGCGGGCCCTCGAGCTCGGGTTCGGCGGACTCCCGACCGACGCCGAGCCCGAGGGTCCGGCGTCGACTGGGGCCACGCTCGGGCCTGTGTGGCCGAACCCGGTCCGAGGCGCGACGTCGGTCACGTTCGAGCTCGCCGAGCCGAGCCCGGTCGCGCTCGCCGTGTTCGACGCGACGGGTCGGGAGGTCCGTCGGGTCCTCGACGGCGCGCGTGCGGCCGGGTCGCACACGTTGGCGCTCCCGGTCGGGGGGCTCCCGAGCGGGCTCTACGTCGTCCGGCTCGTGGCCGGGGCCGACGTGGCCTCGCGGCGGGTCGTCGTCGTCCGTTAGGGGAGCAGCCTTTCGGCCCCCGGCCACCAGAATTTGGTCCCCGCTGAACCGAAGCACACGCCTCGCCTACCGGACAATCCTGTTCCATTACTTGTCGGAGGCC
>Ga0310345_10001360_pt1 | contig 27496 bp, 23 predicted proteins | sample HC15DNA20500_MG_FD_204667 | JGI IMG/M metagenome (GOLD analysis project Ga0310345, IMG submission 204667) | Marine microbial communities from station ALOHA, North Pacific Subtropical Gyre - HC15-DNA-20-500_MG | ecosystem: Environmental > Aquatic > Marine > Oceanic | place: Pacific Ocean: North... | reverse complement strand
ACAAGCCGCGCAAGCGCGGTCGCTGCGCGATCCTTGACCCCGCCCCCCGACTCGCTCTGATCGGCATCCGCGATGGACGGCTCCGGAGAACAGGCGCTTTGCGAGGGCTGGCCGGCGGTGCGCCGGGGCGCTTGCGGCGGGCGATGGAAGGGGAGAGTTGACGGGATCGCCCCGGGGCCGGGGGGGCGCCGGGGCGATCGCGGGGGTGTCGGTCGAGGCGGGCGGCCGCAGGCGGCCGCGGCGGTCAGTTGACGCCGTCGAGGAGACGGCGGGCGATGACCTGGGCCTGGATCTCGGCGGCGCCCTCGAAGATGTTGAGGATGCGCGCGTCGCAGAGGACGCGGGAGATCGGGTATTCCAGCGCAAAACCGTTGCCGCCGTGGATCTGCACGCCGTTGTCGGCGCAGGCCCAGGCGACGCGGGCGCCGAGGAGCTTGGCCATGCCGGCCTCGAGGTCGCAGCGGCGGCCCTCGTCCTTCTCGCGCGCGGAGTGGTAGCTCAGCTGGCGCGCCACCATGATCTCCACCGCCATCAGGGCGAGCTTGTCGTAGACCCGCGGGAACTCGACGATCGAACGGCCGAACTGCTTGCGGTCCTCGGCGTACTTGAGGGCGATCTCCATGGCGCACTGGGCCACGCCCACCGCGCGGGCGGCGGTCTGGATGCGGGCGCCCTCGAAGGTCTTCATCAGCTGCTTGAAGCCCTGGCCCTCGGCCCCGCCCAGCAGGTTCTCGCCCTTCACCACGAAGCCGTCGAAGCCGAGCTCGTATTCCTTCATGCCGCGGTAGCCGAGGACCTCGATCTCGCCGCCGGTCATGCCCTCGGCCGGGAACGGGTTCGCGTCGTCGCCGCGCGGCTTCTCGGCGAGGAACATCGACAGGCCCGAGTAGTTCGAGGTGTCGGGGTCGGTGCGCGCCAGCAGCGTCATCACGTCGGCGCGGGCGGCGTGGGTGATCCAGGTCTTGTTGCCGGTGATCTTCCAGTCGTCGCCGTCCTTCACCGCGCGGGTGCGCAGCGAGCCGAGGTCGGAGCCGGTGTTGGGCTCGGTGAAGACCGCCGTCGGCAGGATCTCGGCCGAGGCGATGGCGGGCAGCCACTTGTCCTTCTGCGCCTGCGTGCCGCCGTTCAGGATCAGCTCGGCCGCGATCTCGGAGCGGGTGCCGAGCGAGCCGACGCCGATGTAGCCGCGGCTCAGCTCCTCGGAGACCACGCACATCGCGGTCTTGCCGAGGCCCGCGCCGCCGTATTCCTCCGGCACCGTCAGGCCGAAGACGCCCATCTCGCCCATCTCCTGCACCAGCGGCATGGGGATGAACTCGTCCTTGAGATGCCACTCATGGGCGTAGGGCACGACCTTCTCGTCCGCGAAGCGGCGGAACTGGTCGCGGATCATCTCGAAATCCTCGTCGAGCCCGCAGTCGCCGTAGGTCGAGGCGCCGGCGCGCTCGCGCATGATCTCCACCAGGCGGTGGCGCGCGGCGTCGGTGTTGCCGGCGGCGATCAGGGCCGAGACGGCCTTGTCGGAGGCGAGCGCCAGGCCCTCGGCGGCCAGGCCGAGGTCGGCGAGGCGCGCGAACTCGTTCTGGCTCATCATGATGCCGCCGGCGAGCTGGGCGAGGTATTCGCCGAAGGCGATCTGCAGGATCAGCTTCTCGATCTCGCCGAACTTGCCGGCCTCGGCCAGGCGGACCGACCAGGCGTGCATCTGGCGCAGCGACTCGGTGTAGGTCGCGATCCAGCTCAGCGCATGGGCGGCGTGCTGCTCGCGGTCCATCAGCGCGCCCGAGACCTTGCCGTCCACCGTCACCCGCTCCCGCAGGGCGCGGCGGGCGGCCATCTCGATCTCCTCGACCGCCGGCATGGCGGAGGCGCAGAGCGTTGCGAGATCGGCGAGAATCGGCTCGGGCGTGGGGATCGCGGTCGCTTCGTTCATCGGTGGAACCTCTCCGGTCTGCGGGTCGGCCGGGGAGAGAGGTCCCCGGCCGGCCGCGAGGCGCGCGCAGCCGTTGCTGCATCGCGGAATCTGTCATGTTTCGCGCGCGGACGCTAGTCAGGCCCCGCCGGAGGGTCAATATCTGCGCAAGATCCTTGCGCCCGGACAGGGGGTCGCAGGCGATATCTTGCGCGCCTGCTGACCGCCGGCAGGGGGCCGGAGGCCCGCTTTTCCCTTCATACGCACGGCCCGGCGCGCCGGACCACCTGTCGCCGGGACGCGGGCGGTGCTAAGGGCGCCGTCATGGACTTCGCAGGATTGATCGCCGACCACGGGTCGGCCGCGCTGGCGGCGGCGCTGGTGGGGATGCTCGCGGCGGGCTTCGCCAAGGGCGTGGTGGGATTCGCGCTGCCGATGATCGCGATCTCCTCGATCGGCTCGGTGCTGCCGGCGCCGCTGGCGGTGGCGGCGATCATCCTGCCGGCGGTGATCACCAACATCTGGCAGACCTTCCGCCAGGGGCTGCAGGCCGCCTGGGGCAGCCTCAGGCGGTTCTGGCTGCTGAACCTGGTGATGTTCGGGGCCATCGCGGTCACCGCGCAGCTGATCATGGTGATCCCCGAGCAGGCGCTGTTCGGGATCCTGGGCGTGGGGGTCTGCGGCTTCGCGGGCATCCAGCTGCTGGGCTGGCGGCCGGCCGCGCCGCCGAAGCGCTGGCTGAAGCCGGTGGAGGCGGGGGTGGCGCTGGTGGCGGGGTTCTTCGGAGGCCTCTCGGGCGTCTGGGGGCCGCCGATCCTGCTCTATCTCACCGCGCTGGAGCTGCCCAAGACCGACATGGTGCGCGCCCAGGGGGTCAGCTTCCTGCTGGGCTCGCTGATCCTGGTGGTCTCGCACCTGCGCTCGGGGCTGCTGCTGGGCGAAGGGGGCGCGATCTCGGTCGCCATGGTCGTGCCGGCGATGGCGGGCATGGCGCTGGGGCTCGCGGTGCAGGACCGGCTGGACCAGCGCAAGTTCCGCCGCGCCACGCTGATCGTGCTGGTGATCGCGGGGCTGAACCTGATGCGGCGGGCGCTGGCGGGGTAGCGGGGCGCGGCGGGGCGCATTGAAATGCGCCCTGCGCGGGCCCGGCCGGGGTCAGAACAGGAAGTCGTCCTCGGTCAGCTCGGCGGGGCTGACGAAGCGCAGGAGGATCGTGGCGCCGCCGTCGATGGTCACCTGCGCATGGTCGCCGAGGCCGCGGATCTCGAGGTCGTCGAAGTCCAGCGTCCCGCGCGAGGCGATGCGGATCTGGTCGCGCCCGTCCTGGAAGTCGCGGATCACGTCGTCGCCGCCGCCCTTCCAGAACACGAACACGTCCTCGCCCTGGCCGCCGCGCAGCGCGTCGTCGCCGCGCCCGCCGTTGAGCCGGTCGTCGCCGTGGCCGCCGTTGAGCGCATCGCGCCCGCGGCCGCCCTGCAGGACGTCGTCGTCGCCCCCGCCCTTCAGCCCGTCGCGGCCGCGCCCGGCCTGCAGGTGATCGTCGCCCCGGAAGCCGTTCAGCGTGTCCCGCTCGCGCGAGCCGAGCAGGCGGTCGTCCTCGTTCAGGACCAGGCGGAAGAACTTGCGGCTGTCGCCCTCGGCCTGCATGGCGAGGAACGGCGCGCGCACCGTGCGGGCGAGGTCGAGGATCACGAAATGCTCGGCCGCCTCGGCCTGCACCGAGACGGCGCGCAGGGTGCCCGAGGGCTCCCAGCCGTAGGGATGCCAGATCGCGCCGAAATAGGTGATGTTGTCGGCGTCGTCGCCGAAGCGGACCACTTCGTTGCTGACGATGGTCCGCGTGTCGTGGCGGACGTCGTAGCGGTTCATGTCGAGCGCGGAATACGCGCGCAAGATCGCCATCGGCGGGTCCCTCTTCGAAATCCCGGGCGGTCTCCGGCGCGGCTGCGGCGCGCGTGCGGGGCCAAGGGGTTGCGCGGCCATGTGAAGATCACCGCGCCCCCCGGCTCAACCCCGCGCGGGGTCCCGGCCTCGGGTTTCGTTAATGTGTGGGCGCAGCGCTACGCCCGCGGCTGGGCCAGCCGGGCGCGGGCCCCGGGGACCGGCAGCGGCCGGCGGGCGGCGCCGGTCCCGTCGAGCCGGGGCGCCACGGCCGCGGCCACCGCCTGCGCCGCCGGCGTCGGGCGATGCCCGGGCAGCAGGGCCGCGAGCCTGCGATCCTCCAGCCGGTGGGGGGTGGACCACAAGTAGCGCATCTCCAGCAGTTCCCGCCCCAGCGGCCAGACCGGCGCGGCGAGGCGCAGGGCCCACCACGGGAACGGGCGCGGGGTCAGCGGCCGGCCCGCGGCCCGGGCGGTGAGCGCGCAGAGCTCGGCCCCGGTCAGGGCGTGGCCGGGATGGTTGAAGGCGGCGAAGGCGGGCAGCGCGTCGCGCCGGGCGGCGAGGCCGGCGGCGACCTCGGCGAAGTCGGGCAGGAAGGACCAGGCGTGCAGCCGGTCGAGGGGGCCGGGATAGGCGAAGCGGCCCGCCGCGAGCCCGGCGGTGATGTGGCTGTCGTACCAGTTGCCGGCGATCTCGGTGTCGAGGAAGTCGCCCCCGCGCAGGACGATGCAGCGGATCTCGCCGGCCTCGGCGGCGGCGCGGAAGGTCATCTCCTGCTGGGCGCGCAGGCGGCCCTTGCGGGTGTCGGGGCGGTAGGGCGTCTCGGGCGTCGCGACGCCGGGAATCGCGGTGCCGTAGCCGTAGACGTTGCCGGGGTGCAGGAGCGTGGCGCCCGTGGCGCGGGCGGCGGCGAGCAGCGCCTGGGTGGTCCTCGGCAGCGCCTGCGGCCAGTCGGGATAGGGGGCGTTGAGGGCGTTGACGATCACCTCCGCCCCCTCCGCCGCCCGGGTCAGCTGGGCGGGGTCGAGCGCGTCGCCGGCGACGGGCTCGACGTTCTCGAAGCCGCGGGCGCCGCTGCGGGTCATCGCGCGCACCTGCCAGCCGGCCTCGGCGAAGGCGGCGGCGGCGTGGCGGCCGAAGCGGCCGCCGGCGCCGGCGATCAGGACGGAACCTTGGGTCATGGCGGGTCTCCTGCGGTGGTGTCGCAAGGAATCTGGGCTATTCTTCCCCGACGCGGAAGCAGCGGAATTGGATGGGAGCCATTCACGGATGGATGACTTCGACTGGTCGGAGCTGCAGGCCCTGCTGGCGGTGGCGCGGGCGGGTTCGCTCTCGGCCGCGGCGCGGGGAGGGGGGCTGAGCCAGCCCACGCTCTCGCGCCGGCTGGCGGCGCTGGAGGGGCGGCTGGGCGAGCGGCTGATGGAGCGCGGCGCCGGCGGCGTGCGCCTGACCGACGCGGGCCGCGAGGCGCTGGCCCGCGCCGAGGAGATGGAGGCCGCCGCCGACCGCCTCTCGCGCGCCGCCGCCGGCCGGGCGCAGGGCGTGGCGGGCGTGGTGCGGGTGACCGCGAGCCGGGTGGTCGCGACCTACCTGCTGCCCGGCGCCCTGACCGAGCTGCTGGAGGCGGAGCCCGCGCTGGAGATCGAGCTCGTCGCCTCCGACGACAGCGCCAACCTGCTGCGGCGCGAGGCGGACGTGGCGGTGCGCATGTATCGCCCCGCCCAGGCGGATCTGGTGACGCGCAAGGTCTCGGAGATGGCGCTGGGGCTGTTCGCCTCGCCGCTCTATCTGGCGCGGCACGGGGTTCCGCGGCGGGTGGAGGACCTGCTGGACCACCGGGTGGTGGGCTTCGACCGCTCGGAGCTGATGGTGGAGGGGTTCGCGAAGGCGGGCTTCCCCCTGCCACGCCGCTTCTTCCGCCTGCGCACCGACGACCAGGTGGCCTATTGGGAGGCGGTGGCCGCCGGCGCGGGCGTGGGCGTCAGCCAGAAGCCGGTGGCGGCGCTGGATCCGCGCGTGGTCGCGGTGCTGCCTCAGGCCGATCTGGGGGCGCTGCCGGTGTGGCTGACGGCGCATGCGGACCTGCGCGGCTCGGCCCGGGTGCGGCGGGTCTTCGACCACCTGGCCGAGGCGCTGCCGCGGCTGGCGCGGGGGGAGTGGGCGGGCCCGTCGCCGGGATCGGGGCCCTGGGCGCGCGGGGCGGGAGGCGGCCCTGCGTCCGGCGCCGCGGCCGATCGGCCCTGAATTCGCGGCCGCGTCTTGTCCCGGGCGATGCGCGGGGTAAAATAGGGGTCGAGAGACGCGACGGGCCGCGACGGCCCGGACGGGCGCGGCCGGAGGATCGGCGTCGCCCCTGTTCGCGCTTCCGCATTCCGGCGCGCCGGGACGCGGGGGCGCGCGAAAACCATGGAGAACGTCATGTCCTGGACCGACGAGCGGGTCGAACTGCTCAAGTCCATGTGGGGCGAGGGCAAGAGCGCCAGCCAGATCGCCAAGGCGCTGGGCGGCGTGACCCGCAACGCCGTGATCGGCAAGGTGCACCGCCTGGGCCTGTCGAACCGCACCGCCGCCCCGAAGACGGGCGAGGAGAAGGAGGCGGCGCCCGCGCCCGCCGCCGCGGCCCCCGCCGCGCCGCCGCCCTCGCGCCCGGCCCCCGCGCCCGAGCCCGCGCCGCGCCCCGCCTCCGCCGCGGCGCCCTAGCCCGAGCCCGCGCCGCGACCGGCCCCGCAGCCGGCCCCCGCCGCCTCGCCCCGCGCCGCCGCCCCCGCCGCCCCTGCCGCGGATGAGCCGGTGGAGCGTCCGAGCCCCCGCGCCGTCGCGCCCACGCCGCCGACCGGCCCGCAACCGCCGCAGGTCTCGGAGGTCTCGGAAGAGGCGCGCCGCAACCTCGAGGCGGTGGAGAAGAAGGCCAAGCGCCTGAACCTGCTGCAGCTGACCGAGCGCACCTGCAAGTGGCCGATCGGCGATCCGGCGACGGACGACTTCTTCTTCTGCGGCCTGCCCTCGATGGGCGGCAAGCCCTATTGCGAGGCCCATGTGCAGGTGGCCTTCCAGCCGATGAGCGCGCGGCGCGACCGCTCCCGCTCCCGCTGATCCGATCTGGCGGAGAGGTCCGCGCGGCCTCTCCTCCCTCCCCTGCGCCCGCCGGCCCCGGCGCCCGGGCGCCCCTCTCCCTCTCCCCTCCGCCGCTGCGCCCGGCCCTCCGCGAGGAGGCGCCGCGACCGCTGCTGCGCCCTGTCCGACGGCTCCGCCCGCGGCGCGATGCGGGCGTGGCGCCCGGGGCCGCCGCCGCAGCCCCCCGGTCGGTCCGGGAGGACCGCCCGCCCCGCCGCCGCGGGCCGAACGCCGGGCCTGGCGGGACCGTCGACGCGGCGGCGCCGACGGCGCGGCCCTCGGCCGCGGCGTCGGCCGGGCGCCCAGGGTGGACGCGGGCGCCCCGGACGACGGTCGCGAAACGGGATCCGCGGGCCGCGCCTCGGCGCGGCCCGCGGAGGCGCCGCGTCGGCCGGGGCGCCCGGGACGTCGGTTCGGCTCGCGGCGCAGGGCGGGCGCTGCGCCCGGCGCGACGGCCGCAGGGGGGAGACGGAGGGGCCGGGAACCCCGCCCGCCGCGCGCCGCGGGCGGGAGCTGGCGGCGCGCGCAACGGCCGACGCGGCGCCTCCGACGGCCGCCGCCGGCGAGGCGGCGGGGTCGGGCGGCGGGGGTCGGGCGGTGGGCGTCGGCGGGGGCGCCCCGGGTCAGGGGTCGGGGGTGGCGTCGATCTCGGTTCCGCGCAGCATCCACCAGGTGGCGGCGGCGACGTGGCGGGCCTGGTCGCCGATCCGCTCGAGGTCCTTGGCGATGAACAGCCGCCGCGCGCCCGGGACCACCTGGTCCGCGCCCTCGGCCATCCGGGCGAGGAGCGAGCGGGTCAGCGACTCGTAATGGGCGTCGAGCTCCCCGTCCCGCCGCCAGACCGCGCGGGCCGCCTCGGCGTCGCGCGCCTGGTGGGCGGAGATCGCCGAGGCGAGCTGCGCCAGCGCCCGCTGGCCGAAGCGGCGCAGGGCCGCGTCCATGTCCTCGGCGGGAACCGTCGGAGCGGCGGGGAGGGCGCAGGCCGGCGCCTCCTCGCGCAGGCGGGCCGCGCCCTCGGCGAGATTGGCCGAGAGGTCGCCGCTGCGCGCCAGCGCCGCCAGCGCCCGCAGCGCCGCCAGCAGCTGGCGCAGGTCGCCCCCCATCGGCTGGCGCAGCGCGACGAGGGAGGCGGCGCGGTCGTTCGCCTCGCGCGCCATCAGCCGCTGGCGGTCGCGCAGCGCGCGCAGCTCCGCCGCCTCGGCGACCCCGCCGCGCGCCAGCAGCGCCAGCGCCCCCGAGAGCAGCTCCTCGGCCATGCCGCCCACCCGCGCGGTCTGGGCCGCGACCTGGCGCAGATCGTCGTCGAAGGAGCTGACCGTGTGGCGGCGCCCGGGCGCCTCCGCCTGCGGTCGGTCGGGACGCAGGGGGTCGGGGTGCTGAAACATGAGATCCGGCGAAAACGCTGACGTCCGGTCACGTTACAGGCGATGCGTGACATGCGTATGTCGCCGCGCGGTGGAACGCGCCGGGATCGGCGGATTTTCACGCGATCGGGATCGCCCCTGCGCCTCGGCGCCTCGGCGCCTCGGGCCCGGAGCCCTGGGCCCGCGGCCTCAGCCCGGCTGCGCGCCCGCCGGCACCCCGCGCCGGGCGCCGGGCGCCTCGGGCTCCGCCGGCAGCCACAGGGTGAAGGCCGCGCCCTCGCCCGGGGCGCTCTCCACGCTCAGCTCGCCGCGGTGGCGGGACATGATGTGCTTGACGATGGCGAGCCCCAGCCCCGTGCCCCCCTGGTTGCGCGAGCGGCGGACGGAGACGCGGTAGAAGCGCTCGGTCAGCCTCGGCAGATGCTCGCGCGGGATGCCCTCGCCATGGTCGCGCACGGTCAGGCCGATCATGCCGGGATGGCTGGGCGAGGCGGGGGCGGACAGGATCTCGACCGGGCCCTCGCCGTATTTCATCGCGTTTTCCATCAGGTTGCCGATCGCCTGGATCAGCTGGTCGCGGTCGCCGCGCACCGTCGGGCCATGGGCGGGGGCGAGCACCCGCAGCTCCACCCCGCGCTCGGCGGCGACGGGGGCCAGCGCCTCGGCGGTCTCGTGGACGATCTCGCCCAGGTCCTGGCGCTCGGTCGGGGCCACATGCTCGTTGAGCTCGATGCGGTTGAGCGACAGCAGGTCGTCGACCAGCCGCTGCATCCGCCCGGCCTGGGCCTGCATGATCGCGAGGAACCGCTCCTGCGCCTCGGGGTCGTCGCGGGCGGGGCCCTGCAGGGTCTCGATGAAGCCGCGGATCGAGGCCAGCGGCGTGCGCAGCTCGTGGCTGGCGTTGGCGATGAAGTCGGTGCGCATCCGCTCCAGCCGCAGGTCCTGGGTGCGCTCGGTGAACAGGCACAGGACATGCCGGCGGCGGGGGCGGTCGGCGGCGTCGGCGCGCGAGGCGCCGTCGACATGGGCGCGGATCACCCGGTTGCGGTCGCCGTGGAGCGTGAAGTCGAAGCTGCGCGGCGGCCCGCCCGCCTGCGCCTCGGCGAGGGCGTCGAGGAAGTCGGGCGCGCGGAAGGACATCGAGTGGTGCTCGCCGACGCGCAGCCGCTCGAACAGGGCCTGGGCGGCGGGGTTGGCGTATTCGATCAGGCCGGCGGGGTCGATCAGCAGCAGCGGGAACGGCAGCCGGTCGAGCGCGGCGCGCCCCAGCCCCGGCTCCAGCCCGGCGAGGCGCGGGGCGGGGGGGGCCGAGGCGGGGGCGTCGGGGATGCGCAGGGCGAAGGCGAAGAGCGCCGCCCCGAACAGCCCCGCCGCCGCCTGGCCCGCGAAGGGCGCGCCCAGCGCCCCCGCCGCCGCGGCCGAGGAGAGCGCGGCGACGGCGACGGCGAATCGGCGGGCGGTCTCGCCGCGGAGGGGCATCGGCTTCCTTTCGGCGCCGCGCGTCGGGGGCGGAGCGCATCGGCCGCCGTTGGCGGCCGCGGGGTAAGTTCGGCCGCCGGCGGCGGCGGGGTAAGTTCGGCCGCCGGCGGCGGCCGTGGGGTAGGTTCGGCCGCCGGCGGCGGCCGCGAGGGGCGGCTCGGCCGCCGGGGGCGGCCGCGGAGGTCGGATCGGCGGCCGGCCACGGCCGCCGGGGGCTTGCAGGGGCCGCGGGCGCCGGGGCGCGGCGCGACGCCCGGAAGTCACGCCCCGATACCATGCGTCGCGGACGGGGCGAAGACGGTTTGCCTTCATCGCTGCGTCACATATCTACAGCGCGGCGGCCCCGCGGACGGGGCCGCGCGACCGTCCGGGATGCCGTGTGATGATCCGCTACACCCTGCGCTGCGCCGATGGGCACGAGTTCGAGAGCTGGTTCCAGTCGGCCGAGGCCTTCGACAAGGTGAAGGCCGCGGGGGGTCTCGCCTGCGCGCTCTGCGGCTCCGACCGGGTGAGCAAGTCGCTGATGGCGCCCGCGCTGGGCGCCGGCACGAAGAAGGGCGACCCGGCCCCGGCGACGCCGCCCGAGACCGCGCCGATGCTGTCGGCCCCCAACAGCCCGCTGGAGGCGGCGATGAAGGCGCTGCGCGAGCGGGTCGAGGCCTCGGCCGAGAACGTGGGGCGCGACTTCGCGGAGATGGCCCGGCAGATGCACGAGGGCGCGGTCGAGGATCGCCCGATCTACGGCGAGGCCACCCGCGAGGAGGCGCGCAGCCTGCTCGAGGACGGGGTGCCGGTCGCCCCCCTGCCCTGGCGCTCGGGCAGGGACAACTGAGCGCAGGCGCTCCCCCCGACGCCTGCGAGGCGGTGGACAACCGCGCGCCGCCCGCCGACTGTTCCCCGCGGGAAGAACCGCAAGGGAGGAGGCGGCGATGCATGTCCTGATCACCGGAGGCTCGCGCGGGATCGGCGCGGCGACGGCCCGGCTCTGCGCCGCGCGCGGCTGGGACGTGACGGTGAACTATGTCGCCAACGCCGAAGCCGCCGCAGCGGTCGTGGCCGAGGTCGAGGCCGCCGGCGCCCGCGCCGTGGCGGTGCAGGCCGACATGGGCGAGATCGGCGCGGCCGAGGCCCTGTTCGACGCGGCCGAAGCGGCCCTGGGGCCGGTGACCGGCTTCGTCAACAACGCGGGCATCGTCGCGAAGGCCTCGATGCTGGCGGAGATGGAGCCGGCCAGGATCAGGCGGATGATCGACGTGAACGTCACCGGCGCGATCCTGGCGCTGCGCGAGGCGGCGCGGCGGATGCCCCTCGACCGCGGCGGGCCGGGCGGGTCCATCGTCAACATCTCCTCCGCCGCGGCCCGCCTGGGCTCTCCGGCGACCTATGTGGACTACGCGGCCTCGAAAGGGGCGATCGACACGCTGACGCTGGGCATGGCGCAGGAGCTGGCGCGAGGCGGCGTGCGGGTGAACTGCGTGCGCCCGGGGATCGTGGAGACCGACATCCACCTCGACAGCCACGGCTTCGACCGCGCGGCGCAGGCGGGGCCGAGCCTGCCCATGGGCCGCGCGGGCCGCGCCGAGGAGATCGCCGAGGCCATCGCCTGGCTGCTGTCGGACGCGGCCTCCTACACCTCGGGCGCGCTGCTGGACGTCGCTGGCGCGCGCTGACGCGCGCGGAGCGGTCTACAGGCGCCCTGCGGGCGGGCTTGGCGGGGGCGCGCGGGTGTCGGGCGGAACGAGAGCCGGGGGGCGTTGCAGCCTCCGGCGGGCTCCTGACTCACCGAAGAACAAGCCCCGCGCCTGTCCTCCGGAGCCGTCTCTCGCTGATGGATGCCTGAGCGACTCGCCCGAAGGGGTCAAGGACAAGCCCGCCTGCGGCGGGTCGCTGCGCGATCCTTGACCCCTTCGGGCGAGTCGCTCTTTACGGCATCCGCGAGAGACGGCTCCGGAGAACAGGCGCTTTGCGAGGGCTGCCGGCCGCGCGCAAGGGCGCGTGGGGCGGGCGGCGGTGGGAAGAGCGGGGGAAGGGGGAGCGGGGCGGGCGGGAGAGGCGGCGTGAAGTCAGACGGCCCGCCGGACGCGGGGGTCCGGCGGGCCGAGGGCCTTGGGCGCTCCGCCCGGGAGAGGGGCGGAGCGGCGAGGGGAGTGGATCAGTTGACGGTCTTCGCCTCGAGCTCGGCCGGCTTCGAGGGCGCGGAGGCGATCTCGATGCGGCGCGGGCGCAGGGCCTCGGGGACCTCGCGGACCAGCTCGATGTGGAGCAGGCCGTTCTCGGTCCGCGCGCTCACCGGGCGCACGTGGTCGGCGAGCTGGAAGCGACGCTCGAAGGCGCGCTCGGCGATGCCGCGGTGCAGGAAGCTGCGCTCGGTCTCGTCGGCGGGCTTGCGGCCGGAGACGACGAGCTGGCCGTCCTTGCTCTCCACCGTCAGGTCGCCCTCGGAGAAGCCCGCCACCGCGAGGGTGATGCGGTAGGCGCTCTCGCCGGTCTTCTCGATGTTGTAGGGCGGATAGGCCGGCTGGGTCGTCTCGCCCGCAAGGGCGGCGTCCATCAGGCCGGCGAGCCGGTCGAAGCCGACGGTCGAACGGTAGAGCGGGGAGAAGTCGAAGTTGCGCATGGGTTCATATCCTCTGCCAAGCGATATGTCCGGTCGAGGACCCTCCGATGGGACGGGTCCGGATGGGAGCGTCGGTCCCGGTCTCCGGCGGCCGACGCGCAGGATCTGGGGAGCGCGGGCGGCGGTTTCAAGACCCGGGCGGAGGCCCCGGCGGGGGCGCTGAAGGGCGGGCCTGAACGGCGACGGGGCGCCCCCTGGCGGAGGCGCCCCGTGCTGCGATGGGCAGGGCTGCGGGCGGGCGCCCGCGCGCCGTCACTGGGTCGGCGCGGGGGGCTTGGCGGAGGCGAAGCCGCTGGCGCTCTGGCGCGAGGCGCCCATGCCGCCGACGCTCGGGGCGGCGCCCGCGCCGGCCGCCGCGCCGATCATCGCGGTGGGGTCGACGCCGCCCGGAACCTGGTGCGTGGGGGTCGGGCCCTGGGCGTTGCGCAGGAAGTCGGGCAGCTGGCTGGGATCCATGCCGATCGCCGAGGAGCCCGCCAGCGCGATGCGCTTGGCCACGCCCAGCGGACCGTCGAGGGCGGACATGATGCCGGCGCCCGCGTCCTCGATGCTGGTCAGGCCGGCCTGGCTGGAGCCGGTCGAGCCCGGGCCCTTGCCCAGGTCGAACATGCCGAAGCCGGCCAGCATCGCCACGCCCGCGCCGGGCATCAGCACGTATTTCCCCAGAGTCTTGAGCAGCATCGTCGGTTCCTCTCTCGCATCTTCGGCCGCGGTCCGCGGCGCGCGCATGTCCTTCTCGGATCCCGGCCCCGGGGCCTTCGCCCGGGACGCTCGTCAGTTCTGCGGCGGGCGGCTGGTCTTCCAGCCGCCGGACCGCGTCGAGGGCCCCAGGACGCCCCCCGAGGCGTCCGGAGGCGCCGGCCGCGCCGCGGCGCGGCGGATCTCCTGGTCTTCCAGCGCCCAGCGCAGCAGCGGCAGCGTGTCGGCGGCGGCCGAGGCGTAGCTGAGCCGCCGGCCGCGCGCCGAGATCACGCCCGCCAGCCGCAGCGCCCCCTGCGCGTCGCGCACCAGCACCGGGCTGCCCGAGGAGCCCGGCGCGACCTCGCAGTCGAGGGCGGCGACCGGGCCGCTGCGCCGCTTCACCCGGCAGGGCTCCTGCAGGGAGAGCGCGCGGTCGCGCCCCGCCCCGTAGGACAGGAGCGCGACCGCGCCACCGGGCGGGGGCAGGTCGCCCGGATCGTAGCTGGGGAAGGAGGAGGTCAGCAGCGGCTGGTCGAGCTCGACCAGCGCCACGTCGGCGGCGATCTCCTCGAAGGCGGCGCGGGGGCCGTTCCAGCGGTAATTGGGGTGCACGGCGTAGCGGCGCACCTGGCGCACCGCCTGCTCGCCCCCGTCGCGCAGGCCGGCGCGGAACCACAGGTCGGCGCTGCGGCGCGGGCGGCCCTGGTCGTCGTAGAGGCAATGCGCCGCCGTCAGCGCATGGGCGGCGTCGAAGAGCGTCGCGGTGCAGTAGGCGTCGCCCATGTCCAGCCGGCCGACGCCCGCGTAGGCCTGCTGCTCGTGCGCGGCGAGGAGGCGGCGGGGGGCGGTGGCGCCCTCCTGCCCGAGGTCCTGGGCCGGCGCCAGGGCGGGGACTGCGAGCGCCAGGGCGCAGAGGGCGGCGCGGATCATCGCCCGGCCTCCTGGGCTGCGAGCGCCTCGTGGAGGGCGTCGATCAGCTCGGCGGGGGCGACCGCGAGGGCCGCCCCCTGCAGCGCCGGAGGCTCGGCCCCCAGCGCCGCCACGATGACGCCTACGAGCTCGGGCCCGTCCACCCCCTCGTGGATGAGCGGCGCCCCGGAGATGCCCGGGAGCGCGTCGCAGGTGGTCCGCAGCAGGCGACCCTGCCGCGCGACCACCGCGCAGCCCGACTGGACCGACAGGGCTTCGCCCCGGTCCCGCCCGTAGGAGAGCGCGGACACGACCGTCCCGGGGGAGGCCGTGCCCGCCACCGGGATCGGAGAAGGCGCCCCTTCCGCCCCCTCGGTCACCCGGATCAGGGCCAGGTCCAGCTCGGGACCCGGCGTGTCGAGAAAGCCCGGCGCCGGCGCCGCGTGGCGGCCGCGCAGGATCGCGGCGGCCTCGCCCATGCGCCAGCCGGGCAGGAAGGTCAGCCGCTCCGCCCGCCAGGTCGCGCCGGTGCGGCGGTTGACCAGGCAATGGGCGGCGGTGAGGGCGAGGTCGGGGGCGATCAGCGTCGCCGTGCAGTGCCCCTGTCCGCCGATGTTCAGCCGTCCGACGGCCGCGTATCGCAGCGCCTGCGCCTCGTCCGACAGCCCGCGCGCCTCCGCCGAGACGGAGGGGACGCCGAGCGGCGCCACGGCCAGGAACGCGGCCAGGAGGCGAGACGCAAGATACATGAAGGCACCATGAATGACTTTGGGTGAGTCGTGCAAGCCTCGGCGTTCACCTTGCAGTCAGATTTCTGGGCGGTCGGATTTCTGGGCGGTCGGGTTGCGGGGCGGTCCGGTCGTCGTGTCGCGGGCTTTCACGTCGGCCGGACCTCGGCGGCCGGATCACGCGGCGGCGCGCGTCCGGCCGGGAGCGGCGCGGGGCGCCGAGGGACCATCGCGCGGCAGGGGTTGCGATCCGGTGAAGGCGCAGGACGGCCCGCGCCGCGTCCAGCATCGGCCGCCGGCCGCCCCGGCGAAGCCCCGCCCGCCCACCCCGCTCCGCCGGGGCGGCCGGCGGCCTGGGCCGCGCCCTCCGGCAGGCGGCGCGCCGGCGCAGGCCGGGAAAGGCGCCCCCGCCGGGGCCCTTCCGCCCCCGCGGCCACGATCCGGGCGCCCCGCGAGCCGCAGGCGCCGGGGCCTTCAGGCCCCGGGCGCCCGACGGGGCTCGATGCGCCCGAGGGCGCCCCGCCCCCTGCGCCGCATGTCGAAAGAAAAGCAATCGGCCGGCCCGGCGCGCCTGCCGACGTCCGCCGTCCCGCGCCGCGCCAGGGCTCCGCGCCGGCGCCGTCAGGCGCCGGGCGGCCGAGGGGGCTCGATGCCCCCGAGGACGCCCACCTGCGCGCGCGTGAGGCGGGCGCTACTCGGCGGCGTGCCGGCGGTCGAGGCCGGCGGCGGCGAGCGCCTGGGGGATCGGGCCCCCCGTGGCCCAGTCGAGGAGCTGGGCCGTGTGCACCACCGGGACCCCCGCCCCCTGCCCCAGCTGCATCATGCAGCCGATGTTGCCCGCCGCGATCACCTGGGGCGCGGTCTCGGCCAGGGTGGCCAGCTTGCGCGCCTTCAGCTCGCCCGCGATCTCGGGCTGCATCAGGTTGTAGGTGCCGGCCGAGCCGCAGCACAGATGCGCGTCGCGCGGCTCCTTCACCTGGAAGCCCGCCGCCTTCAGCAGCAGCTTCGGCGCCTCCTTCACCTGCTGGCCGTGCTGCAGCGAGCAGGCGGAGTGGTAGGTCACCCGCAGCGCCGGGGCCTGGGGCTCGCGCAGGCCGATCTCCTCCATCAACTCGGAGATGTCGCGGGCGAGCCCGGCCACCCGGCGCGCGTCCGCCTCCAGCGGGTCGCCGGCGAACATGTGGCCGTAGTCCTTCACCGTCGTTCCGCAGCCGGAGGTGTTGATCACCACCGCGTCCAGCCCCTCGCCGTCGAGCTCCGCCGCCCAGGCGCGCACGTTGGCGGCGGCCTGGGCGTGGCTCTCGTCGACCTTCCCCATGTGATGGGTCAGCGCCCCGCAGCAGCCCATGCCCTTCGCGATCACCACCTCGCAGCCATGGCGGGTCAGCAGGCGGATGCTGGCGGCGTTGATCTCGGGGTCCAGCGCCTTCTGGGCGCAGCCGGTCATCAGGGCGACGCGGCGGATCCGCTCGCCCTGCGCGGGGATCGTCTGGGGGCGGTCGAAGGGCCCGGGGCCGGCGATCCGCGGCGGCGCCAGGTCCACCATCGCCTTCAGGCGGCCGGGCATCAGGGCCTTGAAGGGGCGGGCGAGCTTCGCCCCGGCGAGCGCCAGGCGGAAGCGGCCGGGGTGAGGCAGGATCCGCGCCAGCAGCCAGCGCAGCGCCCTGTCGGGCAGCGGGCGGCGGTAGGTCTTCTCGATATGCTCGCGGGCGTGGTCGACGAGGTGCATGTAGTGCACGCCCGAGGGGCAGGTGGTCATGCAGGCGAGGCAGCTGAGGCAGCGGTCGATGTGGCGCACGGTCTTCTCGTCCGCGGGCCGGCCCGACTCCAGCATCTCCTTGATCAGGTAGATGCGCCCGCGCGGGCTGTCGAGCTCGTCGCCCAGCACCTGGTAGGTCGGGCAGGTCGCGGTGCAGAAGCCGCAGTGCACGCAGCTCCTCAGGATCTTGTTGGAGCGCGCGACCAGCGGGTCCTGCAGCTGTTCGGGGGAGAAGGTCGTCTGCATCTCAGGCGCTCATCCTTCCGGGATTCAGCAGGCCGCGGGGATCGAACTTCGCGCGCAGCCCGGCGGAGATCGCGGCGAGCGGCGCGGCCTCCGGCTGGAAGGCGCCGGCGGAGGCGCGCAGCGCGGCGGGGCCGCGCACCAGGGTCGCGTGGCCGCGCAGGCGGGCGGCCTCGGCCCGCACCGCGGCGGCGGCGTCGTCGGTCTCCTCGGTCAGGAGCCAGACGAGCCCGCCGCCCCAGTCGTAGCGCGCGCCCGTGTGCGGCAGCGCCGCGACCAGCCCCGGCGCGTCGGAGGGGCGCAGCGAGATCCGCCACACCGCCCCCGGCCGCCCGGCGAAGCCCCGCACGTCGCGCACCTCGGCCCAGAGGTCCGCGGCCTCCGCCAGGACCTCCACCTCGCCCCGGGTCTGGGCGAAGAGCAGGTCCTTCAGGCGCTCCGCCCGGTAGGAGACCGAGGCCGCGAAGCCCTCGATCCGCACCAGCGTGCGCGCCGCGGCCGGGTCCCCGGGCTCGGGCAGGTGCGCCGCGCCCGAGACGTCGAAGGGCGAGCCCAGCGCCGCGGTCATCGCCGCCACGGCGGAGAGGTCGTCGAGGCCGCGGACGACCAGCGTGGCCGAGGCCTCGGGCATCGGCAGCACCTTGAAGGCGAGCTCGGTCAGGACGCCCAGCGTGCCGTAGCTGCCGCCCATCAGCTTCACCAGGTCGTAGCCGGTGACGTTCTTCATCACCCGCCCGCCGTTCTTGACCACGCGCCCGGCGCCGTCGACGAAGCGCACCCCCAGCATCGCGTCCCGGCAGGCCCCCGCCTGCACCCGGCGCGGGCCGGAGACGTTGCAGGCCGCGACGCCGCCGAGGGTGGGCTCGCCGCCCGAGCCCAGCAGGGGCCGGTGGTCCATCGGCTCGAAGGCCAGCCGCTGGTTCTCCGCCGCCAGCGCCGCCTCGATCTCGGCGAGCGGCGTGCCCGCCCCCGCCACCAGCGTCAGCGCGCCGGGCTCGTAGAGGGAGATCCCCCGCAGCCCCCCGGTCGAGAGCGTCTGCGCCGCCTGCACCGGGCGCCCGAGGCCGCCGCGCGTGCCGCCGCCCCGCACCTCGACGGGGGCCGAGAGGGAGGCCACCGCCTCCGCCATCTCCGCCTCGCTCCGCGGTTCGATCATCGCGCCGCCCTCCCGGCCTGGACCCCGCCGGCGGAACGCCGGCGCGCCCGCGGGGCTCCCCCCGTCTTCGGGGGGAGACGGGACCCGCGGGCGATCCCGCCCGCCGACCCGGCGCGCCCGGCAGGCCCGCGCGACGCCTCCGCCCTCGGCCCCTCGCGCCACGCTCCGCTCGTCGCGCCGCCCTCCGCCCCGGGCCCCCGCCGGCGGCACGCCGGCGCGCCCGCGGGGCTCCCCCTGTCTTCAGGGGGAGACGGGACCCGCGGGCGATCCGCGAGACGCAGGCGCGCGGCCCGGCTCATGCGCCGCGGCCCTGGCTGGCGGCGAGGGGGAAGACCTTGGCGGGGTTGAGGATCCATTTCGGGTCGAAGACGTCCTTCACCCCCATCTGCGCCTCCAGATCCACCGGCGCATACTGGTGCACCATCAGGTCCCGCTTCTCGACGCCGACCCCGTGCTCGCCGGTCAGGCAGCCGCCCTGCTCGACGCAGAGCCGCAGGATGTCGGCGCCCAGCGCCTCGGCCTTGCGCAGCTCCTCCGCGTCGTTCGCGTCGAACATGATCAGCGGGTGCAGGTTGCCGTCGCCGGCATGGAACACGTTCGCCACCCGCAGGCCGTAGTCGGCGGCGAGCTGGGTCATCCGCCCCAGCGTCTCCGGCAGGGCCGAGGTCGGGATCGTCCCGTCCATGCACAGGTAGTCCGCCACCTGCCCGGTCGCCCCGAAGGCCGCCTTGCGCCCCGCCCAGATCGCCTTCGACTGCGCCTCCGAGGCGCTTTCGCGCAGCGTGGTGGGGTGGTGGGTCTCGGCGATCGCCCTGATCTTCTGGAGCTGCTCCTCGATCTCGGCGGGCGAGCCCTCGACCTCGATGATCAGCAGGGCCTCGGCGTCCATCGGGTAGCCGGCGCCGACGAAATTCTCGGTCAGGTGGATGATCGGCTTGTCCATGAACTCGATCGCCACCGGCAGCACGCCCGCGCGGATGATGTCGGAGACGCAGGCCCCCGCGGTCACGGCCGAGTCGTAGGCGACCAGGATCGGCCGCGCGCCCTCGGGTTTCGGCAGGATGCGCAGGGTCGCCTCGGTCACCACGCCCAGCTGGCCCTCGGAGCCGCAGATCACTCCCAGCAGGTCGTAGCCGGCGGCGTCCATCGCCGCGCCCCCGATCTCCACCACCTCGCCGTCGGCCATCACCATGGTGACGCCCAGCAGGTTGTTGGTGGTGACCCCGTATTTCAGGCAATGCGCGCCGCCGGAATTCATCGCGATGTTGCCGGCGATGGCGCAGGCGAGCTGGGAGGAGGGGTCGGGCGCATAGAAGAACCCGTCCGGCTCCACCGCCCCGGTGACCGAGAGGTTGGTGCGCCCGCTCTGCACCCGCACGTAGCGGTCGGCGTAGTTCGTCTCCAGCACCGCGTTCAGGCGCGCGACCCCCAGCACCACCGCGTCGGCGGTGGGCAGCGCGCCGCCGGCGAGCCCGGTGCCCGAGCCGCGCGGGATCACCGGCACGCCCTCGTCGTGGCAGATGCGCAGGATCGCCGCGACCTCCTCGGTCGTGCGCGGCAGGGTCACGGCCAGCGGCGGGCAGGAATAGACGGTCAGCGCATCGCAGTCGTAGGCCAGCAGCTCGCGCGGGTCCGAGACCAGCCCGTCCTCGGGCAGCGCGGCGGCGAGGCGGGCGACGATGGCCTGGCGGCGGCCGAGGATCCCGGCGTCGGGCTGGGGCATCTGCATGGCGGTCCTCCCTGCGGAGCGCGGCCCGGAGGCGCCTGCCGGCCGACCTCGCGCCCGCCCCCGGACCATGCCGCCGGACGGGGCGTTTGCCAAGCCGGGCGCCGTAAGGGACGGGGCCCGATCCCACGGGATGGAAGGCGCGGGGAGCGGGGAGGCGAGAAAGCGCCCTGCCCCGCCGCGCCGCGCGGCCGGCCCTGCCGCCCCGTGCGCCTTGCCCCGTCTCCCCGCGAGGCCCACGCCGGCGGGGTCCGCGGCGCCTCCCGACCCGGGGTCGCGCCCGGCGCGGGCGGCGAGAGGCCCCGGGCCAGGCCCGGGGCGCCGGGGGAGGCTCCGGCCGGCGGGGTCGCCCTTCGCCGGCCGGGAGACGCGCCGGGGCGAGCCCTTGCGGGACCCTGCCGGCCCGGGAGCGACCGGGGCGCCTCCCGCCGTATCGGGGCGCGCGCGGCGGCAGGGGGCTCAGGGCCGGGGCGGGCGGCTGCGGTATTCCGGCAGGCGCCAGCCGAAGCGCAGGGAGCCGGCGCGCAGGCCGAAGGCGACCAGGCCGCAGAGCAGGGAGGCGAGGCCGACGCCGCCGCCCAGTTCCAGCGTCGCGGCCCCGGCCGAGGCGCCCGCGGCGGCGGCGGTGACGTAGAGCTCGCCCCGGCGCAGGACCATCGGCGGCTCGTTGCACACCACGTCGCGCAGGATCCCGCCGAGGCAGCCGGTCATCACCCCCATCAGCACGGTGACCAGGATCCCCGCCCCCTCCCACCGGGCGGCGGTGATGCCGGCCCCCACCGCCACGGCCAGCGCCACCGCGTCGACCCAGTCGAGCGCGCGCCGGCGGCTCTCGAGCCGCGGCGCCCAGACGAAGCAGATCAGGCCGGCGGCGCAGGCGACCAGGATCACCGCCGGCTCGCCCACCCAGAACACCGGCTGGCGGTCCAGGATCACGTCCCGCGCGGTGCCGCCCCCCACCGCGGTCAGCACGGCGAGGAACAGGAACCCCACCGGATCGAGCTGCGCCCGGCTCGCCGCCAGCCCCCCGGTGAGGCCGAAGACGAAGACGGAGGCGAAGTCGAGGGCCTCGGCGGTGGTCATGGCGATCTCCTGGCGGCGGCGCGCGCAGAATGCGCGGGCCGCCGCGGAGGGACAAGGGCGGGCGCCGAGAGCGGCCGGCGAAGGGTCGAGCGTCACGGCTCGCGGACCCGGCAGGGCGGAGGGTCGACGCGATGGGAAGAGGGACCCGGCCGGGGCGCCGAGGCCTCGGGCGGGGCGGCGCGGCCTCGGGCCGGGCGCGGCCCCGCGGCCCCGCGGCCCGGCGGTGCGGCGCGGGGGCCGGCTCGCGGCGGGTTGGAATGGGGGCGCGGGGGCGCCATCGTGGCGGGCGGGGGCGGAGGGACGGCGGAGGGACGATGGAGACGACGCAGGCGCTGCTGCCGCGGTTCTTCGGCTGGGCGGACATCCTGGCCTTCGTGCTGTTCCTGCTCGCCTGGAACGGCATGACCTGGCTGGTCGAGAACCCGCCGGCGGGGCGGCCCTCGGTCCACAAGATCATGGCCGGGCACCGTCTGACCTGGATGGAGGCGATGCTGCGGCGCGAGCCGCGGATCATGGACGCCTCGCTCCTGAACTCGCTGCGCTCGGGCTGCGCCTTCTTCGCCTCCGGCTGCATGATCGCCATCGGCGGCGTGGTGGCGCTGCTGGGCCAGGCCGACCGGCTGGTGACGGTGGCGCGCGACCTGCGGCTCGACACCGAGACCACCCGCGCGGGATGGGAGGCGAAGCTGCTGGTGCTCGCCCTGGTGCTGGTCTCGGGCTTCATGAAGTTCGTCTGGGCGCACCGGCTGTTCGGCTATTGCGCGGTGCTGATGGGGACCATCGGCAGCGATCCGGAGGATCCGCGCAACCGCTCGCTCGCCCGCAAGGCGGCGGCGATCAACGTCAACGCGGCGCGCAACTTCAACCGCGGCATGCGCACCACCTATTTCGCGATGGCGCTGCTGACCTGGCTGCTGGGGGCGATCCCGCTGGCGCTGGCGACCCTCGCCACCGCCCTGACCCTCTATAGGCGCGAGTTCCGCTCCGCCTCCCGCGACGCCCTCCTGGCCGAGGACGATCCGCCCGCCCCGGGCGCCTGAGGCGCCGCGAGGCGCCGACGGCGCGACGCCGCCGCCCGGCGCGGCCGGGCCCGCCCGGGCCCCTCGACGCCGGCCCCGCCGCGCGCCCCCCGGAACCCGGCCCCCCCGCCGCCGCGGGAGACGGCGCCCAGGGGCGCGCCGGCCCGCCCCGCGCCGCGCGCGGACCGCCCGCCCCGGGCGCTGCAGCCGACGCGGCGCTCCCCCGCGGGAGGCCGCGACGCGGTCACAGCATCTCGCCGAGGCCCGCGTCCCGCGCCCAGCCCGCCAGCGGGCCGCGCAGGTTGACGTCGCCCCGCGCGATGCCCGCATCGATCACGCCGCGCGCCTCGCGCAGATCGGCCGAGCGCAGCAGGCGCTTCACCGGGCCGATGGAGGCGGGGCGCATCGACAGCGTCCGCAGGCCCATGGCCGAGAGGGCCAGCGCCTCCAGCGGACGGCCCGAGTCCTCGCCGCAGTAGCTCAGCGGCGTGCCGTGGGCCTCGCAGCGCTGCACGATCAGCTCGATGAAGCGCAGGTAGGAGGCGTTGAACATGTCGTAGCGCCGGCGCACCCGCTCGTTCTCGCGGTCGGCGGCGAAGAAGAACTGCTTGAGGTCGTTGCCGCCGATCGAGACGAAGTCCGCCTCCCGGAAGAACCGGTCGGGCGCGAAGGCGAGGCTCGGCGTCTCCAGCATCGCCCCGATCTCGAGCCGCTGGGGGGCCGGCCAGCCGTTGCGGATGTGGCGCTCCAGCTGCTCGAGCACCACGTCGCGCGCGGCGGTGAACTCGGTCGCCTGGGCGATCATCGGGAACATGATCGCGAAGGGCCGCCCGGCCGCGCCGCGCAGCAGGGACTGCACCTGCATCTTGAGGATGTTGGGCCGGTCGAGCGAGATCCGGATGGCCCGCCAGCCCAGGGCCGGGTTCGGCTCGTCCTGGGGCTTCATGTAGGGAAGCACCTTGTCCGAGCCGATGTCGAGCGTGCGGAACACCACCCGCTTGCCCCGCGAATGGCTCAGCACCCGGTCGTAGAGCGCCGCCTGCTCGCCGCGCATCGGCACGCGGGCGCGGATCAGGAACTGCAGCTCGGTGCGGTAGAGGCCCACGCCCTCCGCCCCCGATCCCTCCAGCGAGGGCAGGTCGGTCAGAAGGCCTGCGTTCATGTGCAGGCCGATGCGGACCCCGTCGAGGGTCTCGGCCGGCTCGTCGCGCAGCGCCCGCCAGGCCTCGGCGGCCTGGGCGCGCATGTCGAGCTTCTCGCGGAACGCGCCCAGGATGGTCTCGTCCGGGCGCAGGTGCACCGCGCCCACGTCGCCGTCGACCAGGATCCGGTCGCCGTTGCGCGCCTCGAGCGTGATGCGCTCGGCCTGGATCACCAGCGGGATCGCCAGCGCCCGGGCGACGATGGCGGCGTGGGAGCCGATGGCGCCCTCCTGCAGCACCACGCCCTTGAGCTGGTCGCCGTAGTCCAGGAGCTCGCCGGGCCCGATGTTGCGCGCCACCAGCACCGCGTTCTGCGGCACCTGGCGCGGCCCGCGGTCGCCCTGCAGGTGGCGCATCAGCCGGTTGCCGAGATCGTCGAGGTCGTGGGCCCGCTCGCGCAGGTAGGGATCGGCGATCCGCGCCAGCCGCGCGCGCACCGCGGTCTGCTCGCGCTCCACCGCCACCTCGGCGGCGAGGCCGCTGTCGACCGAGGCCAGCATCCGCTTCAGCCAGCCCTTGTCATGGGCGAACATGCGGTAGGCCTCGAGCACGTCGCGATGCTCGCCCGAGCCGCCCAGCAGGTCGCCCGAGAGCATGCCGTCGACCTCGCCGCGCAGGCTCTCGATGGCCTCCAGCAGGCGGCGGCGCTCTTCCTCGACGTCCTCGGCGACGGGGTTGGGGGTGGCCTCGCGCGGCTCGTGCAGGTGCACCACGCCCTCGGCCGCGCCCTCCTGCGCGGCGAGGCCGCGGGCGTAGAAGGGGCGCACATGGGCGCCGGCGAGTTCGGCGTCGCCCTCGCCGAGGAAGGCGCCCAGCTCGGTCATCTCGGCGAGCAACATGGCCACGACCTCGAGGCCGTGGACGTCGTCCTCGGAATAGTCGCGGGCGTCGCGGTTCTGCACGACGAGCACGCCCATCACCTCGCCCAGGCGCTGGATGGGGACGCCGAGGAAGGCGTTGAACACTTCCTCGTCGGTGCCGGGGATGTACTGGAAGCCGCGGGTGCGCTGGGCGTCGGCGGTGTTGATCGGCTCGGAGCGCAGCGCGATCTGGCCGACGAGGCCCTGGCCGACCCGCAGGCGGGCGTTGTGCACGGCGGCGGGGTTGAGGCCCTCGGTCGCGCAGAGCTCCAGCGTGCGGTCGCCGCGGCGCAGGTAGATCGAGCAGACCTCGGCGTTCATCGAGCGCGAGATCAGGGTCACGATCCGGTCGAGGCGCTGCTGGCCGTCGCCCGCCTCGGCCATCACGCCCGCGAGCCGCCTGAGCAGGAGGCGCGAGCCTCCGCCCGTGTCGATGCTGCCCGCCTGGTTCATGCCCGTCGGTCCGTCCCTCGCGCGGCCGGGGCGGCGCGCGCCTGCGCCGTCCGGCCCTCCCTGTCTAGCACGGGCCGCGGGCGCGCCACGACCCCCCGAAATGCCTTCCCGGAACGCCCCCCGGAAATGCAGGGGCGCGGCGTCGGGACCCGGCGGTCCCGGCCCTGCCTGTCCGGGCCCGGCGGTCCCGGCCCTGCCCGTCCGGGCCCGGCGGTCCCGGCCCTGCCCGTCCGGGCCCGGCGGTCCCGGCCCTGCCCGTCCGGGCCCGGCGGTCCCGGCCTTGCGTCCCCCGCCCCTCCCCGACGCGGGACGCGCCCGGGGTCAGTCCTTCTCGAGCTCGAAGGCGTCGTGGAGCGCCTGGACGGCGAGCTCCATGTACTTGCGGTCGACCAGCACCGAGATCTTGATCTCCGAGGTGGCCACGACCTTGAGGTTGACGCCCTCGCGCGCCAGCGCCTCGAACATCTTCTTGGCGACGCCGGCGTGGGAGCGCATGCCGATGCCGACCACCGAGACCTTCGAGACGTCGGTGTCCGCGATCAGGGTGCGGAACTTCAGCGAGCCCGCCTCCTGCGCCGCCTCCAGCGCCTTGCGCGCCTTGGCGATGTCGTCGGTCGGCAGGGAGAAGGTCATGTCGGTCAGACCCTCGGCCGAGATGTTCTGGACGATCATGTCCACGTTGATGCCGGCCTCGGCGAGCGGGCCGAAGATCGCGGCGGCGACGCCGGGGCGATCCTCGACGCCCGCCACCGTCACCTTCGCCTCGTCGCGCGAGAAGGCGACGCCGCTGACCACCTTGGATTCCATGATCTCCTCCTCGTCGCAGACGAGCGTGCCGGGTTCGTCGTTGAAGCTGGACCGCACCATCAGGCGGACCTTGTAGCGAAGCGCGAGCTCGACCGAGCGGGTCTGGAGCACCTTGGCCCCCAGGCTCGCCAGCTCCAGCATCTCCTCGTAGGCGATGCGGTCGAGCTTGCGGGCCTTGCGCTCGACGCGGGGGTCGGTGGTGTAGACGCCGTCCACGTCGGTGTAGATGTCGCAGCGCTCGGCCCCGAGCGCCGCGGCGAAGGCCACCGCCGAGGTGTCCGAGCCGCCGCGCCCCAGCGTCGAGATGCGACCGTCCGGCCCGATCCCCTGGAAGCCCGCGATGACGGCGTGGAGCCCTTCGGCGAACTTCTGGTCGAGCCTGGTGGTGTCGATCTCCTCGATCCGCGCGGCCCCGTGGGCGCCGGTGGTCTTCAGCGGCACCTGCCAGCCCTGCCAGGAGCGGGCGGGCACGCCGAGCTCCTGCAGCGCCAGCGCCATCAGGCCCGACGTCACCTGTTCGCCGCTCGCCACCACGGCGTCGTATTCGCGGGCGTCGTAGAAGCCGCCGCCGTTGGAGCCGGGCGGGTTGGCGGCGTCGCGCACCCAGGCGACCAGCTCGTTGGTCTTGCCGGACATGGCGGAGACGACGACGGCGACTTCGTAGCCGGCGTCGACCTCGCGTTTCACCTTGAGGGCGGCCGCGCGGATGCGGTCGAGGTCGGCGACGGAGGTGCCGCCGAATTTCATCACGAGCCTGGGCATGGGCGCCGGTCACCCCCCTCGAAGGGACGTCTGAATAGGTCGCGCGCCTCTTACGGGAGCGTGCGGGCGCGTGCAAGGCGGCGCGGCGGCGATGGCGCCGCGTCGGGCGTCCCGCCCGGGGGCGCCGGCGGGCCCGCGGCGCGGGGCGGGCGAGGGCGCGTGGGGCCCGGGAGCATGGGGCGGAGGGCGGCGCAGAGGATGGGGCGGCGTGCGGGCGTCGACCTCGGGCGCCGGGGGGCGAGCCGCGGGGCATTGCGGCCTGGCGCGGCGCCGGCGGCGCGCCGGCCGTGGGGCGGGCGTCGGCAGGTCGGATCCGGGCGCGCGCAGGTCGCGAGGTCGGGCGCCCGGCCGCGGGCCTTGAGATCTCGCAGCAGGGGGGGCGCCGGCGGCGGGCGAGCCGCGGGGCGGGCGTCGACGTGTCAGCTCGGGACGCGCGCAGGCCGCGACATCGGGCGCCGGGCCGCGAGCCCCACGGCAGGGCGGCGGCGCCCCTGCCGGCTGTGGCCGCGGCGGGGGAGGCCGGTCGACGGAGGCGCCGGCATCGCGGTCGGGCGCCTGGCGTAAACCTTTCGTCAACCCTGTCGGCGCAGAGTGTTTTACGACATCTTCGTATCCCGGACGCCGCCGATGCGCCTCCTGTCCTCCGCCGTCTCGCCGACCCGCCCGCCGCGGGCCCTGCGGCCGCGCGGACCTGCCGGCCATGCCCGAGCGACGGCGACGGGTCCGGGGCGCCCGGCGGCCTCCGCCGGCGCCGGTCCGGACGCGGAGGAGGAGGGCCGGCGCACCCCGCGCCTCGACGCCCTGCTGGAGCGGGCCCTCGCCCGCATGGCCCATACGCTCGCCGAGGGCGGGGAGGCGCGCGCCGCCGCCGCCTCCCATGCCGGGCCGGAGCAGGGCGAGGACGAGGCTCGCGATGACGCTTCGGCGGCGTCGGACAAGCCCGCAGCCGGGCTGGCCACCGCCGCGCTCCTGGCGGGCGGTCTCGGCTGGACCTACGCGGCGGACGCAGGGGACGGCATCCGCGCCAGCGCCTGGAGCGACCGGCTGGCCCGCGCCCGCGCGCGCGCCGGCGCCCCCGGCGCGCCGCCCGACGCGGGCGCCCGCGCCGCCGGAACGGGTCCGTTCCGGCTCTCGGCCCGGCAGGCGGCCGTGGTGATCGGCCCCGACTTCGGCGAGGAGGTCTTCGAGGTGGCCCCCGGCCAGTCCCTGGTCTTCGCCTTCTCCGCCCCGCCCGCTGCCGGTCTCGCCGCCGTCGAGATCGCGGCGGAGGAGGACGCCATGCGCCTCGCCCTGGCCGGCGGTCCGGTCCTGCGCCTGCGCGGCCTGGAGCTCTCCGGCCGCGTCGCCCTGAACGTCAATGGAGAGGAGATCGAACTCGCCCCCGGCGCCCCCACCGCCGCCGTCGACGCCCGGATCTGAACCGGGACGGCGCGCAACGCGCCCTTCGGCTCGCTGTCCGCGGCGGCTGACCCTGCGGGGCGCGGTCTTGCGATCACAGAGCAGGAAGCGCGGCGCCCGACGAGAGCGGCCGTCGGACGCCGCTGCGGTGCCCTTCGGCCGGCCGGTCAGCGGTCAGTGGTCCGCGGTCTGCGTCGAACGCTGGAGCTAGGCGAGGCACGGCATGGCAAGACGATAGAACGCGATAGGGGCGAAGGTCCGGAACCGGGAACCGGGAACCGGGAACCGGGAACCGGGAACCGGGAACCGGGAACCGGGAACCGGGAACCGGGACCCGGGAGAG
>Ga0310345_10001359_pt1 | contig 27508 bp, 28 predicted proteins | sample HC15DNA20500_MG_FD_204667 | JGI IMG/M metagenome (GOLD analysis project Ga0310345, IMG submission 204667) | Marine microbial communities from station ALOHA, North Pacific Subtropical Gyre - HC15-DNA-20-500_MG | ecosystem: Environmental > Aquatic > Marine > Oceanic | place: Pacific Ocean: North... | reverse complement strand
TTTTTACTATTAGATATAAATTAAAAAAATGGTCAATTATATCTCAAAATTATTTAAACAAAAATCGACTACATTCTATATCATTATCATAATAATAATATGTGGAGGAGCATTTTTACTATATAAACAACACCAAAAACAAGAATCTTATGTTAATAATACTAACAATGTAGAACACTTTGATGGAACCGGAAAAGTATTTTCATGGCATTCAAATCCCCATCCAGGTCCTTGTAATGCAAGTTGTGGTTGTTATCCAGGAAGTTATGTTAGACCAGGTGCCGCACCAGGTGGTGGATGCAAAGGTTGTTAAATCAAAAATATGATATAAATATTTAATTATATAAATAATTAAATGATATTTGCCGAAGATGATGTTGGAAACATATTAGGAATAATAGTAAATATATTATCCCTAATATCTGATATATCACAGATATATCATACGATTAAATATAGAACAACCGATGGTTTGTCCATAATACATATTATATGTGAATTACTAATTGGAATATTTTTTTTGTGGTATGGAATTCATTTACAATTATTAATGATAATAACTCTAAATTGTAGTTATTTACTATGTGTTTCAATAATATTTTGTTATTGGATAAGAAATTATCGCTTACAAAGTTTGGATGAAAATTCACACCAAATTCTATAAAATTAAAAATGAATATTATATTTAAATATTATAAAAATATTTAATCAAATCAAATATATGTCAAACGATACAGATAATGAATTAGCCTTTATAATTGGATTAATAGGACTAATACTTTCCTTATTAGCCAATGGTTCACAATCATATCATACTATTAAATATAAAACAGTTGAAGGTGTGTCAGGTATTTATATAGGAGCAATGTTTACATTGAGTGTATTATTCCTGATATATTCAGCGGCATTAAAATTAGTATTATTACTGATACTAAATATTGGATATGCTTGTTCTACAGGTATAATGGCATATTATTATAAATATGGTAAAAAAACAATAACTCAAGATAATTCTACACAAACTGATTATCATGATGATATACAAATCGAAATTCGTTAACTTTCAAGACTCGTATTTATCATATCATGAAATACTTCTACATTCTTTTCATATTGTGGAACATTTCCAAATTTTTTGCTAAGATTGTATTATTATTTAATTCACTTGTATATCCAATTGGTATCCAATTCTGATTAAATATTTTTTGTTTTTCTAAATTAAAGACTTTTTTTGATTTATAGTACTCTGGATTAAGAGTATTAGTAAAAAGAATTTATTTTTTTAGAAAATTTAAAAAACATACATAGTAATAATATATTAAAAATTAAAAATAAATTCTAATTTTGTATTTTTAATAAAATATGACGAATTAAACCATAACATAAACCAAATGAGCATCTTTTACGACCATTTCCATTAGCAGATTCTCTATAATTAGATAAAAAAAGACTATGATATTTTTCACGATATTCATTAAAAATTTGATTAAATTCTTCAATTATTTTAATTTGATTTTCTTTAGTATTCAAAAAATTTTGATATCTATCTATATCCTGTAATGGTTTAATAATAATTGTCGCAAAAACTCTATCACTTTGATTTCCAATATAATGTATTTTTTTATATGTGAGTTTTATTCTACTATTATCAGTTCCACCATCTAATAAATTTGCAAATATATTTGTTGTTATATAATTTGTTTTGTTAGATTTAGTTAATCTATCAATTATAAAATATTTTTTTTCTTTTTCTCCGAATTTATATATATTGCCACCAATTAAATAATCATTTTCATCTTCGAATAATAATATTTCATGTTCTTTTTTTGGATAAAATGTAGTTTTTACTTTTTTTGATTTTTTTTCTGTATCACTTCTAATAAATTTAAAACAACATACAGTATATGATGTATCACTAAAAACTCGCTCTTCAAATATATTCAATTGATTTATATCATATTTTTGTATAAAATTTGCTCTTAATTTAATATCTTGCTTTCGTAAAGAAGAAAAAAAATTTAAAGGTATTATAATCACCCCCCCATAACATTTTCCTTGAATTAATTGATATATAAAGATTCTGTATAAATCAGATTGTTTATATTTTTTAAATAAAATTTTATTATTTTTGGATTTCGATTTATTTTTTGCTAAATATGGCGGATTAGTAATAACTACTTTATCCGTATAATCAGGTGGATTTAATAAAGTATTTTGTTTAATAGTGTCATCATCTTTTGGATCAATATCAAATTTTTTTATTTTTACATCTTGTTTTTTTTCTACCCATTTAATCAAATCATTATTTCCAGCAAATGGTTCTATAAAAATTCTATCCTTAAAATCTTTAATTTCAATATTTTCTAAAATATAATCAAAATTTGTCGTATAAAACTGACCAAGTTGTTTCTTATCCATTTAATTTAACTAAATTTATATATTTATATTAAAAAATAATTTTTCAATATAAATGTATATTTGCTAATAAAAAAAATTAAGTAGAAGCAGCAGGAGTAGCCAATTTACCATTAAGAACAGCACGAGTGGTGGCGTCATCAGTGACTGGACTAAGAGTAATATCACAAAGACCCGCCCAGTTAACCATCCAAGAATTTAAAGCAGCAACATCATCTGTTTCAGCGATACATACACCAGAACCATTTCCAATAGTGTGCCATCTACCTACAATTGTTACACCTTTACCAGCATCAGCTACATCATCTTCTGGTGTCATTGCCATAAAAGCACGATAGCAATCTAATTTAGTATTATCAAACATTTTCCAGGTAATTGAAAACAACATTTTTATTTATAATTAATATTAAAATAAAATTCTTATCTAATTTTATATTTTTTTGATGTTAATACTTCCAATAATTTATCCCATACATGATTCACAATTTGGTCCATTCTTAATTGAACACATTAGTTGTTTTACTGCCTCTAATTCTTCATCATCTTTTCCAAGAGATTTAGTTGCAGTAGTAGTTTTATTTTTCTCTTTAAGGAAAACCTTTTTAAGGAAAGTATTTTCTTTTTCTTCTTTTTCTTTAATTTCTTCAACAAATGTTTCTTTATTAGTAACGACTGGTTCAACACTAAATTGTTGTGCGAATGCCGGGGATTTTTGTCGTAAGTAATAGACAAGAGTTTTAAGCCCTTTTCTATATGCATAAAAATACATACTAGATAATTTACGAATTGTTGGATTTTCAATAAACAAATTCATACTTTGAGTTTGATCGATATACTTGGCTCTATCTGTGGCCATATCAATTAATACTTTCATTTTAAGATCCCAAGACGTTTTATAAAGTTTTCTTAATTCTAAAGGAATTTCAGTAATAGTTTGAATACTTCCTCTATTTCTAATAATTCGTGTTTTCATTTCTGGTGACCAGAGATTTTCTTTAATTAAATCATTAATTAAAAATTTATTAACAACAACAAATGTCCCAGAACTAGTTCCTCTTGTATAGATATTACTTGTAATTGGTTCAATACATTCAGTATTACCTAAAATTTGTCCAGTAGAAGCAGTAGGCATCATAGCAAGTAATAAACTATTTCTAACACCATGTTCCATAATATCTTTTCTCAATCCTTCCCAGTCATATTTATCAGATAATTTAGTTTTTTCAAATGTTCTTTTGTATGAAATATTTTTAAGTTCTTCATCCCAAAGATCAAATTGAAATTTTCCCTCAGACAAAGGTGAGCCTTTAAATGTAGAGTAAGGACCATCTCTTTTTGATAATTCACAAGATTTTCTTAAAGCAGTATAATAAATACATTCAAAAATATCATTATTTAATTGTTTAGCCTCTGGGGAATCAAATGGATATCTAAGTAAAACAAACGTATCTGCTAATCCTTGTACTCCTAATCCTAATGGTCTATGTCTTTTATTTGATAATTCTGTTTCAGGTACAGGATAAAAATTCTTATCAATAACAATATTTAAATTGTCAACAATAATTTCAACAACTTCCATTAATTTTTCATAATTGAATTTTCCATCTTCAACAAATTTTGGAAGACCTACCGAGGAAAGTGTACAACAGGCGTATTCTTTATCATCGGAATATTCTAATATTTCGGCGCAGTTCGATCCAATAACACCGTTAAAAATACCAGCATGTCTTTTACTTTCTGTAAAGCAATATGTATCTGCTTTCCGTTCTAATTTTTTTGTATTAGTAATTTTTACAAATTTAGTCGCATTTCGTTGAATATTAGATACTTGAATTTTTAATCTCTTAGGGTTAAAACCAAGAGCCATAATTTTTTGTAATTCATTTGATGCCATTAACAAACGCCAATTTCTTTTTGAATTATAATATTTATGTCCTCCTTTTCCATCAGGTAGATATGATTTTCTTTCTGGACGACCTTCTGAAATCTTAGTGTTAATTCCACAAGTTTGTAACATAAGTTTTATATTTAATAGAAAATCTTTTTCAATTGAAACTATTTGAAGAGAACAATTTCCTTGGTTATTACAAATAGAACCATCCGCATCAGCATATCCAGAAAACCATTCCATTTTACTCTTAATTGTATAACCTGTAATTGGAACAAAAAATTTATCTTTTAAAGAAACTTTTAATGTTACATTCAATTTATTATTATTAATTTCACCACAAGTATCATAATCAAGATGTTCTAATAATTTCATTTTTTCCCCATATAAAGTTACTTTTGGTTTTTTAGAATAACAGATTCCTTTACAGTATTCACTTACTTCATTACTTTTTTGATATTTTATATGCCTCTTACAAAAAGATTTTTCATCTAATGATTTATAAGAACATTTTACTTCAGAATGTTCGGTTATATTACCATAAGTACCATCACCTGAGAAAAATCCATTAGTATACGCATATTTTAACTCTTCTTTTCCATCAATAACTGGAAATTCACATTTAATGAGTTTCATATCAGGTTTTAAATGTTGTGCTTCAATAGTTTTAACATTTTTGTGATTAATTATATCTTTTTTATTTTTATATCCAATATATTTTTCTTGAATATAAAATTTATGATATGGAGTACAAGTTAAAGAACATCCATCACTAAACGTTACTTCCATTAATTCTTGATTAATTCCTGTTTTAAATACTTTTGTATTACTAAATTCTAAACCATTCCAGACATTTACATTTTGTCCTTCTAATTCTTGTATTTCCATATGACCTTTATCAGTAAGGATTAATGTTTCAGGAGAAACACATAAATTACTCGACTTTATCGTCCCTAAATTCTTTTGGTTTGTCTTTCTATTCGCAGCATCTTTACAAAGTAAATAAGGAGTACCAGTTTCAATTTGTGCAGTCAAAATCGCATTCCAAAGTTTTCTTGCATTAACAGTTTTACGAGCAATTCCTTCTTTTTCATATTTTACATATAATTCTTCAAATTCATCTCCATATACATCAGTTAATCCTTTTGCCTCATCTGGTGAAAATAGAGACCACATTTCATCTTTTTCAACTCTTTCCATAAATAAATCAGAAATCCACATAGCATAAAATAAATCAAGAGCTCGTTTTTCCATATCTCCATGTGTTTTCTTTAAATCTAAAAATTCAAAAATATCAGCGTGCCAAGTTTCGAGATATATAGCGAAACTACCAGCTCTTTTACCGCTTTGATTTACAAATAGAGCTGTGGAATTATAAACTTTAAGCATTGGTATAATACCATCACTTCTTCCATTTGTTCCACGAATTAAACTGTTACTAGCACGAATATTTGATACATGAACTCCAATTCCACCTGCCCATTTTGAAATTTGAGCACAATCAGTAATTGTTTTATAAATACCTTTAATACTATCTTCGGTTCCAATTAAAAAGCAAGAAAGTAATTGAGATTTAGGAGAACCAGCATGAAATAAAGTAGGGGTAGCATGAATAAAATATTTGTTAGATAGAAAATTATAACATCGTAGTACTTTATCAATTCCGGTATTACCATGAAGAAAAAGAGATACACGCATAAGCATATCTTGTGGTCTTTCAATAATTTTACTTTTAATTTTAAGTAGATAAGCTTTTTCTAAAGTTTTAAAAGCAAAATAATCATATGAGAAATCTCTATCATAATCAATATGTTTATCAATTTGATTTTTATATTTTTTTAAATTAGTATAAAATTCATTGGATAAACATTCTGTATTGTGATATAATAACATCATTTTATCAGAAAATGTATTTAAGGTATTTTTCTGATGATTTGAAATAACAATACGTGAAGCTAACACGCCATAGTCAGGATGATGAGTTATCATTGATGCCGCAAGTCTTCCCGTAAGTTCATCTAATTCAGAAGTTTTTACACCATCAAAAATATGACTACAAATTTTTTGAGCAATTTCATCTAATTCTACACCATTTAGACCACCACAATTAGCAGCGATATTACGAATTCGTCTGATTACTTTATCGAAGGATACATCCTCAAATTTTCCATTTCTTTTAATAACTCGCATTGTATATTTTAATAATTATACTTATTATTTTAATTTTTATATTAATTTAATATTAAAAAATAATATAACTCAATTTTAAAAACAGATTATTTATATTATATTAAAATATCTATTATAATTATAAAATAGTTAATTATGCCTAAAATAAAGAAAACAAATAAGACAAAGAAAAGTAAACCTGTAAAAAGAAGAAAAAGAATTAATAAAAATAAACAAAAGGGAGGAAATACTAACCCTATTATTGAAAATAAAAAAATGTGTTCCCCAACAAATGCTTATGAAAGTTCTTGTTTTACTACAGATGCATTAAGAAAAATAATCCGAGCATATAATACTAAGACAAATTCAAATATAGGAAAAATAAAACTTACTCAAAATAAAAAAGATTTAGTAAAAGATTTAAGTAATAAATTCTGTAAAGATTATGATACAATTGATTTTTGCATTTTAAATGATGATAGATGGCAAGGTAGTGAAGAGATAAAAACTTTGATAAGAAAATTTTTTAAACCCCCATCACCAAAAAGGAAATACGATTGGTTAAGTTCAATTGATATTGCTGATGTTATGGAACAATATGAAGAAAAATATCCAGATTTTATATTTTTAGGTCCAGTTCCTATAGATTTTGATGAGGTAGTAAAAGAGGTAGCTAATATAAATTTAAAAACTTTAGTAAAAGAAAAGAAAAGAATTGGAATTGTTTTTAATACAGATCCTCATGATATGCCCGGAGAGCATTGGATTTCGATGTTTATTGATTTAAATGACAAAACTATATGTTTTTTTGATTCAACTGGTGACGAACCACCTCAACAAATAACTGATTTAATTAATAAATTAGTAGAACAATGTAAAGATATTAAAGCTTTATCTCCAATTACAATAATAAATAAAAAACAACATCAATTTAGTGGTTCAGAATGTGGTATTTATAGTTTATTTTTTATAATTCAAAGATTATCTGGAAAATCATGTAATAGTATTTTTAATAATATTATTAAAGATGAAAAAATGAATGCTAATCGTAAAATTCTTTTCAGTAATCCTAAACATAAAAATATTATAGATGCTTTTCAAAATTAGGCATTTTATATAAAAATTAGTATATCAATATAATAAGTATTTAACAACACTCATCATTTATATTATATAAATAATGAGTATTGAATTAACTAAAACTGAAATAGATGAAATTTCGTCTATTCAACAATGGATGAATAGTTCTCGATTTAGTAGATATAATAGAGATTATAAGGCAATTGATGTTTGGAAATTACGTTCAACTTATCAAACACAATATGTAAGTAATGTAATGTCAAAAAAGTTATTTAATTTATTAACAAAGCATAAAGCAGATGGAACTTGTACTTCTACATTTGGTTGTTTAGATCCTGTTCAGGTAGTTCATATGTGTCCATATTTAGAAACAATTTATATAAGTGGTTGGCAATCTGCTTCAACTGCTTCAACAAATAATGAGCCTGGTCCAGATTTAGCTGATTATCCAATGGATACTCTTCCAAATAAAGTAGATCAGATTTTCAAAGCTCAACAATTTCATGATAAAAAACAAAGATTACAAAGATACAATGGTTCAGACACAAATATTGACTATTATAGACCTATTATTGCTGATGCGGATACTGGACATGGTGGTACAACAGCAATTATGAAATTAACAAAAATGTTTATTGAGAAAGGGGCTGCTGGTATTCATATTGAAGATCAATGTCCAGGAACAAAAAAATGTGGTCATATGGGAGGAAAAGTTCTTGTATCAACGAGCGAACATATTAAAAGACTTAAAGCTTGTCGTCTTCAAGCGGATATTATGGGAAGTGAATTAATTTTAGTTGCCCGTAGTGATGCTGTAAGTGCTCAATATATTAACAGTAATTTTGATAATAGAGATAAACCATTTATTATGGGTAAAATGACAATAAATAATCAAATTGTAGAATGTACATTCAATGAAGCTGCTTGTATGTTATTAACAACACCAAGTGAAGAAACATTAAATAAATATAATTTTTGGAGCATTGAAAATCAACAACTATTAGAAAAAGAAACAAATAAGACATGTGATTGGAATTGGGATTTATCAAGAAGTCCAGAAGGATTTTATAAAATTCGTGGAGGATTTGAATTTGCTGCTTCTCGTTTAATCGCTTATTCTCCTTATTGTGATATGCTTTGGTGTGAGACTAGTACTCCAACACTTGAAAAGGCAAAATGGTTATCAGAACAAATTTTGGCACAACATCCTAACGTATTTTTATCATATAATTTATCTCCATCGTTTAATTGGGATAATACCCAAATGAATGATAAAGAGTTTAGCGAATTTATTAAAACTTTAGCAACATATGGATATTGTTGGCAATTTATTACATTAGCTGGTTTCCATTTAAATGGTTTAGCGACTAGAAGATTTGCCGAAGCATATAGTAAAGAAGGTATGTTAGCATATGTAAGGGATATTCAAAGACAAGAAAGAAATGATGAAATGGAACTTTTAACACATCAAAAATGGAGTGGTGCTGAAGTATTAGATGAGGTATTATCAATAGTTGGATGTGTTACTAAATCTTTAGAACATGGTTCAACAGAATCTCAATTTAAATAATTTGTTCATCTTTATCATATTCAATAAAACAACCATGAAATTTAAATACACTATTAGTCTTAGTATTACATGCTAGTTCAAGAGTAAAAATTTGATGATAATTAGCATAATTTGTTTGACTAAAAGAAACATAGCGATAATGACTACCAATTTGAGTTCCTCCAGATAAATTATCACTTGAAGAGGGAATATAAGTGGAACTGCTACTTCCATTTGGATTTTCTCTATCGAATACTTTTTTTGATACATTTACATCAATTGCTTCAATTTCTTGATCACTAATTTCATATGAGATGTATATATTTTTTAAGAAAAATCCTTTTGTTAATGCTCCTTTAATATTCATAGTAATATCTGAAACAATATATGATATTTCATTAGAAGGTGTTTTTTGTAAGAAATAACTTATAGCATTATTATTTCCTTCTTCTCGTACTACAGACCAATTTCCATTTAGAAAATCAAAATCTCTATAAGAGATCCATATTCTATGCTCACTTAATGGATCTATATAAGTATCAAGTTCTCCATTAAATTGTTGTAATTTTAGTCTTTTTGTTTCACTATCTAAATCAAATTTCCATGAATCAAATGATTGTATTCCTCCAATATATGCGGAAGTTCCAAGATTTGTTCCTGCAGATGCATTACCAAATCCTCCAAAACCAGCTTCAAATGGTCTTCCTCTAACGGTATATATTTGTGGACAATATATCATATCGACATATAAATTGTCTATTAATATATATTCTCCTGTATAATTTGGACCTAAATAATAATGTAATACAGTATCAATATCTAAATCACCACAAATTCCTACATCAACAGTTTGATCTTCTAATACATTTAAATTAGGACAATATACATTTTTGACAATTACTATATCTAAAATACCATTACCACTAAGAGTTGTTTGTGTAACATCTTCTGGAGGATTACTAGAAAAACCATTAATATTAATACAATAAAGTTTTTTAGCATATAATGCATCTAATGATATGTATTCAGCACTAGAAACTAAATTATTTTTAGTTGCCATATCTCTGTTTAAAATAGTTCCTTCAACACATAAATTTTTTGAAACATTTAATGTCTTTGCTACATGTAATCCACCGCGTAATTCTACAGATGCATGGGTAGTAGTATTACTACCATCTTGACATGTTGTAACATCTTCAATTGATTGACATACAATTTTACCATCTAAATCAGCACCTCCTAAACTTTTTATAGAAGTATCACTTGTATTTGTTAATAGTAAACCAACTCCATCATTATCTCCACTTAAAGTAATTTTTTTACTTAAAAAACTACTATTCTTTCTTATTAAACTTGAACTTGAATTTGGTCCAACTAGTAATTGAGCATTATTATCGGTTTCTGACATAATTTATATTACAATATAAAATGATTATAATTGTATATAAGGGGAATGAAACGAAAAAATTTGAATGTAATTATTATATTATTTGTAAATAATGAATTATTTCAATATAAGTTATATAGTAAAAGTATATATAAAAGTTATTTATTATAAATATATATCTATATTAAAAGTATAAAATGGAAAACAATAATCCAGATTATAATTCTAGTGAGGAGCGAAATGAAGTAAATAATAATATAAATATAGAAGATAACGTAAATGATATTGATATAAATGACGTGAATGATATAAATATTGATAACGAATTGACATCAAATGATATAGAAAATAGAAATAATAATAATAATTCAAATACAATGTCTAATACTAACAATGAAGAAGTACAAAATGATAGAGATGATATATATGTAAATAGGAGTGTAGAAATGTTAAATATGATACGAAATATGTTAGATAATAATTCAGCAGCATTACCTAATAATAATATTCCACAAGCAAATCCTTTAAATGATTTAATTAATAGTTTAAGTCAAGAATTAATAGAAAATCAAGATTTTCTTAACAGAAATAATAATTCAAATAATTCAAATAATTCAGCTATTTCATCATTACTTAATGTGGTAAATAGAGTAGTTAATGATATAGACAATTCTCCAATGAATGAAGATAATATAGAAGAAGAAAAAAATGAAGAAAATAATGAAGAAAATAATGAAGAAAATATAGTTGAAAATAATATTCCTATGTTAGAAAGTAATTATATGGAATATATTCAAACAGGTAATTTAGGAAGACAAATACGAAATAATCATTATGTAAGAACGCGAAATAGAGTTGATAGAATATTAAATGATAATGAGGAAAATGATATAAATGATGAAGAAAGTAAAGACAATGAGTATGACGAAGATTTTCAATATGCCTTACAATTACAACAACAAGAATATATGTTATCATCACGAGCACCATCTACTGTATTTAGTTCTACATATACAAATCCAATTATTACACGATTAAGTCAGTCTAGTAATAGTAATAGTAATAGTAATAGTACAGATCATCTTGAAGCACGGGATGGAAGAATACGTATTAATCGTCGTTCTCCAATATCTATTACTTTGGATAATAGTTTATCAGATTCTAGTACTTTACATCATACACATATACATTCACATCTCCCACTTCCTCCCCGTGTTCCGCATGCTCCCCGTGCTTCAAGTGCTTCAAATCATTTCTTTGGATTACTTGATTCTCCAATACTTCAAGATCCATCTATGAGAAATTTCAGAAATATGATGTCTGGTATAATAAATCAGAGTGAAAGATCTATGGAAGATATTCCAGTTGTTTTGGAAGAAAAACAACTTAATAATTTACAAAAAATAAAATACAATAATGAATATAAAGAAAGGGGAATTCATACAAAATGTACGATTTGTTTGGGACCTTATGAAAATGATGAAATGCTAACTATATTGCCTTGTGGTCATGGATTTCACACAGAATGTATTAATATTTGGTTAAATAAACACAGTTATAAATGCCCAATTTGTCGAAATGAAACCGGAAAAGGAAAACCAAATTTTAATAATAATAATAATAATAATAATAATAATAATAACGCTAATTTATTATAAATACAATTAAATATATAGTTTTATAAAAATTATTTTTTCTTATATATATAGTATATAAAATCAAATGACTTTACCACAAATTTTTAACGATTTACTTGCTCAATTAGAAAACAAATATATAGGAACAATGGTTTCCTTATTCTTAGTACTATATGGCGGTCTTGCAAGACCTGCTTTACCAAACTTTATTAGACAATTACTTGCCAATGATATTTTCAGAATGTTATACGTATTCCTTTTAGCTTATATTGCTGAAAAGAACGTCCAAGTAGCATTAGTATGTGCCGTTGTATTTATGGTTCTTAATGGACTCTGGGCTGATGCCGAAGTAAAAGAAGCATTTGAATCTCTTGATCAAGAAGATTTTGAAGAAGAAGATGAAGAACCAGATATGGGTGATGTTGATGATATTGAAGCTTTTGATGATGAAGAACTTTATGATGATGATGATGATGATGAAGAACTTTATGATGATGAAGAATTATAAATAATTTAAATAAACTTTTATATAGTATATTTTATAACAATTTCATACATATTTAGTATTAAATAAACATTTATGAAATTATATTTTTTTTTTTACAATACAATAACGACTGTCTTCCTGAAGAAGATATCTAAATATTAAAAATCCTACTCCAGCAACACCAACTGATATTTTGCAATTTTTAGTAATAATAAATGATGCACAAAATATCAAAACTCCTTTCATCCACGGAAGTTTAAGAACATCTTTTAAACCCTCACCGATTTGTTCTTCAATATATTTACCACCAATAATATATAAAAGATAAATTACTGATAAAAAAAGTTTGCTTTTATCTAATTCTTTAAAAATTTTGTCTAATTGTTTAAACATATCCATTATCTATATAAACTTATATATAGATAATTTTGTTAGTTAAATAAAATAAACAATAACTCAATTAAGAATTATGTTCATAATTTATTTTAAATACAAACCATTATGCTAGAAAATAGTCATACACATTTATTAACCGATAATGATAGACCTCCAACACCACCAGATGTATCAATGTTTATTGATAATGCGATTTTAATAAATGATAATTTCTTGATTGAAATATATAATTATTATTTTGGACAAGGATTTTTATGTATTTTGATAGATAATCTTTTAAATATATTTGGACTATTATTTCTAATATTATATTCAGTATTTTTATTTGAATGTATAGATTACAATACTTTATATAGCGAACATAGTTTAAGAAAAGCGATACAAATTTCAAACATAAAAAATGCTTCGTTTTTTACTATAATTTGTATTATTATGACTTCATTTATATTTATTTATAAGTTATCTGGATTAATTAACAAAATGAAAAGAACAATAAAAGTAAAAGATTGGTATGCTAACAATTTAAATATAGATGATTCTCAAATCAAATTTACTAAATGGACTACTATAATTGATAAACTTGTTGAAATAAGTGATAATAAATTATTTACAAAAATAAATAAACTTGATATAATCAATCGTATTATGCGTAAAAATAATTATTTTATTGCAATGATTGATTTAAATATTCTTGATTTAAATATTTATATTCCTTTTTATGGAAAATATTCATTTTTGTCTAAATATTTAGAATGGAATATACATAAATGTATATCAAATTTTGTTTTTGATAGCGAATCGCAAATAAAAAAACAATTTCTACAATCATCAAATTCAACATTTTCCGCAGAAACTTTAAATAAATTACAAGATGAATTAAGAAAAAGATTTTTAACAATGACAATTATAAATTTAACTTGTCTCCCATTCATTTTATTATTTCAATTGACATATTTTTTTTTCAAATATGCGGAAGAATATCGAAGAGACCCCCATTTATTAGGTTTAAGACAATATTCGCATTATTCTAGATGGAAATTTCGCGAATATAATGAATTACCACATATTTTTGAGCAACGATTGAATATGAGTTATGATGATGCAAATAAATATATATTACATTTTTCTAATAAAATTAGTATTATGATAAAACAATTTATACTATTTATCGCTAGTTCCTTCATAATATTTTTAACAATAATAAGTATTAAAGATGAAGATATTCTTTTTAATGAAGTTACTTCTGGTAAAAGTGTTCTGTGGTATATAGGTATTTTAGGTGGAATAATTGGTTTGTGTAAATTTATTAGAACCGGTGATGATAAGGTATATAAACCGGATGTTTTATTAAAAAGGGTTTCACTTTATACACATTATTATCCAGAAAATTGGATAGATAAAGAATATCATACCGATACTTATCAAGAATTTTCTAAATTTTTTCAAATCAAGTTTTTTTCTTTACTAGAAGAAATATTTAGTTTTATTATAACTCCATATATATTATATTTTAACTTAAGAAAAGATACTAACAAAATTATTAATTTTTTTATAAATTATACTTCACATAATAATAATGTTGGATATATGTGTTCATTTGCTAATATGATTCCTACCGAAAATATTTCAGATAGTCATCAAGATAAAATAAAAAAATCACAAATAAATTTTGATTATAATTATAATTATAATTATTCTGAAGAACTTATGAATAATAATACAGATAATATTGATAATAAAAATTTATCTTTAATAAAAGAAGATAATACGCAAGATAATAGTGTATTATCTCTAGGACTATCTATATTACAAATTAATGATGAGTGTAAACAAAATAATAATGAAGAAACAATAATTCCGCAAGTTAATAACAATACACTAGAAATTTAATTTTTTTCTATGTCTAAATTATATAATTAGAATGTATAGTAGAGATTATTTAGTAGATTTTATAGATCTAATAAAAGAAGATTCAACAGATGATGCTCTTAAAAATATTTTTACAGAAGAATATCCATTCAAATTACAATTGGTAAATATTATTATATTTATAATAGTTTTTTGTTCTGGATATATACTTCAAAAATTAGTAGTTTATCCATATATTACTTCGGCGGATGAAAGAAAATCCTTTCAAAATAAAATTATAGGAAAAGATATTAAACTAATACTTTTACATTGTGTTTTTATTTTTATTTTTGGAAATTGTACTAATACATTTTCCATTAATAAGGGAACCAATTTATTATTATTTATTTTAATGTTTTATGGTGGAACATTTGCTTTTCAAAAATTTAAATCATTAGCTGAAGTAGAAAAATTAACAGATGGAATCGTAGCTGTAATAAAGGGAGAAAAGAAAGTAACTTCATTAGATGAATTCAAAATAAATTGGGGACCAATCGTAGGATTAACTATCATAAGTCTTCTAATTTTAATAGTCCTTATTTATGGTACCGTACATGCATATGAATCTGGCATTGTATTATATTACATAATATTTGCTTTAATAATGTTCGCATTAGTCGTTTTTGTTCCACTAATTTATAATGGCGATTTTAAATTAGGTAGTTTACTTAGAAATTTTAGTTTACTTTGCTTACTATTATGTAGATTTGACAATAAAATAAATGCTATTTTATCTGGTTTATTATCTTCACTTCTTATCAATGAAATTTCATGGCAAAAATAAATAAATTTTAAAATATTTACTCTGTTGTTATATTTATATTTATGTATATATAGTATATATAAAAATATAAGAATGTCATTTACCTATTCTTACCAAACCACTTTATTATCTGGTTCTAGAGTTTTTGATCAAAAATTAAAAAAAGTAGGAGCAATTCAATCTGTAGAATATTATGACCCTGTAACTTATTATCTAAAATTATATGGTTCATTACCAAATGTAAATATTGATAAAATAACTGTTCGTTTTGATGGCGAAGGTTCAGACACTGTATATTTTGGGGAATCATGTAATTATTTATTACTTGAATCCGCATCAGCAGGAGGAGCATATGATAAATTAGTTCTTTGGTATCGTTTTGAAGAAACAGCTGGAACTACTATTGGTGATTGGATGTTTAATGTATTTGGTGAAGGAAAACCCTCTGGTGGTGCTCCAACTAAATTACAAACCGGTGTTATTGGTACTGGTTGTTTAAATTTTAATGGTACAGACCAATATCTTATTGGTGGTGTTACAAATATACCAAGCGATAAAATGTCAATCTCATTTTGGATTAAAACAAGCGATACTAATTCAACTATTCTTAGTTTTGGTGGATATACTACACATCCTGTAGAAAGAGCTGTAAAATTAAGTTCTGGTAAAATTAATTTATATGAAACTGATGGAGCATCAAAGACATCAACTCTTTTAAGTTCAAATACTGTAAATAGTGCCGCATGGACACATGTTGTTTGTACAATTGGAGGAATCGCATCAATCTGGAAAATATACGTAAATACTACTGATGTTTCCGCAAGTGTTGTAAATGGTCCAAATAATACGAATTTACCAATTCAAAAAACAACTGTTGGTGTAACTTATACTAATAACGCCCTTAGTAATTACTTAACTGCTGATATCGATGATTTAAGAGTTTATAATAATGTATTAACTCAAGGTGAAATTGATGAATTATATGGAATGAAACCTTTCAGTGGAACTCAAACTTCTGCCTATTCCAATATTAACTCTTGGTGGCGTATTGAAGAAACAAGTGGAACTACTCTCGCTGATGAAAAATCTGCTAATCCCGCTACACTTTATAACGCATCTTCATTTATTACATTCCCATCAGAAGGTGCTGATAGTGGTTCTAGTAGTATTAAATTTGATAATCCTACGCAATATACAACTACCGCATCACAAGGATTTGCCCAAATGGGTGTTGCCGGTATAACAGCAACAGATCCTTTTGCTATATCATTATGGGTAAAAGCATCTGTAACTAGACATTGTGTAATTTGTGCATTTAATGTTAATAATTATGGAACTAAAACACTTCAATGGAAATTAGAGATGCGTAGTAATGGTAAAGTAAAATTTGTAGTAGATAACGGTGATGATAAAGATACAATAACTAGCTCTTCAACTGCTAATGATGATAATTGGCATCACATAGTAGCAGTAAAAACAGGAAATGCTACATCAGATTCATTAAAAATTTATATTGATAATGTTTTAAGAGGAACACAAGCACTTAGTAACACTGGTGGTTATGCTTGGTTAGCATGGAATAATATAAAATTCGGTGTTTCTGAATATTATGAATCTAGTAGCGTATATAATAGGTGGGCAAAAGACGTCCAAATTGATGATGTCAGATTATATACATCGTCATTATCTAATGCACAAATCGCAGAACTATATGCATTAGCTCCATAATTTTATAAAACAACTTATATATTCATTATTATACACTGAATTATATATATAATAAAAAGAGTTTCCGTAACTTTTTTTATTATATCTATAATAAATATATACAATAAAAATGTCTTATACTTACACATATCAATCAAGCATGACTGCTAGCGTTAGAGTTTATGATAAAAAAATTAAAAAAGTTGGAGCAATTCAATCCGTTAGTTATTATGATCCTGTCAATTATTATCAACGCAGATTTGGATCATGGCCAAATAAAAATTTTGATAGTATTAATGTTCGTTTTGATGGCGAAGGTTCTGATACAATATATCGTGGCGAATCCTGTGCTTCTTTACAATTAGAATCAGCAACTGCTGGAGGAGCATATTCAAAATTAGTTTTATGGCACGACTTTGAAGAAACAGCCGGAACTGTTATTGGAGATTGGAAAGATAATATTCATAGTGTAAATAAACCAGCAAGTGCTCCAGCAACTAAATCAACAACTTCTGCTGTCGGAGACCGTTGTTTAGTATTTAATGGAACAAACCAATATACCCTTGGAAGTGTTACTAATATGCCAACTACTAAAATGTCATTTGCTTTTTGGATAAAAACAACTGATACTGCTGGAACAATATTTAGTTTTGGTGGCGGTGGTTCCAATAATGTCGAAAGAGCAGTTAAATTAAGTGCAGGAAAAGTTCAACTTTTTGAAAAGAATGGAGGAGCTGAAACATCTCTTTTAAGTTCAGGTACTGTAAATGACGATAGCTGGCATCATATTGTGTGCACTATCGCAGGAATATCATCTGTCTGGAAAATCTATGTAGATAAAGTTGATGTATCTGCTTCTACAGTTAATGGTCCCGGAAATACTAATTTAGCAGTAACCCAAACAACAATCGCTGTATCATATGTTAATGCAGTATATAGTAATTATTATGCTGGCTCAATTGATGATTTAAGAGTTTATAATGATGTATTAACTCAAGGTGAAATTGATGAATTATATGCATTGAAACCATAATTTTAATGTAAAAGTGATTATTTTTTATAAAATATAATAAATTTGTTTAGTATTCATAAAATGACTAATAAACAAAATTAGTTAAATGCTCTTGTTGATATAATAGGCAAGAACAGCATACCTGTCCATCATCTTCTATTAAAATTTAATTATAGTATTTATTTTTATAAGGATATGAAAATATTTTAATATAATAGAGAATGTGCCCAAGATTAAATAATTTCAATAATATCTCACAACCAGATATAAATTATGTAATGGTAGATGATGATGAAAAAGAAAATATTAATCCAAACACAAACACAAACACAAACACAAATGATGATGATGATATAATTAATGATGTTATACTTGGCTTGTCTTTAATTGAGGATGAAGATTTAATTCCCCCCAGAATAATTGACGAATTACGTGAAAAAGGTTTATTAATTGTAAATGTTCCAAGAGATGGTAATTGTATGTTTCATGCAATAGCAAATCATTTACCAAGTATTGACTATTTTAGATTACGAAAATCAGTTGTTTGGTATTTAAAACAAAGAGAAAATATTTTCATCGAATACTTAAATAAGACTTATAAAGAATTATTTCAAGATATGGATGATAGTTTCGGAAAAAATTGGGATAATTTTATAAAATATATAGGAGGTGACGGAAATTGGGAAAAAATGCCAGCAGAATATATATTAAAAATAATTTCTGAAATGTATAATCTAGAAATAAATATTTATTCAACAATTAATAATAATAAACAACAGATTACTGGTTTTATTTCTGATATTTTTAATTTGCGTCCAATTTATTTAATACATTTAGCAGAAATGCATTGGTGTTCAACATCTGATTTTCAAAATAATACAACTTCGCAAAATAATACAACTTTCCAAAATAATGAAACTCCATCATATATTTCATAAATACTTTTGTTAATTAAAAATCTAAATATAACGTAGAATGTTATCAATGCTTTCTTGGTTTATATCGTTTATATACAATCCTCAAACCCACTCAAATGACGAGACAATTTCAAATATTGACGAAACAAAAGACTCTATTTCCGTTGAATCTAAAGAAATTTTAGACAATGATGGCGATATTGTTGAACACTTTACAAAAAAAACAGAAGATTTTTATATTATTAATAATAATTATATAGATACAATAACTAATGTCGATAATACTACTGAAATTCATGCCGTAGAGGCTATTGAAAATAATAGTATAAAAAATTCTGAAAATAAAGTGGGTTTAGATAATCAAATTGATAAAATAACTTCTCCATCAGATGCTATAGTACCTGATAGTGCTATATCTGCGGATAATAGTATATCTTCGCTATCATCATTAGAAAAAAGGGATTCAACCTCTAGTGAAGACGTATATCCGGAAAAAATTAATAAAAAGAAAAAAAAAAGAAAAAGAAATAAAAATAAACAACGAAAAAATCGTAAAAAAAATAATAAAAAGAAAAATAAATTCTAGAGTTCTAGCCTAAATCTCCAGTAACTAATAATATCTGCATTTATAATTAAATTTAATTATAAATGCGTTCTTAATAAACGATTAAAAAAAAATAAATAGAGATAAATAACAAAAACAATGTATATATTTTATATATTTTATATATTTTATCAATAATGGAAGAAAAGTGTACAATATGTTTAAAAAATATAAAAACAAAAAGTTCTAAAACCTTATTATATGAAAAATTTTTTACAGAATGTAAATGTAAATATTATTATCACAATCGTTGTATAAAAACTTGGATGAAAAGGAAAAAAACATGTCCAACATGTAGAGAAGCTATTTTTGATAATAAATATGATAAGTACAAAAATTCAATAAAAAAATCTTGTTGGAAGATAATAATATTTTATATAAGATTTATACTACTTATACATAAACCATTTTTGTTTTTTATTTGTACTACAACACTTTTTAGTCTTATAGCATTATTTTTTCTTAATTTAGAAGCATTCATGATAATTTTTCTACGTAAATTTTTAATATATATATGTTATATTACAAATCTTTTAATAATTCCAACAATTTTCATATCTCAAATTTTTTTTATATATAGAATAAATTTATATATATATCTTAATGCGTAAGTAATACATAAATTATATTTTTTATAACATATAAAACACTCATAATGAATAGTTTTTGGTCAAATACAAATTATTTAAATCAAAATCAAAAAAAACAAACAAAAAATGATGTCACTATGAAAAATTGTACTTCTAATAGTTATTATTCTAATAATAATTCTAATAGTATTTGCGAACGAGAATGTAATAATTTAATAAATGAACAAATTAATATGTTTTTATATGGTTCATACGCATATTTAGTAATGTCCACTTATTTTTCACAAAATGAAATATCAATGATGGGATTATCTAAATTATTTCAAAATTTATCTGATGCTAAAAAATCTTTAGCTCTTACATTAATTAATTATCAACAAAAACATAATAAAAAAATTAAATTTACAAAAATTGATACAATAAATACAAATTCATGGTCTGCACATAGTGCTTTAAAAAATACGATTGATTTTGAAACATCTATAAATAATTCATTACAAAAATTACATAATTATTCAACTAAACTTAATAATCACAATTTAAGTAATTTTTTACAAACTTCAATAATAAATTCACAACTTGATTTAATTAGACAATTGAATATATTATCTACACAATTGAAAGTATGTGGTCAAGGAGCAGGTTTATATATTTTTGATCAAAACTTATTAAAAAAATATTAAAAATTATAATATAATAAATATTAATAAATGAAGAAAGCTTCTTGTACATTGTTAATAGATAAACTTAATAAAAAATTTCTATCAGTTTCATTAAAAGATGATAAAACTGATGCTAATTTACCTGGTGGAAAAGTTGAACCAAACGAAACATATAAACAAGCAGCAATAAGAGAACTAAAAGAAGAAACAGGATTAAATATTTTAGAAAAAGATTTAATCAAATTTCAAGAAGAAATTGAAGAAGAATATAATGTAATTACATATTTAGTATTAAAATGGTCTGGTGAAATTTATACAGAAGAAGAAGGTGTTGTAAAATGGTTGCCATTTATTTTTTTAACAAAATCTAAAAAATGGAAAAGATATAATACAAATTTATATACTAAATTGGCGGACGAACATTATATCTAATATTATCCGATATACTCAAATGACCTGTAAATTTAAATACTACTTCACATATGTCATAACACGGTATTAATTTATATAATAATGAATAAACATTATCTCGATATAGTAAATTAGACATGATTAATACTGTATAAAAAGTGACAGACTCATCTGGCATATTTTTATCTCTTTCAAGTAAATCACGAATTATAATATACCGTTTATTAAGATAATTTAATTTATGAATATATGATGTGGAATATTTTTTTAAAATTGTTACTTCCATTATATACAATTTTAAAAATATATTAAATTTTAATTTTCCTTTAACAACATTTCGATTCTTTTTTTGTCTCTTTAAAATATTTTTCAGAAACTTTAAAACCTTTTGTTCCTTGAATAATATTTCCCTTATCATATTCCCTTTTAATCAATTTTGCAATATCTGTAAATATATCGGAAATTTTGTTATCTGATTTAGCACTTACTTCATAAAAAGGTATATTATATGAGTTAGCCATTTTTTTTCCTTCTTTTTTAGATACTTGACGCATATAATCATTATCAATCTTATTCCCAATAAGAACTTTAAATAATAAATTATTAGGCGCATTTTGATTTAAAGTATCAATCCATCTAGGTATGCGAATAAAAGACATTCTCTGTGTAATATCATAAATAAGAAATACACTAATTGCATTTCGATAATAAGATCTAGTTATTGACTGAAAACGTTCTTGGCCAGCTGTATCCCATATTTCAATCCTTATTTTTTTATTATCTATATTTATTATCTTATATTTATATTCAACTCCAATTGTAATATCACTTATAAATACAAAATGCTTATTAATATATCTTTCAATTAATGATGTTTTACCAACACCAGATTCACCGACAAGAATAAATTTAAATGCATAATCATAACTTTCCATTATTAGAACGTTATTATATAACAATGTTTTTTCTACATATTAAAAACTTTCTATTTTAATATTTAATGTGTATCACCATTATTGTTTAATACAGGAGATTCATTAGTAGAACGCGTCTTAGTTCCAACAAATTTCCAATTATGATGACAATTAGCACATACAATTACAATACTCAAATTTTTACATTGATAATATGCATTACTTCCCTCTGTTTTACATTTTGAACATTTAGTATTCATTCGTGGATATGTTGGATCTTCATTCATATATTGATGATTTATATGAGGATGACTATCACTTTTTTTATATTTTTTTTTAAAGATACAAGTATCAATAGTTTCTTTTTGATAATTACATAATTTACAATAACTAAAGATTTTTCTTTGTTCGGTATCCTCCTTAATATATAAATAATTATTACAATTTTTACAAAACTCCATAATTATGTTTTAATAATAATTAATATATTTCAATTTTTATTTACTTATAAAACTGCTGCTGGAACATCTTCGCGACTATCTTCGTAATTATCAAATCTTCCTAAATCATTATAATCATCAAATATCGCACGAGGTTTCTTAAATTTTAAAATAACCATAATAGATATTTGTAAAATAGCACCAACAATATATGGAATCATTAATACTACTTTTTCACCATTTATAACACTTTGATATATTACGGTTAATATACAACCACTTGTATTAATACTTAATGTTATTAGTGATAACGAACTAGTTACTATTGTTGTTGTATAAGATTCTATTACTTGCGGTATCCATTGTAACACACTCATTATGGCAGATGTAGAAAACATTATATCAATAAATACATTAGAATGCGGTATAATAATTGATACTGTTCCAAAACAAATAAATACTATCCAAGATAAACAAAATAATATAAATGTATATTTATAATCTTGAACATCCATGTCACTAAAATAAGCAAATTCCAATAATCTATTAGAATTAGAATTAGGCTTTTTTGTATGATACATATATATTAATAAATAAGACAACCAACAAATACAAACAACAATTAATTGAGATACATCCAATCCAATTGTAAAAGAACTCAATTCATCTAAATTTAATAAAATTGAGGCATACATTGTTAATATTGAACTTATTACTCCCATTACTAAACTGGAAATATTAATTCCATCTATCGATTTATTTACTATTATTTTATGAAATTGAATTCCATATGAAATAATAGTACCAATAATTAATAAAAATCCGACTACTCCTGATAATGCACTATTCATTTAAATTACATATAAATTGTAATTGTTATATAATTGTTAAATTATTTTATTATTATAACTTATAATAAAGTTATAGAAAAACCATTACGAAATATAATGATATCTGAAGTAGTAAATTTTTTTCAGCCTTGTCTGCCTAAATTGCCAACTGTCTAAATTTAAAAATATATTAAACATTTAATAATAAAAAAAATTATATTAAAAATGATTGGATGTATTAAAATTTTTATATTTACAATCACAATTTTTTTTATTATTAATTATATGATTTTTGAAAATATTGTACCAAAACAATTAGTATTTAATTATTTACTTGAAAAATTTGATCTTAAAATGCCTATTTTTCCAAATATTCCAAAAACAATTATTCTAGAAAATAATGACGAAATTTATTTTAATAAATTAAAATTTACACATTTTAACCAATCACAACATGAAATGATTAATGAAGATAATTTATTAGAAAATATACAAATATTTAATAATAATTTGCAAAAAATACAAGGATTAAATTTAAATATTATTTATAATTGTATTATTCTTATTCTTTCTGTTGTGTTTGGAATATTTTTAAATGTAATTAGTGAAAGCGTTAAATTAATATATCCATTAGAAAGTACAAATCGTAAAATAGATATACATATAATAAATTATAATAATTTTATAGAATTATTAAGAGAAAGACTAGATGGAATAAATGAACGTTTTGATTACAATAATAGTAGATTTGAAAATTTACAAAATCAAATAGAATTTTTACAAAATCAGATTAATTTATATAAAAATTAAATTAACAATTTTAACAAAAACATTCACGATGACTTAAAAACGAATGGTATATAATAATCAGTTTGTAACATATCTGTAATATCAATTACTTACAAAGAAGGATAAAATTCCCATTTAAGCATTTTTGTAATACCTTTCCAAATAACATCTTGTTGATAAAGTTTTTCACGACTTTTTAGAAGAGGGAAATATGGAATGTATTCATCTTCTCCCAATAATTCTAAAAATTTCCGTATAACATATGAATAACTTAAAAAATTTTTTCTATTTTTTGGACAACATTCAGAAAAAGGTTTTTGAATTTCTTTAAACATTAGCCTCATTCTTTCTTCTAATTCACGACTTAATACTGGTGGCGGTAATCCGTTTAATTTATTTATAATATGATGAATGTGTTCATAATATTTATTTAAATTTAATCTTTTTAAGATTTGTCTCATTTTTACATGATTTAATTTTGACATATCTTTTATTCTCTCTTTCTTTATTTCACACAAAATTTGGTCGTAGACATCTTGAGGTATATTTGTCGATTCTTTTGCTTGGCAGCAAATCCGACTTTAAAAGCCCCTTCAAGGTTCGACTGACAAAAGTCTCCCAAAAAGGATTAGATTTCTCTAATGGCTGGACTATATCTTAAGCCAATTATTGGAAATAACTAATTTCCTATGACCCACAAACATTTAGTCTCTGAACCTTTTCCATATCCTAGTTAAAAACAGATGTAGGAACTTGGCTGCGGATTATCCATTTCATCCTTTAATATAAAGGAATTATCTTTAACGTTTTTACTTTACACAAGGTCATTACCCCGTCCATCATATAGTTTCCTATATGACTTAGTAGTTAAAGCTTTAGGAAGTTCCCGCAATTTGAATGTGTTGCACAATATAGAATACTAATTGTCATTTTCTTCTATTTGTACTAGCAATTTGGGTATTAGTAAAAATAATAACAGTATCCTTCACCTTTACCTATATACCATACTGCGAGTATATAGAGTGTTGCTATTTCAGTCCCAAGGTTGAACTGACTTATCCCGTTTATCCAGTCGATATTAATTACCGACTTCATATATTCAGGTTTTAGAAAACTTTGTATATGATCTGGATTTCTCCAGCGGACCGACTGTATCTTAAGCCACTTCTGGTTAGTTAGACCATCATTAGTGACCAACACCCGTTCAGTCTGTGAGCCCCTAGCATAGAACTTACTATTACGTTCCTTAGCTAGTTAGGTGGCGGATTACCAATTTCATCCTAATTTAGGAATCATCTCTAATATTTTTACTATGAGCGACGCTATTAACGTGCCTATTATTTATAGTTTCCTATAAATAAGGAGTAATTAGAGCTTTATGGTTTCCCCGAACCTCAAGGTGTTTTGCCGAATATAGATTACTAATCTAGTATATTCATCTATACCGACTAGCCAGTTAGAAATTCTATAAAAAAAACAATAGAATACAGTATTTTCCACTATTTATCCTAAATATAATACTGTAATATTTAGGTAGCTGGCTGTTACGAGCAGAAATTTTTTTATTGATATTCTTTATTTTCTAATTGATTTAAATGTTCTAATGCTAGATTATATTTTTCTTCTAATGTTTTATATTGGTCTGTAAATTTACGGAAATATAATTTTTTCGTGTCTTTTAATTTTACACCTGCAACTGTAAATCCAATTCGTTTATTATTTTGTCTTATTGAAGCAATATAATTTGGTAATACATTATCTTCTTTGTATTTTCGAAAATGACTTGTATTTAACATTGGGAAAGATTTTAACTTCTCTTCAAATAATTCATCAGCGTTCTTAATGAGTAATGATTTTTTATATTTTTTAGCACTATTTAAATTCCAACGATTAGTTTTATCTGTGAATTTTTTTTTGGGATATTTGTTTCCATTATTATCTAAAATATTATCAACATAATAACCTATTAATATACTTTCATCATATATAGAAAAAATATTTTCTGGTAATGTATCATTTGTTTTTTTTTTCTTTTTCTTTATTACCTTCTTTTTATTTTCTTCTTTTCTATTTTCAATTATTTCTTCTTCTAGATATGAATATTTTTCTTTTAATTCATTTAAATAGGATAATGCTTTAGATAATGCTTCTTTTGGATTATTTCTATTTATAAATGATTTTGTTATATATTTTTTACTTTCTATACCAATTGGGAATTGGTTTACAATATATCCTATAATTTTACCAGAATTTCTACTACATGAAATATATTTAGGTAAATTTTCATCTTCTTTATATTTTCTTTTTTTCTTGTTTCTTCGATTTCCCAATTGCCCTTTTGATATATTTTTTTTTACTTCATCAGAATGTTTTTTTCCTAATCGCATTTGTCTTTTTTTTTTTCTTGTTTCATCACTATCTTTACCATTTGAACCACCTTCAGTTAAATTATATCCATTTGGAACTAAACTATTATATTTTTTAATATAAAATTTTTCCCATGTATCCATTTCATTTAATTCACAATCTTTTAATTTTGTGATTTTAAAATTTTCGATTCCATATTTACGAATTGCCTGATTTAATAATAAACAATGGTCTTTACAACTACCTAATGCTTCACGAATATGACTTTTCCATCTTCCATTTGTATTCCATTTATTTTTATTTTTCCCAACATATTTTTGACACTGACCAATATATGATTTTCCATTTATTTTATTCTCTATTTTATATATTTCCCCTAACATTTTAGTTAATATAATTTCATTTAAATCAATTTTAAATATTCCATTCATTAAAAACAAATTATTTAATTTGTCCAGTATAAATAAAATATTATCGTTAAAAATAAATAAATATCGTATTTTAACTCGTTGAAATGATTTCGATAATACAACATTTGACATTCGTTAAAATAAACGGTGCTGTCGGAGTTTGTTGTATTTCCTTG
>Ga0310345_10001357_pt1 | contig 27537 bp, 27 predicted proteins | sample HC15DNA20500_MG_FD_204667 | JGI IMG/M metagenome (GOLD analysis project Ga0310345, IMG submission 204667) | Marine microbial communities from station ALOHA, North Pacific Subtropical Gyre - HC15-DNA-20-500_MG | ecosystem: Environmental > Aquatic > Marine > Oceanic | place: Pacific Ocean: North... | reverse complement strand
CGGGAGCAAGGTTCTGTCTGTATTGGCCCCCGCGATGGTCAATGGCGCGGCGGAAACGGTGACCAGCGAAAACGCCCTGACTTGGACAGTCACGATTCCTGCCGCGCATCTGGGAAAACTGGCCTGAGCGGCATCGCGCTGCCGCGCTGCGCAGGGTTGCCGGTTGACCTAAATCGCCCCTTTGCGGAACTCTCCTGCGCTGGAAACTTGTTCCTCCTTTGAGACGTCGTTCGAAAAGGCAAAAGGAGGTTAGGATGGCCGAAGGACAGGGCAAGACCGCGAAACTCTACCGGATGGTGATGGAACAACACCTCTGTCCCTTCGGGTTGAAATCGAAAGACCTGCTGGAGCGGCAAGGCTATCACGTCGAAGATCACCACCTCACGACCCGCGAAGAGACCGATGCCTTCATGGCGAAAGAGGGTGTGGAGACCACGCCGCAGACTTTCATCGAGGGGGAGCGGATTGGCGGCTACGACGATCTGCGCGTGCATTTCGGTTTGGGCAAGCCCAAGGAAGAGCAATCGGACACCAGCTATCAGCCCGTCATTGCCATTTTCGGCGTGGCCTTCCTGATGGCACTGGGGCTCTCTTGGTACGCATTCGGCAACATCTTCACACTTCGGGCCTTCGAGTGGTTCATCTCGATCTCCATGTGTTTCCTCGCCGTTCAGAAGTTGCAGGATATCGAAAGCTTCTCGACGATGTTTCTGAACTATGACCTGCTGGCGCAGCGATGGGTGCCCTATGGCAAGGTCTATCCATTCGGGGAGGCGCTGGCGGGTATTCTGATGACCGCCGGGGCGCTGACCTGGCTCTCGGCCCCCGTGGCGATCGTGATCGGCGCGATTGGCGCGGTTTCGGTGATCAAGGCGGTCTATGTCGACAAACGCGAACTGAAATGCGCCTGCGTCGGCGGGTCGAGCAATGTGCCGCTTGGGTTCGTCTCGCTTACTGAGAACGTCATGATGCTGGGCATGGGGGTCTGGATGCTGCTCAAGGTCTACGGCTGAGCGGAGCGATCCGAGTTTTGGGCCTAGGGAGCTGTGGGGGGTATCTGGTCGGGCTGAGAGGATTCGAACCTCCGACCCCCTGCTCCCGAAGCAGGTGCGCTACCAGGCTGCGCTACAGCCCGACCGATGTGCAGCGCAATAGCGCAGCTTGGCAGCTTTGGCAATTGGTCAGTTGCAGGGATTTTGCGTGGCGTTTGCGGAAAGCGGGGGTAATTGGGGGCGCTGCCCCCGCAGCCTGCGGCTGCTCCCCCGAGGGTATTTGAGAAAGGATGAAGGGGAAGGGGCGGGGCGTGAGACCCCGCCTTAGTTTCTTATAGGCTGGCGTCGAGGGCTTTGAGGATGGCGTCGCCCATTTCCTCGGTCGTGATGGGGGTGCCGCCTTCGGGGCCCATCAAGTCGGGGGTGCGGGCGCCATCGGCCAGCGCGCGTTCGACGGCTTTTTCCAGACGGGCGGCTTCTTCGCCTTGGTCGAAGGAATAGCGCAGCGCCATGGCGAAGCTGAGGATACAGGCGATCGGGTTGGCCTTGCCTTGGCCTGCGATGTCGGGGGCGGAGCCGTGAACGGGCTCGTAGAGGGCCTTGGGGCGGCCATCGGCATTGGGTGCGCCGAGGCTGGCGGAGGGCAGCATGCCGAGGCTGCCGGTCAGCATGGCGGCGCAGTCGCTGAGGATGTCGCCAAAGAGGTTGTCGGTGACGATCACGTCGAACTGTTTGGGCGCGCGCACGAGCTGCATGGCGCCATTGTCGGCATACATGTGGCTGAGTTCGACATCCGGGTATTCGGCGTCGCGCACTCGTTGGGTGACTTCGCGCCACAGGATGCCGCTTTCCATGACGTTGGCTTTCTCCATGGAGCAGACTTTGTTGCCGCGGCGGCGGGCGAGTTCAAAAGCGGAGCGGGCAACGCGCTCGATCTCGCTTTCGGTGTAGCGCTGCGTGTTGATGCCGACGCGTTCGTTGCCTTCCTCGAAGATGCCGCGCGGCTCACCGAAATAGACGCCGGAGGTGAGTTCGCGCACGATCATGATGTCGAGGCCCGCGACCACGTCTTTTTTCAGCGAGGAGAAATCGGCCAGCGCGTCGAAGCATTGTGCCGGGCGCAGGTTGGAGAAGAGGTCCATTTCCTTGCGCAGGCGGAGCAGGCCGCGTTCTGGTTTCACGGAGAAGTCGAGGTCGTCGTATTTCGGGCCGCCCACGGCGCCCAGCAGCACCGCGTCGACTTCGAGGGCGCGGGCCATCGTGTCGTCATGCAGCGGGGTGCCGTGTTTGTCATAGGCCGCGCCGCCGACCAGTTCATGCTCTACGTCGAAGGCCAGATCGCGCTTTTCGCCGAACCAGTCGATGATGCGCGTGACCTGCGCCATGACCTCGGGGCCGATGCCGTCGCCGGGGAGGATGAGCAAGGATGGGTTGGCCATGGGAAACTCCTGAAAATACGGTTGGAGATTGGGTAGCCTGCGGGTTCCGGAGGGTCAAGATAGGGGGCGTCAGCGGGTGAGGTCGACCCAGACGAGGGCATGGCGGCTGGCGCTTTCGCCCTTGGGCCAGATGAGGCCAGCGTCACTGACTTCCCAGTCGCGCGAGGGCAGGATGTAGTCGACGCGCATCGGGCCGGTTTGGGCCCAGTTGACCGTGGGGCGGTGCGGCAGGGGGTCTTGCAGCGGAGGATTGGAGAGGAGGGCGGCAATGGCTTCGCCGCGCCCGTCGCCGCGTTGCGGGTCGAGATTGGCGTCTCCCAGCAGAACGAAGGGGGGTGTCGGGGGCGTTCCGATCGTTCCATCAAGGTGGTGGAGCCAGAAGATGGTTTCGTCATGGTTGCGGCGGCCATTGCGGTCTTCGGGGCCGTCGAAGACCGGCGGGGTGGCGTGGTATGTCAGCAGCGTGACGGGGCCCTCCGGGGTTTGGATCGGCAGGGACCAGTGGCCGTTGGAAGAGAGGCGCTGCGTGGTGTGGGCCTCGGCCCCCGCAAAGGGGGCGCCGTCGATCATCGGGTAGAGTGTATCGGGGAGGTCGCGCCAGAGGAGGGTGCTGAAATCTTGGAGCCCGCCCTCTTGGATCGGGTGGCGTGAGAGGATCGCCATGGCGCCTTGGCCGAAGAAACGGCCATAGCCTTGGGCGTCACGGGGGGTGCCGAGCCTGCCGTCACCGTCGAGGTCGACGCCGCTTTGGCGGCCTGCATTGGGCGGCGCGGCGAAGCGGTGGGGGTAGGGCGCGCCCGCGGCGGAGAGGGCGTCGGCGAGGGCGTTGAGGGCGGCCTGTTCGAGATCGTAGTCGATGCCTTGTAGCGCGATGATATCGGGATCGGCGCTGGTGATGGTTTCGATCACGGAGGCAACCGCGGGGTCGTCCCCGCGTAGGATATCACGCAGGAGCAGGCCCGGCCCTTTGCGCGACAATTCTGTATTGAAGGTAGCGATGCGCAGCGGTTCGGCCTGCGCGGTGTCGGTCAGCAGGAGCAGCGCCAGCAGGAAGCGGATCAGGCGGCCTGCATATGCGCTTCGGCGTAGGCGCGGCGGCGTTTGTCGTGGATCATCTCGGCTACCCGCCCCATGGCGATGCCGCGCATGATCATACTGGCCGGAAGGAATGCCCATGCGCTTATTGTCCAGATCATGGTTTGATGATTGCTCAGTGAGATTGGATCTAGCAGATCGGCGGTGGCCTTGACCACTGCGGGGATGAAGAAGGGCAGAAGGAAGCCAAGCGCGATGTTGATCCGCGCGTCCCGTTGCAGCCGGTAGAGCACATCGCCCCCAGCGGTGGGGTCGAAAAGTGGCAGGTTCACCCAGACGTTGAAAGCGCCTTGGCGTGCGGGCCAGCCCATAACGCGCACCAGCACCACGAAGGTTGCCAACGCGATGAGCGAGACCAGATAGGCCAGACCCGCCGCCGTGCGGATCAGGTTGACCGCCTCGAGAGGGGCGTCGGCGGGCATCATCAGCACCACAAGACGCACCGGGGAATAGGGGAAATCAAGCGCATTGCCCAGTATCGTGCCAAGCGCCGTGAGCGCGCCGGTCAGCAGGGTGGGGGCCGTTTGGCCCCGCGCGATAAGCGACAGGACGAGGATCGTGAAGAGCAGACTGATGAAGCGCAGCCGATTGAAAGGCGGCGCGTCGCGAAATTCGACGATGCCGGGCTGGCGGGCGTTGTATTCCATGAAGGTCAGGATCGCCGCGATACAGGCGAGCAGCACGGTGATCTGGCTGGATTCCGCATCGGACCCCGGCAAGAGAAGCGCCGGGATGGCAATCAATAGCGCCACCAATAGGCCACGCGTCGCCGCGCCTGTCATTCGTCCGATCACTGCTCTGCCCTTTCAAACTGGCCAGCCGCGATACGATGCCGCGTGCTTGTTCCAACTTGATGCCCCCGGTTGATGGGGTGTGCCTCATTCTGGTCCAATTTTTGCCTTCTTTCCGCACATGCCTCAAGGCTCCGCAGAGAGAAGAGCAGGATACTGGGGTATTTTGAGGGTGGGGGTGGTGCCTTCTTGCATCAATTCCGTGGCGGTTTGATGGCAGGCGGCAACATCTTGTGGGCGCGCGGTTCGCGCCCACAAGTTTGATCATGCAGGCCAGGCGTTAGACCCAAGGGCGGCTTTGGCCCAGCGAATCCTCGTAGCTGTCAATCGCGGCACCTTTTTCGAGCGTGAGGCCGATGTCGTCCAGCCCGTTGAGAAGGCAGTGCTTTTTGAAGGCGTCCACTTCGAAGGGGAATGTCTCACCATCTGACGTGGTTACGGTCTGGCCTTCCAGATCGATGGTCATCCGCGCGTTCGATCCTTTTTCGGCGTCTTTCATCAGCACGTCGACCTGCTCTTGCGGCAGGGCAATGGGCAGGATGCCGTTCTTGAAGCAGTTGTTGTAAAAAATGTCGGCAAAGCTGGGTGCGATGACGCAGCGGATGCCGAAATCGAGGATCGCCCAAGGCGCGTGTTCGCGCGACGAGCCGCAGCCAAAGTTGTCGCCCGCCACGAGGATCTGCGCGTCGCGATATTGCGGTTGGTTCAGCACGAAATCGGGGATTTCGTTGCCTTCGCGGTCATAGCGCATTTCGTCGAACAGGTTCACGCCAAGGCCGGAGCGTTTGATTGTCTTGAGAAAGACCTTGGGGATGATCATGTCGGTGTCGATGTTCACCAACGGCATGGGAGCCGCGGTGCCGGTGATTTCTGTAAACTTTTCCATCGGGGTATCCTTCGGAGAGTGCGGGAACCGCGCCGGCTGACGGCGCGTTCTAGGCAAATGGTGTATCAGGAGGGCATGGCATGTCGTACCAAACCGGCACGAAGGTGGAATGGGACTGGGGCAATGGCACCGGGACCGGCAAGATCGTCAAGAAATACACGCAGAAGATCACGCTGAAGCTGCAGGGCAGCGAGGTGACCCGCAAGGCGAGCGATGACGAACCGGCCTATAAGATCGAACAGGACGACGGCAGCGAAGTGCTGAAGTCCGGCAGCGAGCTGCGCAAGGCCGACTGAGCCCTGCGCAACGCGCCCGGTATCCATCCCCCGGTCGCTCACGCCAGTTCGCGCAGGTCGGTCAGGTGACCGGTGAGTGCGGCGGCGGCGGCCATGCCGGGCGACACGAGATGCGTGCGGCCCTTATAGCCCTGACGCCCCTCGAAGTTGCGGTTCGACGTGGCCGCGCAGCGTTCGCCGGGGGCAAGCTGGTCGGGGTTCATCGCCAGACACATGGAGCAGCCCGCCAGACGCCATTCGAAACCGGCCTCGCGGAAAATGTCCGCCAGCCCTTCCTCCTCGGCCTGCGCCCGGACGAGGCCGGAGCCGGGCACGACCATGGCGCGCAGACCGTCCTTGATCTTCTTGCCCTTCAGCACTTCGGCAGCGGCGCGCAGGTCTTCGATGCGGCCGTTGGTGCAGGAGCCGATGAAGACGGTGTCGATCTCGATATCGGTGAGCTTTTGACCCGGTTTCAGGTCCATATACTCCAACGCACGTTTCACGGCATCGACCTTACCGCCCTTGAAGTCTTCGGGCGAGGGGACCGTCGCGTCGATCGGCAGCACGTCTTCGGGGGAGGTGCCCCATGTGACAACCGGTGCGATGTCTTCGCCCTTGAGCGTCACGACCTTGTCCCAATGGGCGTCCTCGTCAGAGAAGAGGGTTTTCCACCAGTCCATCGCCGCTTCCCACTGTGCGCCTTTCGGAGCGTGGGGGCGGCCTTTGCAATACTCGAAGGTCTTCTCATCCGGCGCGATGAGGCCCGCGCGTGCGCCGCCTTCGATCGCCATGTTACAGACGGTCATGCGGCCTTCCATCGACAGGTCGCGGATCGCCTCGCCACAGTATTCGATGACATAGCCAGTGCCGCCCGCGGTGCCGGTGGCGCCGATGACGGAAAGGGTGATGTCCTTGGCCGTGACGCCGGGGCGCAGCTTGCCGGTAATCTCGACCTTCATGTTCTTGCCCTTGCGCTGGATCAGCGTTTGGGTGGCAAGGACATGTTCGACCTCCGAGGTGCCGATGCCGTGGGCCAGCGCGCCGAAAGCGCCGTGGGTCGCGGTGTGGCTGTCGCCGCAGACCACGGTCATGCCGGGCAGGGTCCAGCCCTGCTCGGGGCCGACGATATGCACGATGCCTTGGCGCACGTCCGAGACGGGGTAGTAATGCACGCCGAACTCGCGCGCGTTCTTGTCGAGGGCGGAGACCTGAATGCGGCTGTCCTCGGTCATCGCTTCGGGGTCTTCGCGGCCCTCTGTGGTCGGCACGTTGTGGTCCGGCACGGCGATGGTCTTGTCCGGTGCGCGCACCGTGCGGCCCGACATGCGCAGCCCTTCAAAGGCCTGCGGGCTGGTCACTTCGTGGACGAGGTGACGGTCGATATAAAGCAAGCAGGTACCGTCATCGGCTTCGTGGACGACATGGGCGTCCCAGATTTTATCGTAAAGCGTCTTGGGGGACATGATGGTCCTCTCCCGTGGTTTGGAATGGCTATGGGTGTGGCTGAGAGGGGCGGCTTATAGTCGCGCCAGAACGCTATGCGTCGCGCCGAAAAAGCGTTCGCGCAGACGCGCACGGTCGCAAAGATCAAACACCAGTATCATGGGGCAAGGGATATAGCGCCTGAGCGAGTCTCGCAAGGTGTCGTGATCGTCTTGGAGGCAGGGGGTGGGCTGCGGGTCATCTTGCCCCGGCGCAAAGCCTGTGCGACCGTGATCCTCCCTAGCTGCAAAGGCCGCCCATGATCCCTGAAAGCCACCCGTTTTCGAACTTTCTGCTGTCGCTTCAGGCTTTGTTCGACGGGGTGCTCGGCTTTGGGGAAAGCATTCTGAGCCCCGGTTGGCGGCAAAACCAAATCCTGATCCTGCTGGCCTTGGTGGCGCTGGCGTGGGTGTTGCACCGGGTCACCGGCGTGATGTTGCAAAACTGGGTCCGCTCCCGCGAAGGCTGGTCCAAGTGGCAATTGCGTGTTGTGGTGCAGGTCAAGCGGCGTTTGGGGCTGATCTGGTTCGCTTTGCTGGCGGGGCTGCTCTATCAGGTGATGCAGAACGTGACTTGGCCGTCACGGTCCTATCTCATCGGTTTGGCAGCGACGCTGGCGGCGATCTATGTGGGTATCGCTTTCGCCGCGCGTCTGGTGCGCAACCGACCCTTGCGCCGCATGGTGACATGGGGGCTGTGGATCTATGCCACGCTCTACATGCTGAACGTCGCCGATGATGTGGCCTTGTTTCTCGACGGGGTCGCGCTGACTGTGGGCGAATTCCGCCTTTCGGTGTTGACCATTCTGACCGCGCTGGTGGTGGTCGGTGCGCTTTTGACCATGGCGCGGCTGGTCAGCACAACCACCGCCGCGACGATCCGCAAGAACGAAGACATCAGCCCCTCCATGCAGGTGCTGGCCGTGAAGGGGGTGCAAATCCTGCTCTACGGGCTCGCGTTCTTCATCGGTGTGCGGGCGGTGGGGATTGACCTGACCGGGCTTGCGGTACTGTCGGGCGCAATCGGTGTGGGCCTTGGTTTCGGTCTGCAAAAGGTGGTGTCGAACCTCGTCTCTGGCGTGATCATCCTGCTTGACAAGTCGATCAAGCCCGGCGATGTGATCAGTCTGGGCGAGACCTTTGGCTGGATCCAAACGCTCGGCGCGCGCTATGCGTCTGTGGTGACGCGGGACGGTAAGGAATACCTGATCCCGAACGAAGACCTGATCACCGGGCAGGTGGTGAACTGGTCCCACTCCAATGACTTTGTGCGGCTCGATATCTATTTCGGCACGGCCTATTCCGACGATCCGCATCTGGTGCGCAAACTGGCGGTGGAGGCGGCCAAGGGCGTCGACCGGGTGCTGAGCTACAAGGCCCCGGTTTGCCATATCGTGGGCTTTGGCGATTCGTCGGTGGATTACATCCTGCGCTTTTGGATCAAGGATCCAACCGGCGGGCTGACCAATATTCGCGGCAATGTCTATCTGGCGCTTTGGGATGCCTTCAAGGAACACGGCATCTCCATCCCCTTCCCGCAGCGCGAGGTAAAAGTCATCGAAGACAGTCAACTGGCCCTGTCGCGCGCCGCGGCATCGCGGGATATGCCTGAGTGAGCGGGGATTTGCGCCGTGGTTAACGCTATGGCAACGCGATCCATTGAAAAATAAACCCCGGGTCGCTAAATTGGGGCTGCTCGGCACCGGGGCAAGCGTTCAGCATTGATGGTGCTATTTACGAAGGAGGACAATGTCCTGTCTCTTAACGTTGACGCAGCGCAGGCTGCTGACCATGGGGCTGCAATGACTGCCGCCTCGCAAATCGCAACCAGCGACGACCTGCTGGCGCTTATCCTTTCCTCGCTGAATGACGACAAGGCCGAAGATATCGTGCAGATCGATCTGCGCGGCAAGACGGCCATCGGCGACTATATGGTGATCTGCTCGGGCCGCTCCACGCGGCAGGTTTCGGCGATCTCGGAAAAGCTGGCGCAGGCCGTCAAAGACGCCACCGGACGCACGTCCAAGATGGAAGGCCGCGAAACCGGCGACTGGGTCTTGATCGACACAGGCGACGTTGTCGTGCATGTCTTCCGGCCCGAAGTGCGTGAATTCTACCAGCTTGAAAAGATGTGGCTGGGCGGCGACGACGCGGCCACAGCGGCACCGCACTGATCCCGCTTTGCGGGCCTAGGTCATGCGGGTTCACATCTGTGCCATGGGCCGGCTTCGCGCCGGTCCGGAGAAATCCCTTGTCGATGATTATCTGACCCGGTTCGACCGGACCGGGCGCGGTCTGGGCCTTGGTCCCGCGCGCGTGGTCGAGATGGAAGACAAGAAGAACGGCGGCATGGCCGCCGAAGCCGTGCTGTTACGGCGGGCGATCCCCCAAGGGGCGGTGATCTGCGTACTGGATGAACGCGGCAAGGTCGAAACCTCCCCCGCATTCGCCGAACGGCTTGGCAATTGGCGGGACGCCGGGCGGGGGGATTTGGCCTTTGTCATCGGCGGCGCCGATGGCATCGACCCCAGCCTGCGGGCAGAGGCGGATCATGCTCTCTCTTTTGGCAAGATGGTCTGGCCGCATATGCTGGTGCGGGTCATGCTGGCCGAACAGCTTTACCGCGCCGCCGCGATCCTCTCTGGCGGGCCTTACCACCGGGTCTGAAAGGGCGCAGGTCAGGGCAGCGGGATCGTCACCAATTCAGAAGACCAGCCGCTGACACTGTCGCGCGCTTGAATGCTGACCTCCGTCATCCCTTCGGGGATGCGCACGCCAGAAAGCGAGCGGGTGAAGGGCTGCTCTTTCACATGCGGATGTGCCAGATTTCGGGTGCCCAAGGGTTTGCCATCGGGGTCCAGAATGCGCCAAGCGTCGGCATAGTGGTCCCAGCCACTGTCGTTGTGCCGGATGGTGACGTCAAACTTCCACAAATCGCCCTGTCGATCGACCGTGACATTCAAAATGGCGGGCGGATCGGCGAAACCCGGTGCGGCAAAGGCCATGAAGGCGAGAATGAGGCTACGTTTGAACATGGGACACCAATAAAACAACGAACTGAATATAGCGCATTTCGGAAAGGTTCCAAGGTAGGCGGAAGTTGGGCCCGGTGCAATTCACCCTGAAGCGGCAATTTAGTGGTGCAATTGCACCAAGCGCGCGGCAAACTGGTCAAACCCGCGCCATAGGCTCTATGCTGCGGGCCAGAGGAGGGACCGGAATGCAGATGCCAACACCCGATGCCGGGATCATTGCGCGCAAGGCGCGGGTCGTGGCGCGGCTGCGCGCGGCGCTGCCCCGCGATGCCGTGATTGACGATGCGCATGAGACCCGCGCCTATGAATGCGACGCGTTGACGGCCTATAAATGCCCCCCCTTGGCCGTAACCCTGCCTGCCAGCACCGAAGAAGTCTCGTCCATTCTGGCGATCTGCCATGAGGAGGGCGTGCCGGTGGTGCCGCGCGGCTCGGGCACCTCGCTTGCCGGTGGGGCCTTGCCCACTGCCGATAGCGTGGTGCTGGGGGTGGCGCGCATGGCCGAGGTGCTTGAGGTCGACTACGACAACCGTCTGATGCGCGTGCAGACCGGGCGCACCAACCTGAGCGTCACCGGCGCGGTGGAGGAAGACGGCTTTTTCTACGCGCCCGACCCCTCCAGCCAGTTGGCCTGTGCCATCGCGGGAAATATCGCGATGAACTCGGGCGGGGCGCATTGTCTGAAATACGGTGTCACCACCAACAACCTTTTGGGCGTCACCATGATCATGATGGACGGCGAAGTGGTCGAGATCGGCGGCGGTTATATGGACGCGGGCGGGCTGGACCTTTTGGGCGTGATCTGCGGCTCCGAAGGGCAGTTGGGCGTGGTGACCGAAGCCACCCTGCGCATCCTGCCCAAACCCGAAGGCGCGCGGCCCGTGCTCATGGGGTTCGACGACAACGCCGTGGCTGGGGCCTGTGTCAGCGACATCATCAAGGCGGGCGTCTTGCCCGTGGCGATCGAATTTATGGACCGCCCCTGCATCGAGGCGACGGAGGCTTTCGCCCATGCGGGCTACCCGATGTGCGAGGCGCTGCTGATCGTGGAGGTCGAAGGCTCCGATGCCGAGATCGACCACCAGCTTGCCCTGATCACCGAGATTGCCCGCCGTCACAACCCGGTGGAACTGCGCGAAAGCACCAGCGCCGAGGAAAGCGCCGCGATCTGGCTGGGCCGCAAGTCCGCCTTTGGCGCCATGGGGCAGATCAACGACTACATGTGCCTTGATGGCACCATCCCGGTGAATGAGCTGCCCATGGTGCTGCGCCGGATCGGTGAGATGTCCGATGACTATGGCCTCAAGGTCGGCAATGTTTTTCACGCGGGCGACGGCAATATGCACCCGCTGATCCTGTTTGACGCCAACAAACCCGGCGATCTGGAGAAATGCGAGGCCTTTGGCGCCGATATCCTGCGGCTCTGCGTCGAAGCGGGCGGTTGCCTGACCGGGGAGCATGGGGTTGGGATCGAAAAGCGCGATCTGATGCATGAGCAATACGCCCCCGCGGATCTAGAGGCGCAATTGATGGTGAAGGATGTCTTCGACCCGGCATGGCTGTTGAACCCGGCCAAGGTCTTCCCTCTCGACGTGACGAAAGGGCGACGCGGCAGCGGCGCATCGGTGGCGGCGTGACGGTGACTTCCGAGGCGGAGCTGGCCGAGGCGATCCGTGGCGCAGAGGCGCCCCTGTCCCTGCGGGGCGGCGATACACGCGGCATGGCAGGGCCCGGCGCGGCACTGTCGCTTGCCGGTCTGCGGGGGATCACCCTTTACGAGCCGGGCGCGCTGACGCTGGTCGCGCAGGCGGGCACGCCGGTCTCCGAGATCGAGGCCGCTTTGGCCGCCGAGGGACAGCGGCTGGCCTTTGAGCCGATGGACCACCGCGCGCTCATGGACCGCAGCGGCACGCCGACCATCGGCGGGGTCTTTGCCGCCAATGTCAGCGGCCCGCGGCGGCTTGCTGTTGGGGCGGCGCGGGATTTCCTCTTGGGGGTGCGGTTCGTCGATGGGCAGGGGGCCATCATCAAGAACGGGGGCCGGGTGATGAAGAATGTCACCGGCTATGATCTGGTCAAGCTCATGGCCGGGTCGCAGGGCACCTTGGGCGCGCTGACCGAAGTCTCGCTGAAGGTACTCCCGAAACCCGAAACCAGCGCGACGCTCGTGCTGTCCGGGCTGGACGACGCCGCCGCCATCGCCGCGATGGCGCTGGCCATGCGCAGCCCTTTCGAGGTGACCGGCGCGGCCCATGACCCGGCGCAGGGCCGAACGGTCCTGCGGTTGGAGGGGTTCGAGACCTCGGTCACCTACCGGATCGGGCGGCTGAAGGATTTGCTTGCCGCCACGGGGGGCGAGATCGAGGTGCTTGCAGAAGGTAGCTCAGAGACCCTCTGGCGTGATCTGCGAGATGTGGCGCCCTTCCATGGGGCGGCGGGCGATGTCTGGCGCCTGCATTGCCGCCCGACCGAGGCTCCGGCGCTTGCGGCTAAGGCCGGGGCGGAGGCGCGGCTTTATGATTGGGCCGGGGGGCTGCTATGGCTGCGCATGGCCCCCGGCACGGACCTGCGCGCCCGCTTGGGACGGTATGACGGCCACGCGACCTTGTTGCGGGCCGAGGCGGCGGGGACGCTGCCCCGACAGGAACCCGAAGCGTCGGGGGTGGCGCGGTTGACGGCGGGGCTCAGGGCCAAGTTCGACCCCCGTGGCCTGTTTAACGCCGAAGCCTTGGCCCGCAGCGCATGACTTTGGTGCTGGTCTTCCTCATCGTCTTTCTGATCGGCCCGTTTCTGTTCAAGGCGCTGATCGCCGTGCCGCCTTCGCTTAGGGCCATCCGCGCCTTGGCGGCGATGGTGCTGGCGACCTTTCTGATCGCGCTTGCCCTGCGCTATGGTCTGCTGCGCTATTGGGGCGACAGCGCTTGGCTGTTGGGGGCCATCGCCTTGGCGCTCTGGGCCGCATGGATCGGGGTGATCGCGCTGGTGGTCCAAGCGCTGCGCCGGGCCGATCCGCGCCCGGCAATGCGCCGGTGGAGCGGGGTGCTGGGAGCCGTGGGCACGACGGTGCCGTGGTTCGGCCTCGTCCTCGCCAATCTGATGCGCAGCACATAGGAACGGAGCCGTCATGCAAACCACCTTCACCCCCGCGCAGTTGCAGGATCCTGACACGCAGCGCAGCAATGAGATTCTGCGCGCCTGTGTGCACTGCGGCTTCTGCACGGCGACCTGCCCGACCTATCAGGTCTTGGGCGATGAGTTGGACAGCCCGCGCGGACGCATCTACCTGATCAAGGACATGCTGGAGAACGACCGCGACCCGGATCCAAAGACGGTTCAGCATATCGACCGCTGCCTGTCCTGCCTCGCCTGTATGACGACCTGCCCCTCGGGGGTGCATTACATGCATCTGGTCGATCACGCCCGCGCCTATATCGAAGAACGCTACAAGCGCCCCATGGGCGAACGCGCCCTGCGCTGGATGCTGGCGCGGATTCTGCCCTATCCCACACGCTTTCGGCTGGCGCTGCTTGGGGCCAAGATCGGCCGGCCCTTTGCCCGGCGGATGCCCGACGCGCGGCTGCGCGCCATGCTGGAAATGGCGCCCAAGACGGTCCCCCCGGTCAGCCGCAACGACGATCCGCAGAGCTTTCCGGCTAAGGGCAAGCCGCTGCGCCGGGTGGCCCTGATGACCGGCTGCGCCCAAAAGGCGCTGAACACCGATATCAACGACGCCACGGTCCGGCTGCTAACCCGCGCGGGCTGCGAGGTGGTGGTGGCCCAAGGGGCGGGCTGTTGCGGCGCGCTGACCCATCACATGGGCAAGACCGATGAGAGCCACACCCACGCCGCCCGCAACATCCGCGCATGGCGGGCCGAGATGGACGGCGAGGGGCTGGATGCCATTGTGATCAACACCTCGGGCTGCGGCACCACGGTCAAGGATTACGGCCATATGTTCCGCAATGACCCGCTGGCAGAGGATGCGGCGCGGGTTTCGGCCCTTGCGAAGGATGTGACGGAACTGCTGGCAGAGCTCGACTTGCCCTTTGCCAAACCGGCCGCGTCGGGCATGGTCGTCGCCTATCATGCGGCCTGTTCGCTGCAACATGGGCAACAGATCAAGGCCGCGCCGAAGACCCTGCTGAAGCAGGCGGGATACACGGTGGTGGAACCGGCGGACAGTCACCTCTGCTGCGGCTCAGCGGGGACCTATAATCTGATGCAGCCCGAGATTTCGGCCAAGCTGAAAGAGCGCAAGATCAAGACCCTGGAGGCCAAATCACCGGATGTGATCGCGGCGGGCAATATTGGCTGCATGATGCAGATCGGATCGGGCACCGGGGTGCCGGTGGTGCATAGCGTCGAACTGCTCGATTGGGCCTGTGGCGGGCCGAAACCGCCCGCGCTCAGCCGTGATCCTGACGCGCCTGCGCAGGTGCCGCGTTTGCGTTAAGCCCGCGCCGTATTTTCGCCGCAACTCCCCTATATCCGCCAAGTAAACATGGTTTTGAGGTGCATTTTGCGACAATTGTTGGCGGCTATCTTCGGCGTCTTTACCCTTGCCACGGCGGCGCAGGCTCAAGACAGCGCACTCAAAGCGCTCGACAACGGTGTGGATGCCGCCGCGTGGGAGGCGGTGGGCCGTCTCGACATCGGTGGGACCGGCTTTTGCACCGGCACGCTAATCGCCCCGCGTCTGGTGCTGACCGCTGCGCATTGCCTGTTTGACCGCGAAACCAAGGCCCGGATCGACCATGGTGAGGTGCAGTTCCTCGCCGGTTGGCGCAATGGCCGCGCCGGGGCCTACCGCGACATTCGCCGCGCCGTGGTGCATCCCGATTACGTCTATGACGGTGAGGTCTCCTCGGGCCGGGTGCGCAATGATCTGGCGCTTTTGGAACTCTCCCGCCCGATCCGCAACACCACCATCCGGCCCTTCGGCACTGCCGCGCGTCCGCGCCCCGGCGACCGTGTGGGCGTGGTCAGCTATGCCCGCGATCGGGCCGAGGCACCGTCTTTGCAAGAGGTCTGCAAGGTGCTGGCCCAGCAAGAGGGGGTCTTGGTGACCTCCTGCGCGGTCGATTTCGGCTCAAGCGGCGCGCCGATCTTTAGTTTCGTCGCAGGCGAGGCGCATATCGTCTCCGTCGTTTCGGCCAAGGCCGAGGTTGAGGGCGCGCAGGTCTCGCTCGGCACGGCGCTCGGCGCGCCTTTGGCACTGCTGCAAGCGGAACTGGTGGCAGGCAAGGGCGTGTTTCTGGATTCCAACCCCGCAGGCAAGCGCATCCGCGTCGGAGAAGAGCGCGGCACCGGGGCGAAATTCATCCGCCCGTAATTCTGCGCGGCAGGACTTGAAAGCGCGCAAACCCTTTCCCACATGAGCTTTGCCGAGGTGCCTCAATAGGGCTTCGGCGCTTGAAAAACCGGGTCTGTCCAATGGTGGAAGGCCCGATATGTCAATCGCTCACTGATGAGGATGAACACATGCGTAGCTTTGATTTCGCACCCCTTTACCGCTCCAGCGTTGGTTTCGACCAGATCGCCAACATGATGGACCGGGTTCTGACAAATGATGGGGCCACCCCCAGCTATCCCCCCTACAACATCGAAAAGCTCGACAACGATGCCTATCGCATCTCGATCGCCGTCGCCGGTTTCTCGGATAGCGATCTGAGCGTCGAAGTGCGTGAGAAGGCGCTTATCGTTTCGGCCCGCAAGGCGGATGAGGATGAGGCCAAGACCTATCTGCACCGCGGCATCGCCACCCGCGCCTTTGAGCGTCGCTTCCATCTGGCCGACCACGTTCAGGTGATCGGCGCGGCCCATGCCAACGGCATGCTGCATATCGAGCTTGAGCGTCAGGTGCCCGAGGCCCTGAAACCGCGTCAGATCACCATCTCTTCCGAGGTGAAGGCGATCGACAAGGACGTGGTTGACGCCAAATCCGTGAACTAAGCGCAACCGTTCCGGCGCTTTGCGAAGGCCCGCTTTTGGCGGGCCTTTTTTCTGGGCGGTCGCCTCCCAAGCTCGACCCGTTCGTGGGTGAATATCTGCCAAAGCTTGGGGGCGAAAACGGCGGCTTTCTGCTGCGCGGGGGGCGGGGTGAAACCAAGCAAAAGCTGTCGGGTTGAGTGGGGGACCGGGCAGGCGTGCCCGGACAACAGCGTGCAGAGTACCGCACGCGCAATGAAAGGAAGAACCATGACGACCTATGCAAATTCCCTACGCAAGCTTTCCCTGACCACGGCTGTCGCCGCTCTTATGGCGGCCCCAGTCGCCGCACAGACGCTGGACGCGGGTGTCGGCACCGATGCGACCGCCGATCTGGCGGGCACGGAATTGGACACCACAGCCGGGGCCGAGGCGAATGGCACCCTGACCACCGAACAGGCCATCGACCAAACCGCGGCCTCGGACATCGATACGGATGCCGATATCGCGCTGGATGGCAGCACCGTGGCGGTCGCCTCAGATGATACGGTCATCGGCACCATCTCGAACGCAGAGCCGCAAGCGGACGGTTCCATGCGCTATTCCATCGATCTGGCCGAGGAATTCGCCGCCGATAGCGACCGTGCGGTCGTGCAGATCGACCAAGATGTTGACGCCGATGGCCAGCTGCTCATCGGCATGACGGGCGAAGAATTCGCCGCGGCCCTGTCCCAGCAAGTGAATGCGGACGGCGCGGCGCAGACCCGGACCAACTAAGACGGGTCACCCTAGGGCGTATCTCTCCCCCGCCCGAAGGCCGGCAGCATGAAAGTGCTGTCGGCTTTTTCGTGTTCGGGCTGGCGGCCATCGGGTTGCAAACTCTCCGGGACAAGGCTACTCCGCGCTAGTTATGATATAACATATCGAATCATGACGCAGGCCAAACCACGGAGAACGACATGCCCCAAACATCCGCATCCCCGCTATTCTTCCTGACGCTCAGCGCGGGCCTTGCCCTTTCGGCCCCGGTCGTGGCCGAGACGAAAGAGGCATCGCATGACCACGATCATTCCCATGCGCATGACCACGCCCACGACCAGAACGACATCTACAAAGGCTACTTTGACGACGCGCAGATCAAGGATCGGCCCTTGTCGGATTGGGCGGGCGACTGGCAATCGGTCTACCCGCTGTTGCAGCAGGGCGCGCTGGACGCGGTGATGCAACACAAGGCCGAGCACGGCGACAAGACGGCGGCGGAGTACAAGGCCTATTACGAGGTCGGCTATGCCACCGATGTGGACCGCATCACCATCGACGGCAATGCCGTGACCTTCTTCCGGGACGGTGATCCGGTGCAGGGGCGCTATGTCAGCGATGGCTATGAGGTGCTCACCTACAAGAAGGGCAACCGCGGCGTGCGCTATGTCTTTGCCAAAGAGGGCGGCGATGCCGAAGCGCCGGAATATATCCAATTCAGCGACCATATCATCGCGCCGCAAAAGGCCGATCACTATCACCTCTACTGGGGCGATGACCGCGCCGAGGTGTTGAAGGAACTGACCAACTGGCCGACCTATTTCCCCGCCGAGCTGAGCGCGTCTGAGATCGCGGCGGATATGCAGGCGCATTAAGGGCGGCCCGCGGCATGACTGGCAAAAAGCGAAACCTGCGCAGCGGGCTGAAACAGCGGCGGCGTCAGGGGAACCCGATGGCGGCCTTTGACCAACTGCCGCCGCCCCTGCGGGCATGGCTGGCGCAGGCGGCGCTGCCGTGGTCGCCCCGTTCGGCACATCGGCTGTGGTGTCGGGCGTTGCAGCGTTGCGAAGGTGATGTCGCGCAAGCGATCTCGCATCTTTCGCGGGCGGAGCGCCGGATGCTGGCACAGGACCGGCTGACGCAATAGCCCGATGCAAAACGGGGCGCGCCATGGCACGCCCCGTTTCTTTAACTTCCGCCGGTGCTTAGACCGACAGGCAGACGTATTTCATCTCAAGATAGTCTTCGATTCCGTGGTGCGATCCTTCGCGCCCAAGGCCGGATTGCTTGACCCCGCCAAAGGGCGCAAGCTCGGTCGAGATGATGCCGGTGTTGACGCCGACGATGCCATATTCCAGCGCCTCGGCCACCTTGTAGACGCGGCTGAGGTCCTTGGCGTAGAAATAGGAGGCAAGGCCGAAGATCGTGTCGTTGGCCATGGCGATCACGTCATCCACATCCTCGAACTTGAAGAGCGGCGCGAGGGGGCCGAATGTCTCTTCCTTGGCGACTTTCATATCCTGCGTCACGCCGGTCACGATGGTGGGCCCGAAGAAGTTGCCGCCCATGTCGTCCTTGGCGTTGCCCAGAATGATTTCCGCGCCGTTGTCGACCGCATCCTTGATATGCTCTTGCACTTTGTCCGAGGCTTCGGGGTTGATGAGCGGGCCCAGATCGGTGCCCTCTTCGAGGCCGTCGCCGACCTTCATCTGGCTCACGCGGTCCTTCAGCTTGGCCGCGAAGGCGTCATAGACGCCCGCCTGCACGTAGATCCGGTTCGCGCAGACGCAGGTCTGGCCGTTGTTGCGGAACTTGCACATGATCGCGCCCTCGACCGCCGCGTCGAGATCGGCGTCGTCGAAGACGATGAAGGGCGCGTTGCCGCCCAGTTCCATTGAGCATTTCATCACCTGATCGGCGGCCTGTTTCAGCAAGATGCGCCCGACCTCGGTTGAGCCGGTGAAGGTCAGCTTGCGCACCGCCGGGTTCTCGCAGAACTCCTTGCCCACGGCGGAGGAGGAGGAGGACGGCACCACGTTGAACACGCCCGCCGGGATCCCTGCGCGTTCCGCGAGCACGCCCATGACGATGGCCGACAGCGGCGTCTCCGCCGCCGGACGCGCCACAAACGAACAGCCCGCCGCCAGCGCGGGGGCCGCCTTGCGGGTGATCATCGCGTTGGGGAAGTTCCACGGCGTGATCGAGGCCGCGACGCCGATGGGTTGCTTCATCACCATGATGCGTTTGTCGCGCTGGTGGCCGGGGATCATCTCGCCGTAGACGCGCTTGGCCTCTTCGCCAAAGAATTCGATGAAGGACGCGCCATAGGCGATCTCGCCCTTGGCTTCGGCCAGCGGCTTGCCCTGTTCGGCAGTGAGGATGGTGCCCAGATCGTCTTGGTTCTCCATCATCAGGTCGAACCATTTGCGCAACACGGCGGCGCGTTCCTTGCCAGTCCAAGCGGCCCAGTCCTTCTGCGCCTTCTCGGCTTGGGCAATCGCGCCCGCGACCTGCGCGCGGCTAAGGTCGGCGACCTGTGCGATGACATCGCCCCGCGCGGGATTGGTCACGTCAAATGTACCGTCGTCGCCTTCGACCCATTGGCCGCCGATATAGGCGCGGGTTTCAAGCAGGCTGGGGTCTTTCAGCAGTGATTTCAGATCCGTCTTAGCATCAGTCATGTCATCTCTCCGCTATTCTCTATAGCCTCCAAAGCAACAACGAGTATGATTGTCCAGTTAAGTTTGATCAAATCCGGGGTGGGAGACCCAAATGATGCTAGATGACGCCTATGCAAACGCTGCCTATATCGACGGGGCCGACGGCTTTCCGCCCCGCTGGGAAAAGGAGGCAGAGGCATTCCGCGCGTCATTGGGGGCGCGGGCGCAGCTTAACGTGCGCTATGGCCCTTCGGACCGTCAAAAGTTCGACTTTTTCCAGCCCGAGGGTGTCTCGCGCGGCACGGCGGTCTTCGTGCATGGCGGCTATTGGAAGGCTTTCGACAAGAGCTATTGGTCGCATCTGGCCGCCGGTCCGCTGGCGCGGGGCTATGCCGTGGCGGTGCCGTCCTATGACCTCTGCCCCGATGTGCGCATTTCCGAGATTTCCACCCAAATCGCCGCGGCGCTGACCGAAGTGGCGAACCGCACGCAGGGCACCATCGTGCTGTCGGGCCATTCGGCGGGTGGGCATTTGGTGGCCCGCATGACCGACCCGCTGCTGCTGGGGGCCGAGGTGCGCGACCGGATCACGCGGATCGTGCCGATCTCCCCCGTGGCTGATCTGGCGCCCTTGTTGCAAACCGAAATGAACGACATTTTGCGGCTGGATGAGGCCGAAGCCGCCGCTGAAAGCCCGATCAAGATGACCCCGCCCCATGGTGTGGATGTGACCGTTTGGGTCGGCGCGGCGGAGCGGCCCGTCTTCCTCGAACAGGCCGAGAATTTCGCCCGCAGTTGGGGCGCGAAACATGTGGTGGCCGAGGGCAAGCACCATTTCGACGTGATCGATCCGCTGTCAGAGCCGGACAGCGACCTGACCAAAGCGCTGCTGGGCAGCTAAGGCCCGCATTTTGCGGCAAATGTCGCGTGTTAATGCGCGTAAGGCATTTGCCGCAGTGCCGCGGAAACACTATGTCAGAAGGGCAAAGGCCCCTGTCCGGCCGCGCGACCTAATGGAAAGGGCCGAAGATGAGAATCGTTAAATGGGTGTTCTGGGTGACCGTCTGGGTGCTGGTGGGGGCGTTCTTCCACTATACCCTGCCGCAGACCGATATCGTCCGCGTCACGGACACCTATGAAAAGCGGATCGACTTCGGCAACAACTCGATCTTCTGGTCCGGCTCATCGACTGATAGCGCGGGGCAGGCGGTCAACCGCGATGTCTTTTTCATCCAGACCCGCCGGGCCAAGGGCGATGTCATGGTCTACCGCAACGAAGACACCGGCTGGGGCTGGCCGCCCTATTTCAAGTTCGACACCGCCAACCTTCAGGCCGAGGCAGCCGATGCCCGCAGCACCACCGGCGCGCCGCAGTATTACGCGCTGAAACACTATGGCTGGCGCAGTGAACTGTTGTCGATCTACCCCAATGCCATCTCGCTCCGCCCGGTCGAGGGGCCGGAGGCGAGCAAGGGCATCCCCCTCGTGACCATCATCGTGCTGACCCTCGCCGCGGCACTCTTCTATGCGATCTGGGTGCGCTGGCGGCGGTTCCGCCGGGCGCGGCTGGACCCCAAGATCGAGGCGATCGAGGATGACATCGCCGCGCGGCGGGGCCGCTTTGCCCGCTGGCGGGCCGAACGGCGCGCGCGGAAATAACCTCACCACGAACTGCAGGCGCTGAGCGGGGCAAGAAGCGCCCCGCATTCAGCTAAATTCTGGTATTCCATCCTATATGGACATCATCCTCGTCACCACGGTCATTGCGTCGCTCTTTGTCGTTATCGGCTTGGCCGAGCCTTTGGCGGCGCGGTTGCAACTGCCCTACAGCGTGATCCTTGCGGTGCTGGGCATCCTGATCGGGGTCTCGGCGACCTTTTTCCTGCGGACCGATCTGACGGATGCGCTAAACCCGGTGGCGGCGGCCATTCTGGGGCTGCCGATCCGGTCGAACGTCTTTCTATACGTCTTCCTGCCGACGCTGTTGTTTCAGGCGACATTGGGAATGAACCTGCGCCGCATGGTCGACGATTGGGTGCCCATTCTGGTGCTGGCGGTCGTGGCCGTGGTGGTGGCGACGGTCAGCATCGGCTACGCGCTTTTCTGGGTCAGTGCGATCCCGCTGGCGGCCTGTCTGCTGATCGGGGCCATCGTCTCGACCACGGACCCATCGGCGGTGGTCTCGATCTTTCGGTCGATCTCGGCCCCGCGGCGGCTTGCGCGGATCATCGAAGGCGAAAGCCTGCTGAACGATGCCGCCGCCATCGCGCTTTTCGGCCTGTTCATGGGCTATGTCATGCTGGGCATTCCCGACCCGGAACTGGGCAGTGCGCTTGCGCAATTCCCAATGCTGATCGCAGGTGGGGCGCTGGTGGGCTGGCTGGGCGCGCGGATCGCGGTTTGGGTCATGGCGCTGTTTGCGCGGCATGAATTGGCGCAACAGTCGATCTCGGTCGCGCTGCCTTATCTGGCCTATATCGTGGCCGAGCAAAGCGTCGGCGCTTCGGGGGTGATCGCTGTGGTGGCGGCGGGGTTGACGCTGAACCTCACCGCGCCGGGGCGGCTGCCGCCACAGGCGTTGACCAACCTGCGCGAGCTTTGGGACGTGCTGGCCCATTGGGCCGGGGCGCTCATCTTTATCCTCGCCGCCCTGCTGATCCCGCGGCTGCTTGAGGAAGTCCGGCTGGAGGATTTCTTTCTTATCGCCGTGGTCGTGGTGGCCGCCATTTTCGCCCGCGCGGTGATCCTTTTCGGCCTGCTGCCCCTATTGACGGCGGCGAAGCTTTCGCCTGCGGTCGAGCGGCCCTACCGGGTGGCGATCCTCTGGGGCGGTTTGCGCGGAGCGGTCACGCTGGCGCTGGCGCTGGCGGTGACGGAAAGCGTGCGGGTGCCGGATGACATTCAGCGGATCGTGGGTATCTTGGCCACCGGCTTCACGCTCTTCACCCTGCTGGCCCAGGGTACGACGCTGCGTTGGATCATCGGGCGGTTGGGGCTCGATCAACTCTCGCCCATCGATCACGCGCTGTCGCGTCAGGTCATCGCCGTGGCCTTGCAGACCGTGCGCGAAGACGTGGCCCAAACGACCGAGAATTACGACCTGAACCGCGACATCGTGCGCTCCGAGGCGAAACGGTTTGGCGAACGGCTTGAGACAGCGGTCAAAACCGCGGAGGAGGCGACCGATATCCTCGACCGCGACCGGATCGCCCTTGGGCTGATCGCGCTGGCGGGGCATGAGCGTGACACGATCCTTGCACGGGTGCGCGAGCGGACGATCTCGGCCCGGATGGCCGATCTGGTGCTTTCGGATGCGGACCGGCTGATCGAAGGGGCGCGGACCCAAGGGCGCAGCGGCTATCAACGCGCGGCCCGGCGCAGCGTGGCCTATGGCCGCACATTTCGCGCAGCGGCAGTGCTGCACGGGCGCTACGGCGTGTCGGGGCCGCTGGCGCGGATGACGGCGGACCGCTTTGAAATGCTGCTGTCGCAACGGTTGATCCTGCGGGATCTGGGCACTTTCATCGATGGCCGCATTCGCCGGATCCACGGGCGGCGGGTGGCGGAATTGCTGCACGACCTGTTGGCGCGCCGTATCGAAGGGATTGAGACCGCGCTGGAGGGGCTGCGCTTGCAGTATCCCGGCTATGCTGAGGAGTTGGAACGGCGTTTCATCCGCCGCACGGCACTGCGTTTGGAAGAACGCGAATATACATTGATGCGCGAAGACGGTCTTTTTGGGGCCGAAGTCTATACCGCCTTGATGCAGGAACTGGCGACCCGGCGCACCGCGGCAGAGGGGCGCCCGGGGCTTGACCTTGCCGTGCGGCGCGGCGCTTTCATCGAACAGTTTCCGCTGTTTGCGGATCTAGAGGAGGGCGCGCTCAAACGGCTGAGCCGGGCGCTCAAGACCCGCTATGTCGATATCGGCGACGTGGTTTTGCGCAAGGAAAGCCCGGCGCGCAGCGTGTTTTTCATCGCCTCGGGTGCGGTCGAATTGGAAAGCGCGGGCCAGACTTGGCGATTGGGGCGGGGGGAGATGTTCGGCCAGATGGCCATCCTGACGAACCGCGTCCGTCGGGTAGATGTGCGCGCCATCGCGCCGACCACGCTTTTGGTTCTGGACGAAGACCGGTTCCGCCGCCTGCTAGAACGAAGCGCGGCCCTGCGCGAGGCGGTGCGTGCCAGTGCGGAGAAGCGCGGGATCGATCCGGTGGATCTGGTCTCGGGCGGGCGGGGGTAGCTCGGCGCGTCAAACGCTGGTGGAGCGTTTGGGGCCGGTGTGGTGCAGGGTATTTGAGAAAGGATGAAGATAGGGGGTGCGGCCGGTAGAGGCGGCCGCACCTTTGGCTGGGGTCAGTCGTCGGGGGTGATTTCGCCGGTGGTGGCGTCGATCAGCAGCTCGCGTTCGCCGGTGGCGTCGGTCAGTTCGACTTCATAAACCATGCGGTCATCTTCATCGTCGAGCGAGACTTCCTCGATCCATGTGCCGTCTTGGCCTTCCAGCTCGGTCAGTGCGGTCATCAGCACATCGCGGGCCGTGCCAGCGGCGCGCAATTCGTCCTCTTGGAAGAGGCCGCTGAGGAAGCTGGTGAGTTGCTCTTCGGACTGCTTCATTACATCGCCGGTGGCGGCATTGACGGTGACTTCGTACACGGATTCGCCGCGGACCAGGTCGATCTCATAGACCAGCGCGTCGCCTTCGGTTTCGATTTCGGCTTCCAGCACGCCGCCATCGATGCTGCTTTGTGCGGATTTGATGGCTTGGGACATGCTGATGCGCTCGGCCTCGGGGGCGGTCTCTTGCGCGAAGAGGGCTGCGGGGGCGAGCAGGAGCGATGTGGCGAGGGCGGTGAACTTACGTGTCATGGAAAACCTCTTGCGTTGTGGTGCGTCGGGCCGCGGGGCGGCGTTCTTGGTTCAACGCTTGGCGCGGAGGGCTGTTCCAGACGGTAGGGGCGGGCGGCGCTAATCTGCGAAGAGGCCTGCGGGCTGGACGATCGCGCGGGCCTCGCCTTCGGTCACCTTGAGGAAGTAGGCGAGGGCTGCGGCGTTGGTTTCGGGGGCGGCGTATTCGGAGAGGCGGCTGTAGTTTGCGAATTGGGCGTCGCGGATTTGGTCGACCTCATGCAGCATGTTCCCGCGGATCGTGGGGAGCAGGCGGGACAGGTTTTCTTGCGATGTTTGCGCGCCGCTCAGGCCGATGCGCCGCGCGTGGCCGCTGAGATAGGCGTCGGTCAGTTTGCATTCGACTTCGAGCATGCGCACCTGCGCGCGATCCGAGGCGAAATCGCGGAGCAGGTCGAGGTTCGACGTGTCGATGCAGACGATCAGCCGCGTGCTGTCGTAGTAGTCGTAGAGCATCCTCATCAGGGCGCGGCGGTGGCGGGTGCGTTTTTCCAGCGTGGTTTGAATGCCGCCGAGATCGGGCAGGGGGGTGTCTTCTTCGTTGAAGAGGAAATCCACCGCCGGGAGGCCGGTTTGCTGGCGTATCCGTCCGACGAGCCGTTTTGCCACATGCCATTTCTTGGCGATGATGATCAGCAGTTCACGTTCGCGGCCAAGGCTGGATTCCCTCTCCCAAAAGCGGGGGGCGAAACGGCGGCCAATGCGGCCGCGCGCGGTGAGAAATTCGAATAGGTTGCGGCCTTCGTCGCTGATCTGGAAAGGCACGCCTTGCGCGGCGTAGAGCAGGCCGAGGCGGCGTTTGAGGTCCAGTGCCTCGGGGCTGATTTTGCGGGCGAAGAGGTGGTTCTGGCCGAGCAGCAGGTCATAGTGGTCATTGTAGAAGGTGACCGGCATGCCGTAGTCGGAAAACAGCAGGAAGGTCAGGCTCCGGTTGGCGATTTCGCCTTCGGGGACGAGGTGGCGCACGAGGGTTTGAAAGAAGGTCTCATCCGGGATCCACGTGCTGCGAAAAAAGCGGATGACATCGGGGCGTTCGCGGCTGAATGCCATCAGCGCCTCGACGGTGCGGCGGCGCAGGCACCACCATTGGCTGCCGATCTGCACCTGAAGGTCGGCAGGGATCTTGCGGGTCAGGCCGAGACGCTTTTGCGCCTCGAACATCGCATAAAAGCGTTTGCGCTGCGTGCGTTCGTTGAACCAATGGCGATAGATCAGCCGCTCTTCTTTCCAGCCGGTCTTGATCCAATCGCTTTCGAAGTAATCCACGCTTTCGATGAAATCCGCGTTATTTTCATCAAGGAACCGATGCGCGTATTCGGCGGATTTGATCGCCATGCAATCGCCCGAGAGCAGGTAGAAATGCGTGGCGCGCGGAAAGGCTTCCATCGCGGCGGTGAGCGTGTCGAGCGTGGCTTGCACCAGTGACCACTCGCCCCAGCCGCAGCGGATGCGTTTGCGCGGGAAGGCGACGTTGGGGTTGTCGCGCAGGGCCGCGGTGATCTGGGCGTAGTCTTCGGCGCTGGCGGAGGCGTCGAAATGGATCGCCATGTAATCGCCCACCGCGGTCAGCCGCTCGGCTTGCCGGATAATGGCCTCCGGATCCTTGTGGCACAGCAGGATATAGGCAATTTTCGCCATGCAGGATACCGAATGTCCTTGTCGCGGCCCGCTTGCATCGGCCTTTTGTCGTGGATCACCTTCCTAGTTAATCCTGAAGACCGATTGAATAAACAGCATTTCTTTGCTTTTTTGCACCGAGGTCTGACTGTTGCTCAAAACAGCCAACGCCAGCAGGAGGCAGGACGCGCATGGGTTTTCCCGGAACATGGATGACGGAAAGTGAGAGCATGGTGTACCGCGTGGTGCCAAAATGCGCCTGTTCGACCATTGGCCAGATCATGTATTATTCCGACCATGGCGAATTCTTTGACGGCGACATCCATGATGCCAAGTCGGGCATTCATAAATGGGCCTTGGATGGGTCGCAGGGGCCGATCACCGAGAATGTGACGGCGCGCAAATCCTATGCCTTTACCTGTGTGCGCAACCCTTACACGCGAATTCTGTCGTCTTTCTTTGACAAGATTTGCGGCATTCAGCGCAACGGGCGGCGCTATCGCGGCAATCTGGTGCCGCTGCTGGTGCAGAAATACGGGATAGACGTAGGCGGTGAGGACGGCAGGGAGGAGTTCGACCAGATCGCGAGTTTCCGGCGGTTCCTGCTGTTCGCCCGCGATACCATTCGTTGGCGGCGGCCAATGGACCCGGACATTCACTGGTCGGCGGTCTCGGGCCATGTCAGCACCTTTATCGTCAACGGCGGCACCTACGACCAGATCTTCTGGACCGAGCGGTTCAACGATGGGATGCAGCAGGTGCTCGATGCCGTGGACACGCCGCACCCCGTCGATCTGGCCGCGATCCCGCGCTTTAACGAGAGCGAGGGCCATGGGCCCAAGCGGGCGCATCCGGTCGAGGATTACTTTGACGATCTGTCGATGCATCTGATGCGCGAGATCTACAAACGCGACTTCGATCTGTTCAAATATGACTTCGACAACCCCGGCAATAAGCAACCCCTAGGGGAGATCGATTTGGATGAGGTGTACGCCAAGCTCGGTGACTGAGCGGCAGCATCTTGCACCGGGGCGGGGGGCGCTCTACATGCTTTGGCATGTCACAGGTCAAATCCAGTTCCAAATCCGATCCGAATTACAAGGTGATCGCCGAAAACCGCCGCGCGCGGTTTGATTACGCGATCGAAGAAGATATCGAATGCGGTATCATCCTTGAGGGATCCGAGGTGAAATCCCTACGCGAAGGCGGGGCGAATATCGCCGAGAGCTACGCCGCCGTGGAGGATGGCGAACTGTGGTTGGTGAACTCCTATGTGGCGCCCTACAAGCAGGCCAAGACCTTTCAACATGAGGAGCGCCGACGTCGGAAGCTTCTGGTGAGCCGCAAGCAGCTCGCTGACCTGTGGAACGCGACGCAACGCAAGGGCATGACGCTGGTGCCCTTGGTGATGTATTTCAACCATCGCGGCATGGCGAAGATCAAGATCGGCGTGGCCAAGGGTAAGAAGCTGCACGATAAGCGCGAGACGGCGGCCAAGCGCGATTGGTCGCGGCAGAAGCAGCGGTTGTTGAAAGATCACGGGTAAGACGCGCGGCAGGCCCGGAATCAAGCCGTAGGCGCCGGGCCATCGCCTGCCCGCCCATCACGCCAGAGGCGTGCCAGAATACACTAGGCGCACCTTTGGTGCGACCGGGCTGGCGATTTGGT
>Ga0310345_10001356_pt1 | contig 27549 bp, 24 predicted proteins | sample HC15DNA20500_MG_FD_204667 | JGI IMG/M metagenome (GOLD analysis project Ga0310345, IMG submission 204667) | Marine microbial communities from station ALOHA, North Pacific Subtropical Gyre - HC15-DNA-20-500_MG | ecosystem: Environmental > Aquatic > Marine > Oceanic | place: Pacific Ocean: North... | reverse complement strand
CTCCCTTGGAGCGCAGATCTGCGACGATATCATCCAGTTCATCACCACAAGCCCAAACGGCGGCATTGGCCCGGTTGGTGCCTGACGTGGCAGAGGGATAGACCACCAGCTCGGTGTCGCCGGTACGATAGACCAGCACGCCCATTGGTTCACCGGCAAGTTCCAGGCCGAGCGTTTCGCCATAGAACTGCTTGGCGCGTTCCAGATCGCTGACGGCCAAAATGGCCGATGAACGCTTGTCTCCCAGCATAGTAGCCTCCCCTTGAGAGGTGTTACTCCCTGCCGCGGCAACAGCCTTGCATGAAACCCATTCATCGGCAAACCGCGAGGCGAGCAAGCAAACGAAAACCCCGGCGCGTTGCCGCACCGGGGTTTGAGGTACCCTAAGATAGTGGGCGGTCAGGCCGCCTGTTTCTTCTCTTCTTTCCCGCCGGACGCGAAACGGTCGTAGAAAAGCTCATTGCCCTTCGCCATTTCGAGCAGCAGCTTGTTGGGCTTGAACTGCTTGCCGTATTTCTTCTGCAGCTTTTTCACCATGTCGACGAAGGCAGTGGTGCCCATGCCGTCGATATAGGAGATCGCGCCGCCGGTGAACGGCGCAAAGCCGAAGCCCAGGATTGAGCCGACATCGGCCTCGCGCATGTCGGTGACGACGCTTTCCTCTACACAGCGCGCGGCTTCGAGCGCGATCACCGAATGGAAGCGGTTGCGCAATTCCTGCACGTCGATGTCGTCGGGGTTCTGCTGGGGATAGAGATCGGCAAGGCCGTGCCAAAGATGTTTCTTGGCGGGCTTGTCAGGATAGTCGTAGAAGCCCTTGCCGTTCTTGCGGCCGAAGCGGCCGAACTCCTCGACCATCTTGTCGACCAGCGCCAGATGATCGGCATCGACGGCTTTCTCACCCATGTCCCGCACGGTCTGGTGCATGATCTTGTGTGACAGGTCGATGGCCGTCTCGTCGTTGAGCGCCAGCGGCCCGACCGGCATGCCTGCCATTTTGGCGACATTCTCGATCATGGCTGCGGGCACGCCCTCGATCAGCATGTTGTAGGCTTCCGACATGTAGCGCAGCACCATGCGGTTGACGTAGAAGCCGCGCGTGTCGTTGACGACAATCGGCGTCTTCCTGATCGCCAGCACATAGTCCAGCGCCATGGCCAGCGCCTTGTCGCCGGTCTTCTTGCCCATGATGATCTCGGTCAACATCATGCGGTCAACCGGCGAGAAGAAGTGGATGCCGATGAAATCCTTCTGGCGGAGGAAGTTCTTCGCCAAACCCGTGATCGGAATTGTCGATGTGTTAGAGGCGAAGATCGCCGACTTCTTCATGTGCTTGGCGGCTTCCTCCGTAACGATCTTCTTCACGCTGGAATCCTCAAACACCGCCTCGATCACCAGATCACAATCGGCAAGTGCGGCATAGTCGGTGGTGGCCTCGATAAAGGAGAGCAGCTTTTCTTTCTTCTCCGGCGTGGAGCGGCCCCGGCCGATCGCCTTGTCCTCGATGCCGGCGGAGTGGGCGATGCCCTTGTCCGCTGCTTCCTGATCGCGGTCGAGCAATACGACCTTGATGCCGGCCTTAGCCGTGACATAGCCGATGCCCGCACCCATGAAACCGCCGCCACCCAGAATGCCGACCTTCTCGATCTTCGAAGGCGGCACGTCAGCCGGGCGGCGCGCGCCCTTGTTCAGCGCCTGCAGCGACATGAAAAGCGAGCGGATCATCATGCCCGCTTCGGTCGTCTGCAACACATGGGAGAAATAGCGGCTTTCGACGCGCAGTGCTGCATCCATCGGCAGCAACAGACCCTCGTAGACGCACTTCATCACCGCACGGGCAGCGGGATAATTGTCATAGGTCTCGCGGCGGTAGATCGCGTTTGCGGGCGGGAAGAGTTGCGCACCGGCGGCCGAGTAGACGGCACCACCGGGCAGGCGGAAGCCCTTCTCATCCCATGGCTGGACCGGCTTGAGACCATCCTTGATGAGTTTCTTGGCTGTGGAAACCAGATCGGCAGCGGGCACTACTTCGGTCGCAACGCCCAATTTTTTCGCCTTCGCAGCGTCCATGTTCTTGCCCTGCAGCAGATATTGCAACGCCTCCTGCGTATTAATCAGCCGCGGCAGGCGCTGGGTTCCGCCGGCACCGGGGAACAGGCCGACCTTTATCTCGGGCAGACCTAGCTTGACACCGGGATCATCGGCAACGACACGGGCGTGGCAGGCGAGCGTCATTTCGAAGACGCCGCCCAGCGCCTGGCCGTTGATTGCCGCAACGAACGGCTTGCCGCAGGTTTCCTGACGGCGGTAGAGCTGGTTGAAACGGTAGACACCATCAAACAATTGCTTGGCTGCCGCCTCGCTCTTGCCCTGTGCCTTGACCATGCCAACCATGGCGCCGAGCATGGTAAGGTCAGCGCCGGCGCCGAAAGCCTTCTTGCCGGAGGTCAGTACCACGCCCTTGATGGCGTCGTCTGAGGCAACTTTCTCGACGAAGTTTTCCCAGTCTTCCATCACCGACTGGTCGATGACATTCATCGAGCGGCCTGGCGAATCCCAGGTGGCAAGTGCGATGCCGTCGGCATCGATTTCAACGGTGAAGTTCTTGTAGGTCATAATCTCTATCTCTCTCGAATTCCGCTCACCGGGATATGCACGGACATCCCGGACTTGATGACCGCCTATGCCGGGTTACACCCGTTCGATGATGGTGGCCGTTCCCATGCCGGCACCGATGCAAAGCGTCACCAGCGCAGTGTTGAGATCGCGGCGTTCCAGTTCGTCCAGCACCGTGCCGAGGATCATCGCGCCGGTGGCGCCCAGCGGATGGCCAAGCGCGATCGCGCCGCCATTGACGTTCATCTTGTCGTGCGGGATTTCGAAATGCTGCATGTAGCGCAGCACGACAGAGGCGAAGGCCTCGTTCAACTCGAACAGGTCGATATCGTCGAGGGTCATCTTGGCCCGCTTGAGCAGCTTCTCGGTCACGTCGATGGGACCGGTGAGCATAAGCGCCGGGTCGGAGCCGATATTGGCGAAGGCACGGATTTTCGCACGCGGCTCAAGGCCGAGCGCCTTGCCCCCCTTCTTCGAGCCCATCAGCACGGCGGCGGCACCGTCCACGATACCGGACGAATTTCCCGCATGGTGGACATGCTTGACCGCTTCCACATCCGGATGCGCCTGCACAGCGACGGCATCGAAACCGCCCATCTCACCCATCATGACGAAGGACGGATCGAGCGAGGCCAGCGACTGCATGTCGGTGCCGGGCCGCATGTGCTCGTCCTTGTCCAGAATGGTAAGGCCGTTGATGTCCTTAACAGGCGCGACGGATTTGGAGAAGCGGCCGTCCTTCCAGCTTGCCTCGGCGCGCTTCTGGCTTTCCACCGCATAGGCGTCGACATCGTCGCGCGAGAAGCCCCATTTCGTGGCGATCAAATCGGCGGATACGCCCTGCGGCATGAAGTAGGAGGGAATAGCGACCGATGGGTCCATCGGCCATGCGCCGCCGGAAGCCCCCATGCCGACGCGGCTCATCGATTCCACACCGCCCGCTATCACTACATCGTCGGAACCGGCAGCAATCTTGGAGGCCGCCATGTTGATGGCATCGAGGCCTGAGGCGCAGAACCGGTTGATCTGCATGCCCGGGACCTGGGTATCATAGCCTGCCTCGAACACGGCAGCGCGTGCAATGTCGGAGCCGGCTTCACCGACGGGATCGACGCAACCAAGAATCACATCGTCCACCTTCGTGGTGTCCATTTCGTTGCGCTCCTGGAGCGTCTTCAGCGTGTGGGCGGAAAGGCGGACCGCAGGCACTTCGTGCAGGCTGCCGTCCTTCTTGCCTTTGCCGCGGGGCGTGCGAACGTGATCGTAAATGAATGCTTCGGGCATGATAAACCTCCTGTTGGCGCGGATCAGGCCGCGGCCGGTGTGGCGGGTAGCAGCTTTTCGGGTGCCGCCCAGTTTTCAAGTGACTTGATGCGGGTGAGCCAGGCTTCAATGCCCGGATAGTCTTTCCAGTCGACGCCGAAATGATCGGGCCAGAACAGGTAGCCGCAGCAGGAAAAGTCGGCGATGGTCGCCCGATCGGCAGCGATCCAATCGCGGCCTTCGAGGTGGGTGTTCAAAAGCTTGATCGCCGAATAGGCGCGGGCTTTCAGGAACTCGACGTCATCGCCCTGTTTCTTCATGAAGCGCGACATGAAGCGATAGCTGGCGATGTATGAGGTCAGTTTGTGATTGTCCCAGAAAAGCCAGCGCAATATCTCGCGGTGCTCGTCGGCGTTGCGGGCTGCGAACTGGTCGAAGCGGTCAGCAAGATGCCAAAGGATCAACGCAGACTGCGACAAGGTCAGGTCGTTCTGGGTGTGGTCAATGAGTACCGGCACCTCGCCCATCTCGTTCATGCTGCGAAACTCGGGCGTGCGCGTCGCGCCGTTGAAGAAATCCACCCAGACCGGTTCCCAGGCCGCACCGGACAGTTCCAGCATCAACGCCGCCTTGTAGGCGTTGCCGGATTCAAGGAAACAATGCAGCGTGTAATCGGCCATTACTCGGCGCCCTCGACGATCATCACACTGCCCTTGGACGAAGCCAGCCTGTGTTCGCGGGCGGCCTGATAAATGTCGGACTTCCAGCAGGCGCGCGCCGTCGCTAGGTCCTTGAACTCGATAACTACGTGGCGCGCTCCGCCCAGATCCCCTTCCAGCAATTCATAGGCTCCACCACGCGCAAGGAATTTGGCATCGTGATCGACAAAAGCTTGCCGAGCGCCCTCGACATAGAGCTTGTAGCGCTCGGGATCCTTCACATCGACATGGGCGATCCAGTAACCTTTGCGCATCAGGCGCCCTCCACGATGACGATACGGCCGGTCGATGCGGCGAGGCGATGTTTGCGCGCCTCCTGATAGGTCGATGAATTGTAGCAGGCCTTGGCCTTTTCCAGCGACTCAAACTCCACAACTACATGGCGGCTGCCCAGATCGGTTGCCTCGACCGCTTCCGATTGGCCGCCGCGCACCAGAAACTTCGCGCCATATTCCTTATAGGCTGGCGTCGCACCCTCAATGTACTTCTTGTAGGTCTCGGGATCATGCACATCGACATGACCGATCCAGTAGCCCTTTGGCATTCCGCCTCCCAATATCTCTAGAGTGTGCGAGCGATCAGTATCTTCATGATCTCGTTGGTGCCGCCATAGATGCGCTGAACGCGCGCATCGCGGAACATGCGGGCAATCGGGTATTCATTCATATAGCCATAGCCGCCGAACAGTTGCAGGCACTCGTCGATCAGTTTGCATTGCAGATCGGTGGTCAGCATCTTGACCATCGAGGCTGTCGACGGATCGAGCCCGCCTTCCAGATGGCGGCCAACGCACCAGTCGGTGAAGACGCGTGCCTGCACGGCTTCCGCCTTCAGCTGGGCCAGCACGAACTGCGTGTTCTGGAAATCGATGATACGCTGGCCGAATGCCTTGCGCTCCTTGACATATTCTATCGTCAGCGCCAGCGCGCGCTCGATTGCCGAGATCGCCTGGTTGGCGATGATAAGCCGCTCCTGGGGGAGCTGCTGCATCAACTGGTAGAAGCCCTGTCCCTCATCCGTGCCCAGCATGTTGGCGGTCGGAATCTTCACATCGTTGAAGAACAGTTCGGACGTGTCATTGGCCTTCAGCCCGATCTTGTCGAGATTGCGCCCGCGCTCGAAACCCTCGACCTCATCGGTTTCGACGACCATGAGCGAAGTGCCCTTCGCCCCGGCTGAAGGATCGGTCTTGGCGACGACAATGATGAGGTTGGCGTTCTGGCCATTGGTGATGAAGGTCTTGGAGCCGTTCACCACATACTGGTTGCCGGACTTCTTCGCCGTGGTCTTCACCCCCTGAAGGTCGGAACCGGCAGCCGGTTCGGTCATGGCGATGGCGCCGATCAGTTCGCCGGTTGCCAGCTTCGGCAGCCAGCGCTGCTTTTGCTCGTCCGAGCCGTAATGAAGAATGTATGGCGCAACGATGGCCGAGTGCAGCGCGATGCCGAAGCCATCGACGCCTGAATGGCCCAGCGCCTCGATGATCGCCGCCTCATGGGCGTAGGTGCCGCCTGCGCCACCGAATTCTTCCGGCATGGCGGCGCAGAGCAAGCCGTTTGCGCCGGCCTCTTCCCACGCATCGCGGGAGACCATCTCGGCTTCCTCGAATTCGTCATAGCGCGGCAGGATTCGGTCGGCGAAGAACTTGGAGGCCATGTCGGAGACCATGGTCACATCTTCGCCGAACCATTCCGGTTTCGGCACGCCAAGCACCTCGGCTGCCTGCATATCGATTACCTCCCGTGCGCGTTGCCGTCCGTGCGGCTTAGAACGCTTCTGCCTGCAGCGCCATCATGGATTCCGCACCCGATTCGATGCGGGCGAGATGCGCCGACGCTTCGGGCAGAATGCGTTCCATGAAATAGCGGGCCGTGGCAAGCTTGTTCTCGTAGAATTCCGCGCTGCCGTTGGCGCCTTCCTTCAGACCTTCCTGAGCCTTCTCGGCCATGATCGCCCACATGTAACCGAGCGCAACCAGACCCATCAGATGCATGAAATCGGTGGAGGCCGCACCGGCATTATCCGGGTTCTTCATGCCGTTCTGCATCAGCCACATCAGTGCGCCCTCCAGCGCCTTGACGGAGTTCCGCAGCGGCTTGGTGTAGACGGCCATCGCCTCGTTTTCGCGATGCTTGCCCGTGAAACCGTTCACCTCCTCGATGAAGGCGCGAATGGCGCGGCCACCATCCTTCGGCAGCTTACGGCCGACAAGATCCAAAGCCTGGATGCCGTTGGCACCTTCGTAAATCTGGGCGATACGGGCATCGCGCACGAACTGGCTCATGCCCCATTCCTCGATATAGCCATGCCCGCCATAGACCTGCTGGGCGGCAACGGTGTTCTCGAAGCCCTTGTCGGTCAGAACGCCTTTCACGATGGGGGTCAGCAGGCCCATCAGATCGTCGGCGGACTGGCGGTCTTCCTCGCTCTCGGAACGATGCGAGATGTCACCCTTGAGCGCCGTCCACAGCATGAAGGCGCGCCCGGCTTCGTTGAAGGCCTTGATGTTCATCAGCATGCGGCGAATATCGGGATGGACGATGATCGGATCGGCCTTCTTGTCCGGTGCCTTGGGCCCGGTCAGCGAACGTCCCTGAAGCCGGTCCTTGGCGTAATCGACCGCATTCTGGTAGGCGACCTCGGAGATCGCCAGCCCCTGCAGGCCGACGCCCAAACGCGCCTCGTTCATCATGACGAACATCGCGTTGAGGCCGCGATTTTCCTCGCCGATCAAATAGCCGGTGGCTTCGTCATAGTTCAGCACGCAGGTGGAGTTGGCGTGGATGCCCATCTTCTCTTCGATGGAACCGCAGGTCACGCCATTGCGCTCGCCGGGGTTGCCGTCGCTGTCGAGGATGAATTTCGGCACGATGAACAACGAGATGCCCTTGGTGCCCTCCGGCGCGCCCTCGATACGGGCCAGCACCAGATGAATAATGTTGTCGGAAAGGTCGTGCTCACCTGCGGAGATAAATATCTTCTGGCCGGAAATCTTGTAGCTGCCGTCATCTTGCGGAACTGCCTTGGTGCGCAGCAGGCCGAGATCGGTTCCGCAATGAGCCTCGGTTAGGTTCATGGTGCCGGTCCATGTGCCCTCGATCATCTTCGGCAGATAGGTCTGCTTCTGTTCGGGCGAACCATGCACTTGGATCGCCGCGATCGCGCCCTGGGTGAGGCCCGGATACATGGAGAACGCCATGTTGGAGGAAACGAGATACTCGCCAACCGCAGAGTGCAGCGCATAAGGCAGGCCCTGCCCGCCATATTCTGGGTCGGCGGAAAGCCCCATCCAACCGCCTTCCTTGTAGGCCTGATAGGCTTCCTTGAAGCCCTTCGGTGTGGTCACGGAGGCATCGTCGTGACGAACGCAACCTTCCTGATCGCCGGAATGGTTGATGGGCTGGAGGACTTCCTCGCACATCTTCGCCGCCTCGCCGAGGATCGCCTCGATCATGTCGGGCGTGGCCTCCTCGAAGCCGGAAAGATTGTTGTAGCGCTGGAGATTCAGAACCTCGTTCAGAATGAACAGGGAATCCTTCACCGGGGCGGCATAGGTCGGCATCAGACGATCTCCTCAACAAACGTCGGCTGCTTTCAGGCTGAAACGATAAGCGCAATGCCGGGCAATCGACACTCACAAAATTGCCAAGCGCCGGCCGGTCCAGCCAAGCTTCATATGGGAATTGGCGGCTCCATATCAAACTTTTACGTTTGCGTAAACGTCAATTAGCGGGTCGGAGCGGATTTTTCGCAGTTTCAGACCGATCTGAACTCGAATCAGCTGCTTTTGATGGCGTGACCGAAGAGAAAGCGGGAATACAAAAAACGAGCTGCTGTAATCAGCCTTGACGCATTTCACGCAAGCTCGAAATGGCCTCCTCCAGTCTTTGCATCGCCTGCTCGACATCTTGCCTCTGGCGTAAGAGCACTTCCCTTTGTTCCACAAATTTGCCGAGCACCGTGCCGAGGGGATCGTCGACGCGCGCTTTGTTGTCGTAGATTTCCATGATCTCCGTGATCTCGGCGAGCGAAAACCCAACCTGCTTGGCCAGCAGGATCACTTTCAGCCGCGATCGGTCCGCTTCCGAATAGAGCCGCGTCGAACCTTGGCGGCGGGGCGTGATAAGTCCCTTGTCTTCGTAGAACCGCAGTGCCCGCAACGTTACCTGAAACTCGGTAGCGAGGTCGCCGATGCGATAGACCTGCTTGCGACCGGCTCCCTTGTCGGGCACCAGCGCGCCGAGCTGCATTATGGTGTTTGTGTTTGTCATTCCCTGGTTCCAGCCGCCAGCAGACGAAGCCGCCAACGGACCTCGTTCATCGATTGTTGTTCCAAATCCATGAAGATGAAACGTGCTACGTCGGCATTCGGTTTCACCGTGGCTGTGACCTGCAGAAAGGAATGATGGAGCCTAGACGCCATCACGAGTACCTGGCGCGGGATGAAATTGAATCAATGTTTCCGCGTATTTGGGGAAACTGGCCGCTGCAGGGCACCTCATTGGCCGGCCCCGAAAGTTAACGGGTTGTTTACCCTGTTCCATGAATTGTTGACGTGAAGATTCGGGGATTCGTCCAGACATCGAATAGTCTGAATGCACCTTCCGCGCGCAAGCCGGCTCCGAACCAAGAAACCGTCCTGGCCTGCAAGGGAAAGGGTCCCGGAGGCAACATGAGCCGCATACGTTCACAACTGGATTCAATACTTGACGCTGCTGCCGAGCGCGGTGCTTCCCCACGGCCGGCTTCGGCTCCCGGCGTACAGCGCCGCCTCGACCAGCGCGGCGGTCAGCGCCACGCAGCTGCTTCAGGTCCGGGAAGCGCCGGCGCCGATGTGGAACGGGTACGCTCCCAACTCGACAGGCTTGCCGGCAAGCTCGATGCAGCCTTGCGTGCCCGCGCTCAACAACAGCAACAGGTAAGCCAGGCTCCCGACATGTCCGGCCTGACTGCGGAAGTCGAGCGCATGCGCTCCGATATGGGTGAACTGCGTCAAATGATGACCAGCTACGCCGATCCGGCTGCAATCGCGGAAAATCTGAAACGCTACGATGCCGTGCATGGTGGCGGCTTTACCCAGCAGTACGCCGAGACACGTTTCTCGCAACTGGCCGGAGAACTTGGTGCAATCCGTGAAACGGTCAGCGGCTTGGCGAACCGTGATCCCCAGCAGGCACCCGACATGGAGGGCATCGCCCAATCCATCGAACGGGGCTATGCCGAAATTGCAGCCCGGCTTGACAATCGTCAGGACGAAACCGGCCTGAGCGAACTCGGCCAGCAATTGGCGGAACTGCGCGGCGTGGTCGAGACATTGCCGCAGCACTTTCCGTTCGAAACGCTGGATGCCCGTTACAAGGAGATCGAGGACGCGATCATTGAGCTTGCCGGCAGCAATCCGGGCCAGTTTGGCGAGCAAATCGGTCAATTGCAGTCCGGTCTTGACGAAGTCACCCGTGCTCTGGCCGCAATCACCGGCAACCCGGACGAGACTGCCAACGGCCTTGAGCGCATCGAGGCACGCATAGCGACGCTCGCCAAGACCGTCGAGGAGCTGGCAGAGAACGCACAGGCTCAAGACCCGAGCGAACTTGCGGGGAAAATTTCCGGCGCTGTCGAATTGCCTGACGAATTCACCGGCATGATGAGCCGCATTGAGGAGCGCCTTGAAGCACTGGCGCAAACCGGAGATGCAGAGGATCCATCAATCCGCGCGCTGTCTGATCAGATGCAGATGGTCCTGGCGCATCTCGAACAGGGCGCAGCACTGAGTTCAGACTTTCATGCCGAGGCCGATGGCAGGGCCGCTCCAGTGGCGGCCAGCATGCCCAATGAGCAATTGGAGGCGATCGAGGCCCAGATTTCCGCGGTTTTTGCCCGATTGGACGGCATGTCTTCCGGTTCTCCGGAAGGCGCAGGATCGGACGAGGTGGCCCGCGCGATCGACGAACTGGCCGCTCGCATCGATGCAATGGCAACGCGCGAAGGGGCAGCACACGACGGTGGCGGGCATGAGGGCGTTGCGCCGGGCGGCGAGGACGGGCGCCTGCAAGGCCTTGAACAGCAACTCGACAAGATCATGACCCTGATGCAAGAGGCACCTGCGGCGAGCATCGACCTGACACCGATCACCGAACAGTTGAACGCCGCCCAGCAGCAGTTCATGGATGCTGTGGGGCGGGACCTGCAGAATATTGAGGCGCAGTTGCAACGCCTTGGCGAGCAGGGCACTGCGGCCGAAGACGACCGGCTCAATGCGCTTCAGGACGGCATTCCTGCCGAACAGCCGCAATATGCGCGATCTGCCAGTGCGGCATATGCGCATTCTGAAAACGAATACACCGAGCCGTCAGCCTATCCGGACACGCCTGCGGCGGAGCCTGCCTATCATCTCGACCACGTGGAGCCTGCACCTTCACTCGACACTGAAGTTTCCGAAGCTGGTGAGCCGGAGATGGAAGATGTTCCGCTGGAGCCCGGCTCCGGTGTGCCGGACCTTGCCGCGCTGGTGCGCACGGCAAGCGAGAAGCGCCGCAACTCGCGCGCAAGCGACCACGAGGAGGGTGATGCACCCGACTATCTGGCCGCGGCGCGGCGTGCCGCGCAGGCCGCGGCAAGCGAAGCGGAAGCCGAGCGGCAGGCAGAAAAGAAGCAGAAGAAAACCAAGCCCGCAAAGGCAAAGGCCGAGCGCAAAGGCATTTTCGGTATTTCGCGGAAGACCTTGATGGGTGCCACCGCAGCGATTGCGCTGCTTGCACTGGGCGCGCCGACGGCGATGTCGTGGCTGGGTCTGGGCAACAACGAGCCCCGTATCGTCGAGAGCCAGCCGGAATCCCCGGTAGTCAGTGCGCCGGCGAACGAAGAACTTTCCCAGAGCGATACGGTTCGGGCCGAAACTGCCGAACCCGCCAACATGGCGCCAGGCCATAGCGACCAACCCGGCAACAGGGTAGGCATGGCCACACCGGCAAGGGTGCAGGATGAAGCCGCGATGCCTCAGCCGATGCGCGAACCCGCCGGAGCACCGGCGGAAACCCGCGCCCTTTCCATGCCCAGCGACGTCCCTGCACAGGCATCAGAGGAACCGGCACCTGCCGAGGCGATGGAGCTGTCGGCCATACCCGAACCCGCAGAGGCGGCCGGCAACCCGGTTCTGCGCCAGGCTGCATCCGGCGGCGATCCGCGCGCGCTCTTTGAGATCGCACGGCGATATACCGACGGCGAGGGTGTGGACCGCGATCTGGCCGAGGCGGCGAAATGGTATGAACTCAGCGCCCAGCGCGACTATGCCCCGGCGCAATACCGGCTGGCAAACTTTCTGGAGAAGGGTCACGGTGTCGATGTGGACATCGACGCGTCGGCAAAGTGGTATGGCCGCGCCGCCGAGAACGGCAACGCACTTGCCATGCATAATTTGGCGGTTCTGCATTCATCGGGCATGGTGGGCGGCAAGCCCGACATGGAGGAAGCGATTGGCTGGTTTACTCAGGCAGCAGATCTCGGTGTGAAGGACAGTCAGGTCAACCTGGGCATCATCCTGGCCAAGGGGTTGGGCGTTGATGTCGATCTCGTCGGTTCCTACAAATGGTTTGCCGTGGCGGCAAAGGGCGGTGACAGCGACGCGGCGTCCAAACGCGACATGGTCGCCAACGCCATGCGGCCGGACCAGCTTGAAGAGGCCCGCGGGCAGGCGGAGGTCTGGAAGCCGCAGGAACTCGACAATGAGGCAAATGCCGTGACCGCGGAACCCGAGTGGAACGCCAAGCCGGCGAAGGAACGGGCCTCTCTCAGTGAAACCGAGATCATTACCGAGACCCAGAAAATGCTGACCAAGCAGGGTTTCGATCCCGGCCCGGCAGATGGCGTGTTCGGCCAGAAGACGCGCGACGCGATTATCCAGTTCCAGACCAAGGCGGGCCTGCCGGCGGATGGCAACATAACCCCGCAATTGCTGCGCAAACTGTCCAGCGATTCAGCATAAATGCCAAAATGAGATGCCGCGTTTGGCTGAGAACAACCCGCCGCATTGACAACAACATCATGGCGGGCGCAATAGAAAAGCTCGCCATGTGAAGCACTTGCGCGGGCGACCGGCCCGCTGTCCGCTTCGCCAATAGCCATGTCTCGCCGGGATCAGCCGTGAGCATCTACCTCCCCATCGCCGAACTCTCGGTGAACGTCTTCGTATTATTCGGGATGGGGATCGCCGTGGGGTTTCTCTCGGGCATGTTTGGCGTCGGTGGCGGCTTTCTGATGACGCCGCTGCTCATCTTCTACAATATCCCGCCTGCGGTCGCGGTTGCCACCGGAACCAACCAGATCGTCGCCTCCTCGGTTTCGGGAGCACTGGCCCATTTCAGACGAAATACGATCGATCTTAAGCTCGGAACAGTGCTGCTGGCCGGAGGCATCGCTGGAGCAGCGCTAGGCGTTGCCGCGTTCTCCTTTCTGCGCAGTATCGGCCAGCTCGATCTCATCATCGCCATCATGTATGTGGTGTTTCTGGGTTCCATCGGAACGATCATGCTGGTGGAGAGCCTTAGAGCACGGCGCCGGGTCAAGTCCGGCGGCCGGGTGGATGTGCGGCGTCCCGGTCAGCACAACTGGATCCACGGGCTGCCGCTCAAGATGCGCTTCCGCAAATCCAAGCTCTACCTGAGCGCCATTCCGGTGGTGGGGATCGGCCTGGCGGTCGGAATCCTTGTGTCCATCATGGGTGTAGGCGGGGGCTTCATCATGGTGCCCGCGCTGATTTATCTGTTGCATGTGCCGACCAATGTCGTGATCGGCACCTCGCTCTACCAGATCATCTTCGTCACGGCCTTCACCACCGTACTTCAGGCGACGGCCAACCAGACCGTGGATGTGATCCTTGCGCTTATCCTGATGGTGGGCGGAGTTATCGGAGCGCAATTCGGGGCGGCGGCAGGACTGCGACTTCGCGGCGACCAATTGCGCTCTTTGCTGGCGCTGCTCGTGTTGGCGGTTTGTCTCAGGCTTGCTTTCGATCTGGTGGTTCAGCCGGCCAATATCTACTCGATAACGCCCGTCAATCTGGAGACCATCCAGTGAGATCGCGGCCCGCCATACGCGGTGAACTACGAGCTACGGAGTTGATCTGCCTGATTGCTTTGCTGCTGGTCATACCCGGTCTGGCGGCCGCACAGGGACCGACGCGAGAACTGGAGGCAGAAGACCGCGAGACCATCCAGATGGGTATCTCGACGGACCTCATTCCAGTCAACTCGAACTTCGCGGGCGAGGAAATCGCCGTGTTCGGCGCTATTGAGAATGCCGATCGCATCGCCCAGGTTCTCAACGAATATTCGGTTGTCGTGGTGATCCGTGGTCCGTCAGAAGACGTGCTCGTGCGCCGCAAGGAGCGTGTGTTCGGCGTGTGGATGAACCGGCAGGCGCGAGCCTATCGCAACGTGCCTTCCTTCTATGCGGTGGCAAGCAATCGCCGCCTGGACGCCGTGGCGCCCAATGATACGTTGCGCAGGCTGCAGATCGGAGTGTCCAGGCTGTCGCTCAATCTGTACTCCGCGGGCACCCAGACGTTCATATTGCCAGCACCCCAGTTTTCCCGTTCGCTGCGGAGGCTCAGGATCGAGAACCGGCTGTTCAGCGAAGATTCCTCGGGCGTGGCCTTTCTGGGAACCAGCCTGTTCCGGGCAACCCTGAACATCCCTTCCGATGTTCCAATCGGCACGCATACGGTTACCGCCTACCTGTTTCGCGATGGCCAGCATCTTTCCAGCAGGACCGGCACATTCGAGGTGCGCAAGCAGGGGTTCGAAGAGCTGGTCTGGTCGTTGGCGCACGACAATGGAGTGATCTACGGGTTGCTGGCAGTGCTGGTCGCGCTTGTCACCGGCTGGCTGGGAAGCGTCGTGTTCGGCAGGGGGCGGTAACGGATGCCTGACCTGAAATCCGGTGGCAGGGACAGGGCATGGCAGCTTGCGGTTGCCGGTGCCGTGCCGTTTGCGCTGCTGGCCGGCGCGGCGCTCGTTTTGGGGCAGAAGCACCCGATGTTCGGGGTGGCGATCGACGCCCTGCGAGCCTATGGCGCAGTTATTCTCTCCTTCCTGGGCGGGATCAGATGGGGGATGGTAATTGAGAACCCCAAGGCGGACGGCTTGACGTTGTTCTACTCCATCATCGCGCCGCTCGCGGCGTGGCTGGCTTTCTTCCTTACGCCGGTGACCGGCATCATCCTGCTGCTTATCGCGTTTAGCGGTCAGGGCGCTTGGGACAGCCTGTCATTGCACCGTGACAACCGGAAAGGCTGGTTCGCACGGTTGCGAACAATAATGACCTGTGTTGTGGCGGCCAGCCTGCTGATCGCGCTGCTGGCGCTCAGTGCAACGGGCTGAAGCCCTGCGACAACGCCCTAGATCAAGTCCGCGCCGCCAATCATATAGATGCGCTCCTGACCCATGACACAGGCGTTCAGCTTCTCCTCCACGAAGAGACCGGCAAAGGCGCGATGGCGGATATTCAGCCCGCCCGTATAGGCACCGAAAGCAGGCACGACGAGCCGGTTGCCATCATGTGCGAAGCAGCGCCGCCGCACCGTCTTTCCGCGCCGGTGGATGCCTGCCTGTGGATGCAGATGACCGCATATCTCATTTGCCGCGTGGGGCTTGGGCTCATGGCGAAAGGTGAGCGGCCCCATAGCAACTTCGTCGCAGCAATCGCCGCCCAGTGAGCGTGGTGGATCGGGATCATGATTGCCTGAAATCCAGATCCAGTCCTGCCGGGAAACCATTTGCTGCAGGCGGAAAAGGGGATGCGAATGCATGCATTCGCCTACCTTACTGTCGTGGAAACTGTCGCCCAAGGCGATCACAAGACGGGGCTGCCAGAACGCAATCCGCCCATCCAGCCGCTCCAAGGTTTCCAGCGTATCGTAGGGTGGCAAGAACTGCCCCTTGCGGGCAAAGGAAGAACCCTTCTCAAGATGCAGGTCGGAGACAATGAGTGTTTCTTCTTCCGGCCAGTAGAGGCAACCGGCCCAATCGCACAGCAGATCAACCCCACCGATCCTGATGGGGGCGGTCGCATTTGCTGTGTTGGTCGCAGCCTTTGCCGGTGCGGCGGTAAGCATTGCCGTAATTATCCGTCCTGCGGTGGTGCCATCGCGTCAAACTCGCCGGCGGCTTCCGCCAGCAGCGATTCCTGGGCTTCGCCGCTGACCGGTTCCTTGCCGATCTCCAGCATCACCGGAACGGCGAGCGGCGAGATTTCATCCAATCGCTTATGCACGATTCGTCCCCTGATACGCGAGAGCAGATCGCCAAGTCTCCTGACATCGAGCAGGCCGTGGGCGGCGTCGGCGCGGGTCGCCTGCAGCAGGATATGATCCGGTTCGTGGCTGCGCAGCACGTCGTAGATGAGATCGGATGAGACCGTCATCTGACGCCCGGTCTTTTCCTTGCCGGGATGCCGCTTCTCGATCAGGCCGGCAATGGTCGCGCATTGGCGAAAAGTGCGCTTCAAGAGGAAGGACTCGTCCAGCCAGGCTTCCAGATCGTCGCCAAGCATGTCCTCGTCGAACAGATCGGCAAGCCGCAACTCCCCGGATGAGAACATACGACCCAAATCCATCAGTCCCCAGACGGCCAGGGAGTAGTCGGTGGCGACGAAACCGAGCGGGCGTGCCCGCGCCCGTTCAAGCCGGCGTGTCAGCAGCATTCCGAGCGTCTGGTGCGCCAGACGGCCCTCGAAGGGATAAGCCACCATGTAATAGCGGTCGCCGCGCGGGAAAGTCTCGACGAGCATTTCATCGGCGCCGGGGAGCACCGATTTCAGTTTCTGTATTTTCAGCCAGTCGCTAACCTGTTTGGGCAGTGCCGGCCACCGCGTCGGATCGGCCAGCATGGCGCGCACGGAATCGGCCAGGTAAGTGGACAGCGGAAACTTGCCGCCGGCATAAGCCGGTACGCGGGCATCGGTATCCGGCGCGCTGGTGACGTAGCAGACATTTTCGCGGATACCCTCGAAGCGCAATATCTTGCCGGAGAACAGGAAAGTGTCGCCGGGCGAGAGTGCTTCGAGGAATCCCTCCTCGATCTTGCCGAGCACCGGGCCGCCGCGCACATTTGCGCCCTTGCCACGCTGGCGCGTCAGCCGGACCTCCAACATCGGCATCTCGACAATGGTGCCCGCATTCAGCCGGTATTGCTGGGCGAAGCGGGGACGGGTGAGCCGCCACTTCGTTTCACCCTCGCCGTTTTTCACCTCCCGGATTTTTGCGTATTGCTCATAGCTCTTGAGTGCGTAGCCGCCCGTGGCGACGAACTCGATGCAACGCCGGAACGTATCTCGGTCCAGCGCTGCATAGGGCGCGGCGCTGGTGACCTCGGCATAAAGCGCGTCTTCTCCAAATGGTCCGGCGCAGGCCGTACCCAATATATGCTGCGCCAGCACGTCCAAAGCGCCGTCGCGCATGGGCGGGCTGTCCTGCGCACCGATATAGTTGGCGTCCAGTGCGGCTTGGCATTCCAGCACCTCGAAGCGGTTGGCGGGAACGAGGATGGCTCGGGAGGGTTCGTCCACGCGGTGATTGGCGCGGCCGATGCGCTGCGCCAGCCGGCTGGCGCCTTTGGGCGCGCCGATATGGACGACGAGATCGACATCGCCCCAGTCGATGCCCATGTCGAGCGTCGAGGTGGCGACCACGGCGCGCAATTTGTTTTCGACCATCGCCTGCTCAACCTTGCGGCGCTGGCCGACATCGAGCGAGCCGTGGTGCAGCGCGATCGGCAGATTGTCGGTATTGGCCTTCCACAACTCCTGAAACAGCAGTTCGGCCTGGCTCCTGGTGTTGACGAAGAGCAGCGTGGTCTGGTGCGCCTTTATCGCCTCCATCACCTCGCCCATTGCGTAGCGCGCCGAATGGCCTGACCACGGCACGCGCTCGCGCGACTTCAGAATGGTGATCTCCGGCGTGGCCGCGCCAGCGATCTCGATCACTTCCGAAAGGTGAATCTCACCTTCAGGTCCCTGCCCGACCAGCCAGCGGCGCAACTCCTCCGGTTCGGCCACGGTCGCTGAAAGCCCGATGGTCTTGATGCCGGGCCGCAATGCCCGCAGCCGGGCCAGACCGAGCGCCAGCAAATGCCCGCGCTTCTGCGTCACCAGAGAATGCAGTTCGTCGAAAATCACCGTGTCGATATTGTCGAAGAAACGTTCGGCATCCTTCGAGGCGATCAGCAGCGACAATTGCTCCGGCGTGGTGAGCATGATCTGCGGCGGGTTGAGCTTCTGCCGCTGGCGGCGATGCGGCGGCGTGTCGCCGGTGCGGGTTTCCAGCGCGATGTCGAGGCCGATTTCGGAGACCGGCATTTCCAGATTGCGGCGGATGTCGACGGCAAGCGCCTTGAGCGGCGAGATATAGAGCGTGTGAACGCCGCGCTTCGCCTGACCCGGCTTTGGTTTCGGCTGGCTGGCAAGCGAGACGAGGCTCGGCAGGAAACCGGCCAGCGTCTTGCCCGCGCCTGTTGGCGCAATGAGGAGAACCGAATTGCCCGCCTGCACCTTCGCCAGCAATTCAAGCTGATGCGCGCGCGGCTGCCAGCCCTTTTTTTCGAACCAGTCGAGAAAGGGACGGGGCAGTTCGGCAAACAGGTCGCTCTGCGCGAATTCGATAGGGGCCGGGCTTGTCACCGGACAAAATTAGTGCAGTTCAGTGACGAATGGAATCTTCCCGGATCCAATTGAATGCCCTCATTGCCGCGGCGGCCCTGTTCACCGCGGCTTGCTCGCCGCAGGAAATGGCGCCGCAGGCTGCGTCCTACGTGCTGGCGATAAGCTGGCAACCGGCCTTCTGCGAGACCGCGCCGCGCAAGCCGGAATGCCGCAGCCAGACTGCCAACCGTTATGATGCTTCCAACTTCGCCCTGCACGGGCTGTGGCCGCAACCCCGCTCGCAAGCCTATTGCGGGGTCGATGGGGCGACGGAGGAGAATGACAGGCAGGGCCGCTGGCACGATCTGCCGTGGAACCATCTCGACGAAAATCTCTGGCAACGGCTTCGGCGCATGATGCCCGGCACGAAATCCGGCCTGCACAAGCATGAATGGATCAAGCACGGCACCTGCATGAAGGGAACGGATGCGACACACTATTTCGCCGTCAGCCTCGACCTGCTGGAACAGGTCAATACTTCAGCGATGCGTGAACTGTTTGCATCCAGTATCGGCAGAAAGCTTGACGGCGACGACATCCGGGCGGCGTTCGAGGCCGATTTCGGCAAAGGCAGCGGCTCCCGCCTGCGCATCGCCTGCGAACGCGACGGCTCCCGCCAGATCATCCGGGAAGTCACGATTGGCCTGAGGGGCGCGCCCAGACCCGGCCTCTCAAGACAGGATATGCAGGAAATGATCGCAGCGTCTGAACCAACTGATCCGGGCTGCCCTCGCGGCATTGTCGATCCGGCCGGGCTGCAGTGAGGCTTGCCCAATGCCGGGCCGGACCTAGAATCACGCAATGCGCGCCCAAGACCTGCTCTGCTCAACACCTGAAGGCCTATACTGCCCGCCCGCCGATTTTTACATCGATCCGGTGCGGCCGGTTGACCGCGCTTTGATCACCCACGGCCATGCCGATCATGCCCGCGCCGGCCATGGCGCGGTGATGGCGACAGCGCATACGCTCGCGATCATGGGCCTGCGCTATGGCGAGGATTTCACCGGCTCGCGGAAGGTGGCGGAGTTTGGAAAATCCGTCAACGTCAACGGGGTCACGGTGACCTTCCACCCGGCAGGGCATGTGCTGGGTTCGGCGCAGATCGCAGTCGAAAAGGACGGGCTGCGAATCGTTGCATCGGGCGACTACAAGCGCCTGCCCGATCCCACCGCGGAGACGTTCGAGCCGGTGCCCTGCGATGTGTTCATCACCGAAGCGACGTTCGGCCTGCCGGTATTCCGTCATCCCGATCCGGGCGGTGAGATAAAGCGGCTGATCAACTCGGTCGAGGAGTTTCCCGACCGCACCCATCTGGTCGGCGTCTATGCACTCGGCAAGGCGCAGCGCGTCGCCCGGCTGCTGCGCGACAATGGCTGGGACAAGCCGATCCACATTCACGGCGCGCTGAAATCACTGTGCGACTACTACCAGAATAGCGGCATCGATCTCGGCGAGTTGCGGCCTGCAACACTGGAGAACGCCAAGACGGGGAAAGGCGACTTCGCCGGCGCGATCGCGCTCGGCCCGCCTTCGGCCTTCAACTCGCCCTGGGTGCGGCGGTTTTCCGATCCGCTAATCTCCTTTGCTTCGGGCTGGATGCAGATTCGCGCCCGCATCCGCCAGCGCGGCGTTGAGCTGCCGCTGGTCATTTCTGACCATTGCGACTGGGACGAGTTGACCCAAACCATCGGTGACACAGGGGCAAGCGAAGTTTGGGTGACACATGGCCGCGAAGAGGCGCTGGTGCGCTGGTGCGAACTCAACCAGATCGCCGCTCGTCCTCTGCATCTCGTCGGCTATGAAGATGAGGTGGAATAATGCGCGCCTTCGCCGAGCTGCTGTTCTCATGCCTTCTTCAAACTCGATATCGCAGTAACGACTTCGAGTTGGCGGTGATCTATGACATGTACCAGTTGCGTTACATTAGGGAGGATTAGCCGATGTTTGCTTGGTTGAAAAAGAAGGCGGCGCAGCAAAGTTTGTTCAATGTGGAAATCAATACCCGCACTCTGATACTCGCGGCGAACAGAGCCGATGCTGCAATCCAGCAAACCGGCACTTCCGATCCCGTCCATACCGGAAAGGTGGTTTCAGCACAAAAGTCCCTGCTTTCGGATATTCAGCTTGCACTAGGCAATGGCGCATCGGTTGAAGATGTCAATTCGAGAATTGCTGTGGCAAAAAGCAAGGAACATCCGACGGATGGCGCCGAAATTGCGATTACGCATGTTCTTTCGTATATCGAGAATCCTAACTGATTAATGCGCGCCTTCGCCGAATTGCTGGAAAGGCTGGTGCTGACGCCGTCGCGCAATCGCAAGATCGAATTGCTGGTGCATTATTTCCGTGACCGGCCAGATCCGGATCGCGGGCTGGGCCTTGCGGCGATTACCCGCGACCTCGATATCGCCTCGGTCAAACCGGCGCTGATCCGCCAGCTCGTCTCCGAAGTCACCGACGAAGAACTGTTCCGGCTATCCTACGACTATGTCGGCGACCTGGCCGAAACGGCGGCGTTGATCTGGCCGCCTACCGAACAAAAGCCTGACGACATCGCACTGCATGAAGTGGTGAACCGCTTCGCAACCGCCTCGCGATCGGAGGCCCCCGCCCTGCTGCGCGAGTTGATGGACCGGTTGGGACCGTCCGAAAGGCTCGCCGCAATCAAGCTCGCCACCGGCGGGTTGCGTATCGGCGTATCGTCCCGGCTGGCCAAGCAGGCGCTGGCGCAGTATGGCGGCGTGGAGGTGGGCGAGATCGAGGAGCTCTGGCACGCGCTCACACCACCCTATGAAGAACTATTCGCCTGGCTGGAAGGCAAGGCAGACAAGCCGGACTCCAAGATCGCGGCTCCCTTCCGGCCGGTCATGCTCTCCCATGCGCTGGAAGAAAGGGACAAGACCTCGATCACGCCGAAGGAATATGCCGCCGAATGGAAATGGGACGGCATCCGGGTGCAGGCCGTGGCCGAAGCGGGCGTGCGCAGGCTCTATTCGCGCACCGGCGACGATATCTCCGGCGCCTTCCCGGATATCGTCGAGCACATGGATTTCGGGGGTTCAATCGACGGGGAGTTACTGGTGCGAAAACCTGCCGGGGATTTCGAGACCGGCAGCTTCTCCGACCTGCAGCAGCGGCTCAACCGCAAGACGGTGACGCGCAAGATGCTCGCCGAATGTCCGGCCTTCATCCGCGCCTATGATCTGCTGGTCGCGGGCGATGAGGATTTGCGCGGCCTGCCGCTTAGTCAAAGGCGCAGGCGGCTGGAAAGCTTTATCGAAGGTCTCGATCCGCTGCGCTTCGACCTGTCGCCGCTGGTCGATTATGCCGACATCGCCGATCTGGAGGAAAAGCGCATCAACCCGCCGCATCCGGTGATCGAGGGGCTGATGCTCAAGCGGCGTGACGCGCCCTATCTTGCCGGGCGACCCAAGGGGCCGTGGTACAAGTGGAAGAAGGACCCGCATGTGATCGATGCGGTGCTGATCTACGCGCAGCGCGGCCACGGCAAGCGGTCAGGCTTCTATTCCGACTACACGTTCGGTGTCTGGCGATCCGGGGACGGGGCCGCGGAAGAACTGGTACCGGTTGGCAAGGCCTATTTCGGCTTCACCGACGAGGAATTACGCCAGCTCGACCGTTTTGTGCGCGAAAACACGACTGAGCGGTTTGGCCCGGTGCGTTCGGTGCGCGCCGAGCCGGACCAAGGTCTGGTGATTGAAGTCGCCTTCGAGGGGCTCAACCGCTCGACGCGCCACAAGAGCGGGGTCGCCATGCGGTTTCCGCGCATTTCGCGCATCAGATGGGACAAGCCACCGGCAGAAGCCGACCGGCTGGAAACGCTGCAGGCCATGCTGGCGGAGTGAGCGAAGCAAAGGTTTTCTTGAAATGGGCGGGATTTGCGCCTAGCTCAAACGCGGACCAGTTGGAGCCGCCTGTATGCAGGACCGCGTTACCCGTTTTCTGGGCGATACACCGATCAGAACCTTCGCCAAGCTGGCGATCATCTCGCTTGTGGTCGGCATCATCATGAGCGCGCTGCGGTTCACGCCTTATGATGTGTGGATCATGGCAAGCGATTTCGCCCGCTGGCTCTACGAACTGGGCTTCGAGGCGTTCGGGCGCATCGGCATCTATTTCGTCTACGGGGCGATGGTGGTGGTGCCGGTGTTCATCGTCATGCGGTTGCTGGCAGCGGGGAAACGGGAAGAGTAGTTATACGAACTCGCCCGCCACGCGATGCAGAATGGTATGGCGGCGGGCAATCTCCTCGACATCGGACGAATAACCGCCGCCCATCACGCCGGCGAGGGGCACCTGTTTGTCCCTGAAAAATCCAATGACACGGCGGTCACGCTCGGCAAGTCCCGCATCGGTCAGCGACAGCCGGCCCAGCCGGTCGTCCTGATGGGGATCGACTCCGGCATTGTAGAAGACGATATCAGGCCGGATCATGTTGAAGGCGCGCTCCAGCGTATCTTCCACGACTTCCAGATAGGCTTGGTCGCGAACCCCGTCTGGCAGCGCAACGTCGAAATCGGATTGCTCCTTGCGGGTGGGGAAGTTCTTTTCCGCATGGATGGAGACTGTTCTGACGCGCGGCTCGTCGCGGAAAATCTCCGCCGTACCGTCGCCCTGATGTACGTCGCAGTCGAATACCAGCACGCTGTCCGCCTCGCCTCCCTCGAGCAGCAGGCTGGCGGCGACACCGACATCGTTGAAAACGCAGAAGCCCGCGCCATGCGCCCGCTTGGCGTGGTGGCTGCCGCCCGCTGTGGAGACAGCCAATCCCTCTTCCAGTGCCAGCCGGGCAGTCATCACCGTTCCGGCGCAAGCATGGCGGGAGCGCATCGCCACGCTCTCGTTCACCCTGAAGCCAATCAGCCGCTCGACATCGTCAGCCACCTTTGCCTCGAAAACCTGATCGACATAGCGCCGGTCATGGGCAAGACCCACCCAGCCCACCGGAGCCGGACCGGGCGAGTGGAAACTGCCTTCCTCCGCCAGGCCATCCTCGACAAGCATTTCCGCAACCCTGCCATATTTCGGCATGGGGAAGCGGTGGTTCTTTTCGATCTTCGCCTGGAAATACGGGTTGTGAACGATCGCAAGACGCATCGGCTGAACATAATGAAACCCGATTTGCGAGGGTAGCCGCACAAGGGCAAAAACTTGCTGCGAAGCCCCGCGTTACGGGCTAAAGCCTCAAACAATGACCGACCTTCCCGCTTCCGGTCAGGCAGTCAAGCCGGCCCGGGTACCCAAACCCTTCACGATTACCCATCGCATGGTTCTTGGCCTGGCAGTGCCAATGACGCTTGCCTATATGACTACGCCGCTGCTTGGGCTGGTGGATACGGCGGTTGTGGGCCGCCTTGATGATGCGGCGCTCATCGGCGGGTTGGCGGTCGGTTCGATCATCGTTGATGTCATCTTCACCACCTTCAATTTCCAGCGCTCCGGGACTACCGGGCTGGCGGCGCAGGCTGTCGGCGCTGAGGACGAGGTCGAGAAGCAGGCAATTCTGATCCGCGCGCTAATCCTTGCCGTTTTCGCGGGGATCTTGTTGGCAGCGCTTTCGCCGCTCATTCTTGCCGCCGGCCTGTGGGCGATTGCACCGGGCGAGGCGGTCGCGGAAGCCACGTCGATCTACTTTCTCATCCGCATGTTGAGCGCTCCGTTCGTGTTGACCAATTACGCCGTGTTGGGCTGGCTCATAGGTTTGGGTCGTTCCGGGCTGGCGCTGGGCCTTCAGGTGTTGTTGAACGGCGTCAATATCGTCCTTTCGATCTGGCTCGGGCTGGTGCTGGAATGGGGCATTGAGGGCGTCGCGTGGGCGACGGTCGCTGCCGAGCTCCTGGCAATGATTGCCGGCCTTGCCCTGTTCATCAGACTGGCGGATCTGCGGTTCCGGCCAAAGCGCGCCAATATCACTGATCTCGCAGCGATCATGCGGCTGGTGAACCTCAATGGCGACATCATGATCCGTTCGTTCGTGCTGTTGTCCGCCTTCGCCTTCTTCACATCGCGTGGCGCGCAATTCGGTGAGGTTACGCTTGCCGCCAATGCGGTGCTGCTGCATCTGCTGATGCTGTCGGCCTATTTCCTTGATGGCATGGCAACTGCCGCCGAACAGATTGCGGGCCGGGCCATCGGTGCAAATTATCGCGAAGGGTTCATCCGCGGTGTCAAACTGACAATGGCGTGGAACGCCGCAATCGCAGCCGTGCTCGCGGCGATATTCCTCGCGGGTGGCAATCTGGTCGTTGCGCTGATTACAACGCTTACCGAGGTGCGCCAGCAGGCAGCCGATTACCTGCTGCTGGCAGCACTCTCCCCGATCACGGCGGTCCTCGCATTCCAGATGGACGGCGTCTATATCGGATCGACCTGGTCGCGGGAAATGAGCAAGATGATGGTCGCATCGTTTGCGATCTACATCCTTGCGTGGTGGCTGTTGCAGCCGCTTGGAAACACCGGACTGTGGCTGGCGCTGCACGTGTTTTTCATTGCGCGCGGTGTGTCGCTGACCATGCGCATCCCGGCCAATCTGCAACGCAGCTTTGCGCCAAATTGATCTGGCCCGTTCTGGACATGGCAAACGGCAGGCGCTAGAAAGGAATAATTTCCTTTCCCGGCAATACCGGTGCCTGCCGCGCCGGAGGGCGTATTGCCGATGGCTGCAGGGGTGGCGCTATGCTGTCGCATGAAGACGTCTGGGCTGCGATAGACGCCCTTGCAAAACAGCACAAACTGACGCCTTCTGGGCTGGCCCGCAAATCCGGTCTTGATCCGACCAGCTTCAACAAGTCCAAGCGGATAACGGCATCCGGACGGGCCCGGTGGCCCTCCACCGAATCCATAGCCAAGGCGCTGAAGGCCACCGGTGCCACGCTTGACGAGTTCATGGGCTTCATTCCGTCGAACCGCGCGGTGCAGGGCACGAAACGGAACAAGGTCTATGCTGAAGGTCCGCCGCGCTACACGCAGCCGCCGCGCAGTGTGCCGCTGCTGGGCTTTGCGCAGGCAGGCGCTGGCGGATTCTTCGACGATGGCGGCTTTCCTGCGGGCCAGGGCTGGGACGAGGTTCCTTTTCCGGCAGACCAGCGCGAGCAGGTTTATGCGCTGGAAGTGTCGGGCGATTCCATGATGCCGTTGTACCGCGACGGTGACGTCATCATTGTCGCCCCTGCCGCTCAGGTGCGCAAGGGCGACCGGGTCGTGCTCAAGACCTGCGAAGGCGAGGTCATGGCAAAATTGCTGGCCCGCCAGACCACCAAGCACGTGGAGCTCAAATCACTCAACCCCGAGCATGATGACCGGGTTGTTCCGATGAAGGACATTGAATGGATAGCCCGCATATTGTGGGCGAGCCAGTAGTCCCGGCGGCGGGACGGTGAGCCATGTTGCGGGCGCTGGCGCTGCTTGCACTCACTTCGGCCGGACTGGTCGCAGGTTTGTATTGGCTGGGGGCGGCCGGAACCGGGAAAATTCCTGAAAGTCCGCCGACGGCAACAGAAGCGCCTGTGGTCCCCTCTCACGCCGCAGAGTCGCAGACCTCCACGCGCCCCATACCGGAAGATGAACAAACTCCACCGGTCATTGAAACTGTTCGCCGCGACATCCGCGACGTGACGCCGGAAGGAGTCGTCGATCTGCCCCGCGCCCAGGGAGAAACCATAGAACGGCTGCCTGCCGTTCTGCCGCCGCCTCCACCCCCCAAGCCACCCGAACCAGTAAGCTGGCCCAACCCCAGAATAGACACGCCGGGCGAACTGGTATCCGGCGAAACCACGATCAGGCTTGCGGGCATCAAACCGCTGCGTGCTGACGAAAGCTGCGAAACTGCCGGGGGTTCATGGCCTTGTGGCCGGTTCGCCCGCACCGCGCTCAGAAGGCTGGTTCGCGGCAGAACGATATCTTGCGATCCGGTCGAAATCAGTTCGAGCCACATCGTCACACGATGCCGTTCCGGCGGACACGATCTGTCGCAATGGCTGGTGGAACAGGGATGGGCGCGCCCCGCGGACAGCGGCCTTTTCTCCGAAGAAGCGGAAACCGCCCGGAAGGCGGAGCGCGGCATATGGGGGAAGGGCAGGCCGCGCTAGACCAAAACCCGGTCTCAGGCTGCCAATTCTCCGGCGAGCGCCTTGCCGATGAGTGCGCGCATGTTCCCAATTCCATAAAGCGCTGTAAACGAGCCGAAACGCGGCCCGCGCTCCTGTCCCAGCAGCACCTCGTAGATCATCTGGAAGAAGGCGACCGAGACGCCCGGCCCGCCATCGGGACTCTTTCGATCATGATCCTGATAACGCTCAATGCCGCGCGCCACATCCAGCGCGGCGTCCTGTATTGAAGCGCCATCAGTCCCGGACGGCAGTTCGCCAAGCTTGTCTTTCAAGCTTTCCAGAGCTGCGCGTTCGGTTGCATCGGGATCACGGAACTTCTTGGCCGGTTTGACGAAGTCGTCGAAGTAGCGGATCGCGTAACCCACCAGTTCGTCGAGCTTTGGCGCGGTCTGCGGCGTAGCGCCCGGCGCATAGCCCGAGATGAAGCCCCACAGCACGTCCTTGTCATGGGCGTTCGATGCGCTCACCAGATTAAGCAGCATCGAGAACGGGACCGGCATGTTGGCTTCCGGCGGATTGCCGGAATGGATGTACCAGACCGGGTTCTGCAATTTCTGCGCCGCGTCCTGCCGGTCATAGGACGCCAGATGTTGGAAGTATTCATCGACGGCCCGCGGGATGACATCGAAATAGAGCCGCTTCGCGGTTTTTGGCTTCTGGTACATGTAAAGCGACAGGCTCTCGGTCGGCGCATAGGAAAGCCACTCGTCTATGGTCAGGCCGTTGCCCTTGGACTTGGAAATCTTCTGGCCGTTCTCGTCCAGAAACAATTCGTAGTTGAAGCCCTCAGGCGCGGGCTTGCCCAGCGCCCGGCAGATTTTCGACGAGAGCGTGACCGAGTCGATCAAATCCTTGCCTGCCATTTCGTAGTCGACGTCCAATGCGGCCCAGCGAAGCGCCCAATCTGCCTTCCACTGGCATTTGACCTTGCCGCCCGTGACCGCCGTCTCGACTCTCTCGCCGGTTTCGGGGTCGGCATAGATGACCATTCCCTTCTTTGGATCGCGCTCAAGCATCGGCACCTGCAGCACCTTGCCGGTTCGCGGACACACCGGCAGGAACGGCGAATAGGTTTCACGACGCTCCGGTCCGAGTGTCGGCAGGATGATGTCCATGACAGCGTCGTAGAC
>Ga0310345_10001355_pt1 | contig 27558 bp, 28 predicted proteins | sample HC15DNA20500_MG_FD_204667 | JGI IMG/M metagenome (GOLD analysis project Ga0310345, IMG submission 204667) | Marine microbial communities from station ALOHA, North Pacific Subtropical Gyre - HC15-DNA-20-500_MG | ecosystem: Environmental > Aquatic > Marine > Oceanic | place: Pacific Ocean: North... | reverse complement strand
CCTCAGGGACCCACGGTCGAAGGCCATTTGCTGCCTCCTCCTCTTTGACGATTGCGCCAAAGTCCACTTCGGTAGCGTTGTATTTTCTAAAGAACTCCTTGGCCAAGTGGATCAGGTCCAAGGCAACTGGTCTCGCAATTATTACCTTTGCATCATCTATCGTCGCTTGAATATCTATTCCCATGAGCGCGGCGGTTTGCGCGCTGGCTTCCGCAGCAATGACCACTACCCGACCGTTCTTATCGTCTACGGAAATCCCCTGAACATGGTGAGTAATCCCCGAGGCCCCAGTGATCTTGGTGTCGTCACGCAGCTCGGTTCCTAAGGCATCGCTTATGTTGCGCCATAAGGCGCGGTCGTCAAAATTTGCGTTCTGCTTTGCGAGATTTTTCCGCGTTGAAGCACCCTTCGCGGCCTTTCTTGGCTTTGCTCTATCTTCCGCCCGCGCCGCCCGGCGCGACTCGATTTTCGCTTTAGGCGGTTTGTGCGCTGCGCTTCGCGCGGTACGCGATTTAGGTTCTTTCCGATTTACCATGTTCGGCATCCAATAGGTTTCGCGAGTCACTTCTAGGGTACTACGATTCCATGCCTAGTGCTTGCGAACCGGCGTGGTGTCGAGGAGCGCTGTGGATAGCTGGGGAAAGGGATTTGGGCGAAAAATCCGAGGACCCAACTTGATGGAGTGGAACTCGCGCGTCCCCCCGGTGCCACCCCCGAAAATCCCTACGGACCCTAATGTGCGTCCTTCGGATGCCGAAAGCCCGAGCTCTCAAGTCGGGGATTCACAACGCTCGTTGTACGTGTTACACAACAGACAACGTTGGTTGACAGGATTGTAACAATGGCTGGTAGCAACGGATGCGTGGTTTACTACAGGGTCAGTACCGCACGACAGGGAGCCTCAGGGCTTGGCATAGCGGCACAAAGGGAAGCTGTTTCCCGATACCTTGCAGCGACAGGGCTGGACGCCCTCTCTGAGTTCACTGAGGTTGAGAGCGGTAAGAAGCGGTCGCGGGCGGAGCTGGACAAAGCGATTGCCTCTGCGAAGGCCTACAGGGTCCCGCTGGTGGTCGCCAAGATTGACCGCCTGTCACGCAACGCGACATTCCTCGGGACGCTCAGGGAAAGCGGCGTCCGTTTCGTTGCAGCCGATATGCCAGAGGCGAACGACATGACAGTCGGTATATTGGCGCTGGTTGCCGAACATGAGGGCAAGGCCATCTCGCAACGGACCAAAGAGGCACTGGCGGCTGCCAAGGCGAGAGGGACGGAATTGGGAGGCTGGCGCGGCGGCCCTAAGCCCACGGACGAAATGCGAGCGATGGCGGCACAGTCCAAGCGAGAGGCCGCAAGGACAAGAGCAAGAGAGCTTGCACCGGTGATGCAGGAGCTACAGGAGGCGGGCATAAGGGGCCTCAGGGAGACCGCACGGGAGCTTTCACGACGCGGGGTGCCAACGCCCACGGGCAAGCGGGAATGGTCGCCTGTGCAGGTCCGTAGGCTGCTGGACTCTATGCCAGAGGAAATCAATTAGTGGCAGGTACAGGAATTACCTATTCCCAATAACTTCCCTTTCACTCGCTTCCTGAGTCGCAATGCCGCACCAATTCGGCAGCGCGTTGAACCTTCTGATAAGTTTGATGAAATTCGCCCGAGGGCGGAGTTTCCACAGGGCCAATCCCATGCGTGGGAGGGTATTCGACATTTTGGCTTGTCGGCAGAATCGGGAGGACTCAACTTCAGCTTTGCAAGTCACCAAAGCAAAAGGAGCCAACATGCAAACAGTGACGGAAAATGCGCCCGGCACAGAGCCTAATCGTGAGGTCACTGTCGGGCTAACAACGGCAATCGAACTGCTCACCACGGCAATCAAAGCGGCGTCTATGGGCTGCAATCCTAAGTCCGCCAACGTGATCGACCCCGTGGCAATGGCGATGTCCAAGATTGACGAGATCGCCATCAATTACTGCACCACCCCGAGAGAGGTGTTTGGTCCAGATGAGGACAAACCCCATTGGCTGGTGGAATGGTGGAAGCGCGCTCGACATAGCGTCGCTGCCTGAGCGTATCAGTCTTAAATGTCTTTCTCTCCAGCCTGAATAGATGGCCGGAGAGACCCCTTAGGACCCGTTTGGCGAAAGTCAGGCGGGTTTCTTTTTGACCAACCGTAAGGATACCGAATGAAAAACTACAGGTTCCCCGTGCGCACCACTGCGGCGGATGGAAAGGAAATCGTAATCGTCCCGCTCCAAGGGGACGGAGAGGCCGCTATTGTTGACGCGGCAGACTTCGACAAACTGCTAGACGCAGGAGTGTCAACGCAATGGACCGCAGCCGGTCGTAAGGGAAGCCCCCGATATGTCCGGTGTGCAGTAAATGGGCAAAGAGGCAACGCGGTCCAAATCTCTCGCCTGATTACAGGTGCGGGACAGGGACAGATGGTGCGCTATCGCAACGGCAACACCTATGACCTCCGGCGCGACAATCTTGTGGTCACGCTAGGGCACGGCACACGGTCTGACCAGAAGGTCCTAGAGGACTGGATACGCAACCGCTATGGGGACTCGCTTTGGGCGAAACCTATCACGATCTCGCAAGGCTAGATGCCGGAGAGGGGCGTAGGAGCGACCGTCCCGAGCGGTTGCCGCTAGACGCCATAAGGGAAGCCCCAAGCGTCTTTCAGGCGCGTCAAACAGATGCCGGAAGCGCCACCCAGGACCACCATGTTAGGCGACTTGCGCGGGCTGTAAGGGCGCTTCCTGACGGGGCTTTCTTAGACCCTGTCTTGGTCGTGGCCATAGGCCCCCATTTCTATTGCGTTGACGGCCATCACAGGCTCGCCGCCTACCGCGTCGCAGGGACCGACGTGCCGGTTCCTGTTGAGCACTTTGAGGGAAGTCTTAAGGACGCGATACGGGAGGCTACATCCCGAAACACCAAGGCGCACCTACCGATGGCGCAGGGGGAAAAGACCGAGGCCGCTTGGCGATTAGTCCTTCTGGGAAAGCACTCGAAGCGGGAAATCGCTCTTTCGGCGGGCGTGGCAACGGCGACTGTCGCCAACATGCGACTAACCCTTCGCACCTTGCGGGAGCTATCCGTCAACGCCTTCGGAACCATCCAGTTTGCCAACACCCCACCGCTTACGTGGGATCAGGCACGAGAAGCCGCACGGCAGTCCGCAGGGCGTATCATTGGCGGCGAATGGAAAGACCATCTTGTTTCAGATTGGGCAGATCGCCTCGCCCGCCAGTTTGGAAAGAAGGCGGGAGAAATGCCCGATGTCTTCGCGCTCGCAATCGAAGCGTTTGGCGGTGATCGACTTGTTCGAGCCGTGATTGAGCTAGACCCCGACTACGCACGAGAAGTAGCGCGCGAGGCGGAAAGCGACACCTTTTGACGCCCTCTCTATCCAATTCTCGGTATCGAAATTCGGACATCCGAACATCACACAACCTGTCCAAATGGACACCCACACCAAAGGAAACAGAATGAGCAATTTCACCAGAGTTATCGCAGACAAAGCGCCAAGCGCCACAGAGCTTGAACAGATGCGCTCTGCCGTCGAAGCGCCTCCCGCAGTCCCTCAAGTCAGGACAGGCGGCAGTTCAAGCATCGCCTATAGCGGCGGTGTCGCGACCTATCGCCTAGACGGCGGAGCAATTCGCGTTGAGGTGCCGCACAGGAACCCCGACCTTATCGAAATACACGGCATACAGACGACCCGCGCTGCTGCCGAGGCGGCAGGGCTGCTGCCGACGGAGCTTAATCTGGGAAAGCCCCAAGACGGCGGTGAGACGCGGCCACTCCCTCCGTTGACTCCTGAGGCTGCCAAAGCGACCGACGCAACACCTACCGACAAGGCTGCTGGCAATGACCCCTATGCGGGGGACATTAACGGCGCTACCGATGCGCTGACCCGCGCTGCCAGTAGGCTAGGCGCTGAGACAGTCGAGGCGCACCTTATGGCCGCTGCCGAAGCCGGAGAGATACCGCAGCAATTGCCTGACGGCGTGACACCCGCCGACGCTCAAGCCGCAATGGCGGGCTATACGGCACAGGCCGAGCGCGCATTGCAGAAAGTCGGCGCGACCGTGGCGATGGTTGAATGGATGCTCACTCCCGACGAAATCACTGAGGCCCGCAGGGCCACCGTAGCGAACAATACGGGACTCCTAGAGGACCTCGGCAAGAAAGCCCAAAGGCGTCTGGAAATGCTGCCAGTGGAAGACCCTGAGGGATTTCAGCGAGTGCTAGCGAAGATGTCCACCGCCGACCGCGAAATGGTTCGAAAGCGTAATGACAAGTGGGTAGTCGATACGGGCTATGGAGAGACCACTATGTCTTGGGGCCTAGCAGTGCGCGAAGGCCTAGTCCAACTCTGACACATGTGCGTGTGTGCGCTGGCGAGGGCGCGGCTATTTGGTCGCGTCCTCACCGTTCTCAGATGGTAGCTGGATGCTCGCCACATGGTAAGCAAGAGTGCCGATTTCATAATGGCGATAGCCCCCCGCGACACTGGAATCACTATGACCCTGTATGCGGTCAGCGGCATTATCAGGAACCCCATGTTTCGCCGCAGCGCTCTTGAACCAATGCCGCAGAGCATGGTTAGGGGCCTTCCGTTTATCTTTGAATCCCTGCGATCGAATCCACTGCCCCAGTCGGTTCGTTACGCCTTTGCTCGCGTGTCGGCTCGCTGCCTTGCCGGACGACCGCCGATAGAACAACGGTCCCTTGCCTTTGGACTTCACGAAATCCAAGAACCCCGCTTCAATAACGGCGGGATGCAGCGGGACGAACCTTTAACTGTCGGCGGTCTTTAGCGTTCCTCCATCCTCTGCCGGTGAGATAGCCAACACCTGCACACCGTCCAACTCGCGGACGTTTTCGCCCCATAGCTGAGCAAGCTCTCCGACCCGCGCGCCAGTCGCGGCGGCAAGCAATGGAAGCCAACGGCGCGGGGGAGAAGACTCATTCGCAGCGAGGCCGAGCAACCGCGCGACCTCTGCGTCGGTATAGGGCAGCATCTTGGTTCCGGCTTTCTTGGAGGCGCTAACGCGAACGCCATTGGCGGGATTTGCCTTAAGCAGCTTGTTGCGAACGGCATAGTTGAAGACTGCATTGGCAAAACCGAGATAACCCTCATTGATCGTGCGCGCAGCCAAACCCTGTTGAACTAGACCATCTTTCCAGCCAACAATTCTGTCAGCCTCTACCTTGGCAACGTCCGCCGCGTCCTCTCCCAAGTGCGCCTCTAGGGACCTCAGATGTCCCCGCCAACTGCTTAGTGTGCTGGCAGAGGGTTTGGTCTCTGCCGCCCATTTCCCAAAAAGATCGGAGAGGGAGATTGCGTTATGCAATTCGAGCGGCGGAAAGCGATCTCTCGCCGGACTGGGGCTGTAATCACCGCCCGCGTTCCGTTTGAGGTCCTTGGCGGCCTCGTGCAGAGCCTCCCCAACACGCTGCAACAGCAGGGCACGGGAATGGTCCTCAATCACAAGATGATGTCTCGCCAATACCCAATCGGCTAGCGGACCAAACCGCCGCTCCAAGCCCTCTCGGGAGTCCGTTTCAGGCAGCGCATTGACCCCAGCTGTTAGGTCCCTTCCGAAAGCCTTATACGCGTCTGCAAGGGCATCCTTTGCGCCCGCCGCAAGCACTGGCGGAGAGAGCAAGCGACCCTCCAACGCCGCCCTAGTGAAAGCCTTTACGGCAGCCCAATCGTCGGGAGTGCCGGGATTTTCCTCAAACTTGTTGACGTAGAGGTCATAGATTTCGCCAGACAGCGCGACGATGTTTTTCTGAGAGATTGGAGATGGACCGGAGCGAACCGCCTGAAACTGCTGCTCAAGCTGCGTGTTGGCAGCGGACCACCGCAGTCGGATTAGATCGGCGTCGGCAGTTTGAAGGCTGAACTTAACCTCAACGCCAGCGACCGTGGTAACGGTGACAGGCTTGCCGCTTCCGGTGCTTGGGAGGTCGAACATAAAGAATCGACCCCTAACAATGTCCAGTAGGTCAGAGGGGACCCGCTTGCGAAACTGAGCGTTTCTTGTGCCTATCCGAGTTGTTGGTCTAGCCATCCTGAAAACCATTTGTGCCCCGCTCTTGTGCCTCAGTTGAGCGGCGGAAAATCCAGATATATCAATGATTCAGAGGGTTAGCTAGTTGATGGTGCCCAGGAGAGGACTCGAACCTCCACACCGTTGCCAGTACCAGCACCTGAAGCTGGCGCGTCTACCAATTCCGCCACCTGGGCCCGCCGGGAGGCAATGGGCCTCGACCGGAGCGCGTGACGTTTAAGACCGGGCACCAAGGCTGTCAATGCGAATATCCGCGTAAATCGGGTCTTCTTCCCACCAATCGGGATTTGCAGATTTCTCCCGTACGCCGCCTTGCGTTGTTGCGGCGTTTCGTGGCGGACCGTTGACCATTCGCTGCTTTGCACTGTAGCGCAAAACCGCTAAGGAACAGCTTAGATCACATCCACAATCGATCGGGCGGACTGAACATGCGCATCACCGAAAAACCGCAAATCGTCACAGTTTTCGGCGGTTCCGGCTTTCTGGGCAGCCAGGTGGTTCGAGCCTTGGCCAACCGGGGCTACCGGATCAGGGTGGCGGTGCGCCGTCCCGATCTCGCCTTCCACCTGCAGCCGCTCGGGAATGTCGGCCAGATCAAGGCAATACAGGCCAATCTGCGCTACCGCTGGTCGGTGGACCGCGCAGTCGCCGGTGCCGATGCAGTGGTCAATCTTGTCGGCATACTCAAGGAGTTCGGAAAGCAGAAATTCGATTCGGTGCAGGTGTTCGGTGCGCGCGCCGTGGCGCAGGCAGCCAAGGAGGCGGGCGCCAGCCTTGTGCATGTCAGCGCCATCGGCGCCGATCCCGGCTCGGAGTCTGGCTATGGCCGCACCAAGGGCGAGGCCGAAAACGCGGTGTTGGAGGTCGTTAGAAAGGCTGTCATCGTCCGCCCGTCCATCCTGTTCGGACCGGAGGATGATTTTTTCAACCGCTTCGCAGCCATGGCGCGTGTTTCTCCTTTCCTGCCGCTGATCGGCGGCGGCCACACCAAGTTCCAGCCGGTCTTTGTCGGTGATGTGGCCGAGGCGATTGCGAGGGCGGTGGATGGGCAGGTTCCCGGCGGCAAAATCTATGAGCTGGGTGGGCCGGAAGTGGTCAGCTTCCGCGAATGCATGGAAACTGTTCTGGAGCAGACCAACAGGCAGCGCCTGCTGCTGCCGATGCCCTGGTTCCTCGCTAAGACGTTGGGCAAGCTTACCGGGTGGATACCCGGCGCACCGATTACGCTCGATCAGGTAATCATGCTGCAAACCGATAATGTAGTTTCGCCGGAAGCCATCCGCGCAAAACACACCTTCGCCGGCCTCGGCATGGAACCGGTCAACATGGCCGCGATCCTGCCGTCCTATCTGGTGCGCTTCCGCCCCCAGGGCCAGTTCAGCCGGCGCAATCCCGCCTGAGCGGAGACAGGTTTGGACGGTCTGCTGCCTGAAGGGCTTTCGATTGTCCCTGCCACGCTGCTGATTGGCGCGTCGTTCCTGACCTCGGCGCTGACGGCTGCTTTCGGCATTGGCGGCGGTGTCGCGCTGCTCACGCTCATGGGCTATGTGCTGCCGGTCGCGGCATTGGTGCCGGTACATGGCGCGGTGCAACTGGCTTCGAACGCTGGCCGCATGCATGTACAGCGCGCCTTTCTGGACTGGAGCGCATTGATCCCGTTTGCCATCGGAGCGGCGGCCGGCGCATTGCTAGGGGCGCAACTTGTCATGCGGCTCGACAATCCGTTGCTGACGGTCCTGCTCGGAGCGTTCATCATCGCCGTAACATGGGTGAAATTGCCTGCGCTGGCGAACAGCAACCCGGCGATCTTTGCGGGCGGGGGACTCGTGACGACTTTCGCCACCATGTTCTTCGGCGCGACCGGGCCGCTGACGGCGATCTTTTTCGAGAAGACCTTCCCCGACCGTCGCGCCTATTCCGGCAACCATGCTGCAGCCATGACGGCACAGCACGGGGTAAAGGTAATCGCCTTTGCGATTGCCGGCTTCGCCTTCTTTCAGTGGCTGCCGCTGATCCTGGCCATGGCAGTGATGGGCTATGCCGGAACGCTTGTCGGATCGCGTTTCCTGTCCAGCGTGCCGGAAACCCGCTTCCGGCTGTGGTTCAGGATATTGATCACCCTTTTGGCGATGGATCTGATTCGGCGGGGGCTACAGGCATCGTAGAAGTCGTTTGGATTGGCCCGGTCAGCTTACCCAGTTCCTCCACTGCATCGGCGGGATCGGGCTGGGACAAGAACAGCAGACCGGCCATTCCCGCCAGTCCCACGACGATCCGCCAATATGCAAATGGCGCAAAGCCATGGCGAGACACGAAATCCAGCAGATAACGCACTACGAAGACCGCGCTGATGAAGGCCATGACGAAGCCGACAATGATGATCGTTGCATCATTGGCACTAAGCAGATTGCGGTTCTGGTAGAGGTCGTAGGCAAAGGCGCCGGCCATGGTCGGCATGGCGAGGAAGAAAGAGAACTCGGCGGCCGAGCGCTTGTCGGTTCCCATCAGCAATGCGCCGGCGATGGTTGCGCCCGAACGCGAGGTGCCGGGGATAAGCGCCAGGCATTGGAACAATCCAATCTTGAGACACAGGGACAGCGGATAATCCATGATGTCGGTATGGACCGGCGTCTTGGGAATCCGGTCGACGATGAGCAGGATGAAACCACCCAACACCAGCATCACGCAGATCAGCATCGGCGTTTCGAACAACACCGTCTTGATGAAGCCGTGCAGCGCCACGCCCGCAAACGCCGCAGGCAGGAATGCGAGGACGACACCGGCAACGAAGCGCCGCGCCCTCGCCGAAGTGGGCAGCGCCATCGCCAACTGCCACAGCCGCGTGAAATAGACTGACAGGATCGCAAGGATCGCACCAAGTTGGATCAAGACCTCGAAGGTCTTGCCAGTGGAATTAAAACCCATGAAATGGCCGAGCAGCAGGATGTGCCCCGTAGAAGAGACGGGGATGAACTCGGTCAGCCCCTCCACGAAACCGAGGATGAGTGCTCCGGTAATCGTCTGATCGGCCATGCGCGGTTCCGTCGGGCGCTGCGGCGGGGCTGGTTTGCGCCGGTTGCAGCTTGGGAAGGGAATCAATCCACCGCTTGATACAGTTCCCGGCTGGTGATTGCACTATCCGGTGCAAAAAGAGTATCTGCAGGTGGTGAAAAGCCGGGAGCAAGCGCCGCAAATGCACAAACTCTACCACCATTCGATGTCCGTCCCGTCGCGCTATGCCAGGCTAATCCTCGGCGAATACGGCCAGCAATTCCAATTGGTGGAAGAGACGCCGTGGTCCCGCAAGCCGGATTTTCTAAAGCTCAACCCGGCCGGCACCCTGCCTGTGCTCGCGACCGGCGACGGCAGATCGGTCTGCGGCGGTACCGTTGTTGGCGAATTCATCGACGAGACGGTTGGCGCGATGATGCGCGAGAAGCGGCTGATGCCGGAAAATTCCTTCGACCGGGCCGAGATCAGGCGGCTGGTCGACTGGTTCCTCATCAAGTTCGAAACCGAAGCGCTGCACTACATTGTCGGTGAACGCGTCTTCAAGCAGATGAAGCGGTCCGAAGAGGGCGGGGGCGCACCGGACTCCTCGCGGATCCGCGCAGGACGCAACAATCTGAAAAACCATCTCAAATACATCGGCTGGCTTGCCGGAAACCGGAACTGGCTTGGCGGAACCCGGCTGTCGCATGCCGACATGGCCGCCGCTGCCGGCATTTCGGTGCTGGATTATCTGGGCGAGATCGACTGGGACAGCGAACCGGCGGCGCGCGACTGGTATGCCCGCATAAAGTCGCGGCCCTCCTTCAGGCCGCTGCTCGCCGACAAGGTCGGCGGCATTCCACCGGTTTCGCATTATGCGGATCTGGATTTCTGATTGGCCGATCTTCGCGAACCCATAAGAAAAGACGCATATGCGCTCGGCTTTGAGGTCTGTCGCTTTACCCGCGCCGAACTGCCCGCACTGACAGGCGACCGATTGGAGCGTGCGGTGGGTGAAGGCCATCACGCCACGATGGAATGGCTCGCAGGCACCGCCGAACGTCGAAGAACACCGTCAGCCATGTGGCCACAGGCCAGAAGCGCCATTCTGCTCGGTATGAACTACGCGCCGGATACGGATCCGCTTGAGAATCTTGTCCTGCGCGACCGCGCCACCATCTCGGTCTATGCCCGCAACCGCGACTATCACGACATCATCAAGGGCCGGCTGAAGGAGATCGCACAGAAGTTCGCGTCCCGGAGCGGGCATGAGGTGAAGGTCTTTGTCGATACCGCACCGCTGATGGAGAAACCGCTGGCCGGACAGGCCGGTGTCGGCTGGCAGGGCAAGCACACCAATCTGGTGTCGCGCGAATTCGGCTCATGGTTGTTTCTCGGCGCCATCCTCACCGATGCGCGCTTGCAACCCGATGAGGCGGAAACCGACCATTGCGGCACTTGCCGCGCATGCCTCGATATCTGCCCGACGAACGCTTTCCCTGCACCTTACAGGCTCGATGCGCGGCGCTGCATTTCCTATCTCACGATTGAGCACGGCGGCCCGATCCCGCATGAATTCCGCAAGCCGATGGGCAACCGCATCTTTGGCTGCGACGACTGCCTTGCCGTCTGCCCCTGGAACAAGTTTGCCGAGACCGGACGTGAGGCGAAGCTTGCCGCGCGAGACGATCTGGTCTCACCGCCGCTTGGCGAACTTGTGGCGCTGGACGATGCGAGCTTCCGGCAAAAGTTTTCGGGATCGCCGATAAAGCGCATCGGCCGCGACCGCTTCATCCGCAACGTGCTGATCGCAATCGGCAACAGCAAAGACATTGAACTCGCACGCCATGCTGAGGCGCTGCTCGGCGATGAGGCCCCGGTTGTGCGCGGCGCTGCAGTTTGGGCGCTGTCTCAACTGCTTCTGCCGGATGAGTTTGCGGGTCTGGCGCGCACCTATAAGTATGACGAAACGGAACCTGCGGAGCAGGCCGAATGGCGGCATGGGTTGCAACAGGTGGCTGCATGAAACGTCTTTTTGTGTTCGGGGCCGGGTTCTCGGCGGCGCATGCCGCCGCCCTCAACGCCGGCATGTTCGATACCGTCACCGGCACGACACGGTCGCCCGAAAAGTTCGGTGCATTATCGGCACAGGGGATCAAACCGGCGGTCTTCGAGGGCACGCTGGATGCCGAAGGTCAATCGGCCCTTGCGCAGGCGACGCATTTGCTTGTTTCCATTGCGCCGAGCGAGGAGGGCGATCCGGTCCTAAACGCCTGCAGTGACATGCTCGCCTCATCCGCCAGGCTGCAATGGGTCTGCTATCTCTCGACTGTGGGCGTCTATGGCAATCACGACGGAGCCTGGGTGACCGAGGAAACCGAGTGTCGGCCTGTCTCAAAGCGCTCCAAACAGCGTATCGCTGCCGAGCGGACTTGGCAGGAATTTTGCCGGCAAAATAATGTAGGGCTGTCCATCTTTCGCTTGTCGGGAATATACGGTCCCGGCCGGAATGCCTTCGTCAACATCGAGAAGGGTACCGCGCGCCGGCTTGTCAAACCGGGGCAGGTCTTCAACCGCATCCACCGCGACGATGTCGCCCAAGCCGTTGGTTTGGCAGCCAGAATACGGGCGGAGGGTATATTCAACATCACCGACGACGAACCCTCCCCACCCCAGGACGTGGTGGCCTATGCATATTCATTAGCCGGCAAAACGGCGCCGCCGGAAATCGACTTCGAGAGCGCCGATCTCACGCCAATGGCCCGCTCCTTCTATGGCGAGAACAAGCGCGTCTCCAATACCAGATCGAAGCAGGTGCTGGGCATGAGATATGAATGGCCTGACTATCGCGCCTCACTGAAGCGCATGTGGGAGGACGGAAGCTGGCAGGGCTAGCTTAGACGCTCTCGAAACCGGTCAGTACGTTGGCGGTGTTCAGCCCGATTTCCGGCACGCCGTAACCGCCCTCCATGCAGAAAACTGTCGGCATGTTGAGCCTGCCGATTGCCGCGCCGTAGCGGGTGAAATCGTCCGACTTTAGCTTGAAAAAGGAGATCGGGTCGTTCTCGAACGTATCGACGCCGAGCGATATGACGAGCACCTCGGCTCCGAAACGCACTGACGCGTCGAGGCATTTCTGCAAGGCCGATAGCCAGATATCGAACTCGGTATGACGTGGGAGAGGGATGTTGAGCGTTGCACCCTGACCCTCGCCTTCGCCCTTCTCGTCGGCAAAACCGAGGAAATGCGGGAAAGCATCCAGCGGGTCGCCATGAATGGAGGCGAAGAACACGTCGCCACGCTTCCAGAAAATGTCCTGCGTGCCGTTGCCATGATGGAAATCGACGTCGATCAGCGCGACCTTCTTCATCCCCGAGTCGAGCAGACGCTGGGCGGCTATTCCCGCATTGTTGAGGAAACAATAGCCGCCGAACTGGTCAAAGGAGGCGTGATGTCCCGGCGGGCGGCACAGCGCAAAGGCAGCCTTTGCGCCGGACGTTACATGATCTGCGGCGCTGATCGAACTGTTCATTGCCGACAACGCCGCCGCCCACGTGCCTTCGGTAATCGCGGTTTCGGCAGCGAAGGCGTAATAACCCAGCGCCCCGTCAATATCGCGGGGTGGCTTGTTGTTCACCATGCGCCGTGCCGGAAAGCAGGCCGGTATCGCTTCGCCTTCATAGCCATCCGCCTTCCAGCGGCCCCAGGCCGTTTGGAGAAATTCCAGATAATCCGGCGCATGCAGCTTGGCGGCTGTCTCGAGCGAGTGTTTCTCCGGCTCAAGGATCTCGCCATGCCCCTGATCCCTGACCGCGTTTTCGATCAATTCCGCGCGAAACGGCGCCTCGAACGGTTTGACCAGCCTGCCGCCATGCAGTTCCGATTCGGCGTCGCGCAGCTTGTGATCGGCTGAAAAATAAACTCGCAAGGCTTGCTCCTTTTTGCCTGTTGCCGCAGAGATGTTACAAACTGCGGCGTATTGACGCCAAATACGGGAAATTCATGGGTAAGTCGCTTTCCATATGCGGGATGGCTGGAACAGGTGTTGTCAAATGACATCTTACGTAATAGTCAAAGTTTTCAATCGATCCGGTTACGGGAATCGCGGCATTTTTGATGCGGCTCCCGGCCGGATTTTGTCATGGAAGGAAACATTATGAGCATAGATCAGGCCGCCGAGGCCATCCGCGCGAGGGTTGGCGACAACTCCGGGCTGGGTGCCACGGTGAAATTCGATTGCGGCGAAGCAGGCGTCGTGTTTGTCGATGGCGCATCGACCCCAAACACGGTTAGCACCGAAAACAAGGAAGCAGACTGCACCATTTCCTGCGATCTGGAAACGCTCGAGGCGCTGGTCGGCGGCGATCTCGACCCGACAGCCGCTTTCATGCAGGGCAAGATCAAGGTCGATGGAGACATGGGCGTGGCGATGCGCCTTTCATCGGTCCTCTGACCTGAAGGTCGCATGATTTGATCAAGAACCCCGGACGCGGCGTCCGGGGTTTTTTTGTTCGCCGGATGCGCAATCGGACAAACGTTCAGCCCTGCAGGTTCTGCTTGTCTTCCTCGGGTTCTGCCGAAGTGTGTGGCGGGACGTTTCCGGTCAACTCCCGCAGCGTGCCCATCGGCCTTTTGCAGGAATGGCAAGTCACAGGCTCCCAATCCTCGGTCCCAATTTCAGTGATGGTATTTTTCTGCCCGCAATGCGGGCATGTGGCTGCAATTTCCAGCAAGGAACACTCCGTCGCTTGTGGCGGGAGCGCTCAAACCTCTTTGGGGGAATAGGGTCTCTCAGTCGCTGGTAGCCAATATGTTCGGCCAGCAATAAGCAAACAGTAACACGCCGCGACGACAGAGTCGAACGCCTGGCCGCAACCTGCCTATAGGTTCACCAGTAGACGCCCAGCCCGCGAAGATGCGGCCGCGGATTGCGGGTCTTGCATTCGCGCGGGAGTTCCTCCGGTTCATTGTCGCCATGTTCTGCCGGGTGAAGCGGTTGAACAATGCCCGAACCGAGCAGTGAGGCGTAGTCGCGATATCTGCGTTCGCCCTGTCTTCCCCACTTGGGCTTCACCTGCGGCACCGGCGAACCGCCACGGCGCATTGGGGGCACCGGTTGAGTGCGCGGCGGCGGCGGCAGGTTCTCGCTCACGGCCATATCCTTCAGCGCCATAAGCCGCGCCACCCGGTCCTCGGTGCGTGGGTGGGTCCGCAGGATCGAGGGGTCGGGAGTCCGCCCGCCCGGCAACACCATGCCTTCCCAGTGACGTCCCTGCGCCTTTTCCAGTTTCACCAGCGCCGAGGCGAGACCGTCCGGATCGCCGGTCAGCAGCACCGCGTTGAGATCCGCGTCATATTCGCGGGTCCGCGACAGCGCCAGTTGCAGCAGGCTGCCGATCGTAGGCGCGAATATCAGCAGCAGGACGGCAAGCCACGGAACTTGCGCCGCGCCACCGAACAGAATCGCCGGAAGATTGATGAACAGCGAAAATATGCCGAGCGTCGAAAGGACCGAGGTGAACCGGCTTACCATGTCGGCGATTGCCATGACGCGGACATCCTCGGCGCGGATATGCGCGACTTCATGCGCCATCACGCCCGCAAGTTCGCGCAGCGTGAGGGAGCGTATGAGCCGGTCGGTCAGGCAGATCGCGGAATCGCGCTTCCGCCCAACTGCGAAGGCGTTCATCAGCTTGGACGGCAACACGTAGAGTTTCGGCTTTGCGTTCAGGCCGGCGCGCTCGGAAAGCTGATCCAGCAATTTGTGGCCTTGCGGGAATTGCTGCGGCGAAACCGGCTGCGCCTTGTACATGCGCAGCACCAGCGTAGGCGAGACACGCGAGGCCATGAACAGGCTGACACCGCCGAAAACGAGCGCATACCAGATGCCGCCAGGCCCGAAGAACAACCACGCGCATGCGACGAACAGCGCCAGCGAGCCGCCGACAAGGAGCCAAGTGTGCACCAGATTGAGCCAGGCGTGCTGGCGTTGGGCAAGGTGATGCGTTTTCATTTGGGCCTGCGTTGATGAGAAGCGGCGCTTGGTTTATCACGCAGATATATGTGCCGCGCCGCCGGAGTTCAAACGAGCGGCGTCGGCCAAGAAGGCTGCTTGGCTCGCCAACTGATCCGCGATAGCATCCCTGAGGGGGAATCGCTGGTTTGAAACGACCGGCGCCAGGGGCGAAACAAAACCGGACTGGCCTTCATCCACCATGCGCTCAAGCCTTGGAAAAATTCTCACGTTGATGCTTGCCGTCGTCGCGTCGCCTGTCGCAGCTCAGGAACAGCCGGCAAAAATTCTCTTTGGCTCAAGACCGCAGGCAGCCGACATGCGCCCTCAGGCGATCGGCTTTTACTCCAAGGGCTGCATGGCGGGCGCACAGGCGTTGCCGCTCGATGGGCCGGTTTGGCAAGTAATGCGTCTTTCACGCAACCGCCGATGGGGCCACCCCGAACTCCTCACAGTGATCGAACAACTTGCCTACAAGGCCAAACAGGACGGCTGGAACGGATTGCTGGTGGGTGACATGTCGCAGCCGCGCGGCGGGCCGATGCTGACCGGCCATGCCTCGCACCAGATCGGGCTGGACGCGGACCTCTGGTTCATGCCCATGCCGGATGAGCGCATGAGCTACAAGCAGCGCGAGGAAACGAGCGCCATATCGGTGCTGGCGAAGGATTCCTTCTATGTCGATGATCGCAAATGGACGAAGGCTCATGAACGGCTGCTCTTCCACGCCGCATCGTTTGACAAGGTCCAGCGTATTCTCGTCCACCCTGGCGTGAAGAAGAAACTTTGCGACACGGTGAGGGGTGACCGCAAATGGCTCGCCAAGATCAGGCCCTATTGGGGTCATCACTATCACTTTCATGTGCGAATCTTCTGCCCGGACGGGTCGCCGGGCTGCAGGCCGCAAAAGGCGGTCGGTTCCGATCCGCAATGCGACAAGCTGGATTGGTGGTTCAATGTAGCGCTCAAGCCCAAGCCGCCCCCCAAGACACCCCCGAAAAAGAAGCCCGAGCTAACGCTTGCCAACCTGCCGGCAGCCTGCCGTGAGGTGCTGGAGGCGCGCGCTACTGACCCCGGAAGATCGCTGTTCGGTGTTCGCGATACCGCCTTCGCAGCGCCGCGCATCGACATGCCGGAATTCGACGCCAAGGCTATTCTGGGTTCCAAGCCTATTGAGGCAAGCAAGGCAGGCGCTTCGGAACTGGGCGACGAACCGGACGGTGCCGGCGACAACCAACCTGTTTTCGAGGTTCCGATTCCGACGCCGCGCCCGGCGCTTTAGTCAGGCCGCTATTCTGCGGCGACGCCGGTTCCGATCGGGCAGGCAACGCCCGTGCCGCCAAGTCCGCAATAGCCGTCCGGATTCTTCGCCAGATATTGCTGGTGATATTCCTCGGCGTAGTAGAATTCCGGCGCGGGCAGGATTTCGGTGGTGATGGCCGCGTTGCGACCGGCCTGCGCCAGAGCATCGGAATAGGCCTTCTTTGAGGCGCGGGCGGCTTCGGCCTGCGGTTCCGTGAAGGTATAGATGCCGGAACGGTATTGTGTGCCGACATCATTGCCCTGCCGCATGCCCTGTGTCGGGTCATGCGATTCCCAGAAAGTGGCGAGCAGCTTGTCGTAGGAAAGCTGGTTGGGATCATAGACCACCAGCACCACCTCGTTGTGGCCGGTCATGCCGGAGCAGACCTCGCGGTAGGTCGGGTTTGGCGTATGTCCCGCAGCGTAACCCACCGCCGTGATATGGACTCCGTCCAGTTCCCAGAACTTGCGTTCCGCCCCCCAGAAACATCCCAGACCGAAAATCGCCATCTCAGAGCCTTCGGGGAAGGGCGCATGGATTCCACGGCCCGAAACAAAATGGGTTTCGCCGCTGTCGAGCGGTTCGTCACGGCCCTTTAGTGCATCCTTCTGTGCGGGCATTTTCAGCTTGTTGTTGAACATGTCGATCAGAAACACCTGGTGTCTCCCTGTTGAACTGTTGGCGCCTAGTCGCCGAAACTTTCCTGCCAGCGTTTCCGGCGCTTTGCCGTGGCCACCGCAAACAGCACCGCCAAGGCGGCAAATACCGCCCAGGTAGGCAGTTTCAATACCGCCAGCATGAGCGGATCCCATGCGGTCGGATGAACGCTTTCGCTCAGAAAATCGCGCGTTGATTCAAGCGAGGCAAGATTGAGCCGCACCCAGTCGTCGTACAGTGGCGTGAACACGATCTGCGAATTGGCGATGGAACGCGTCGTGTCCAGCACTGCGGCCACCATGGCGGCTGCGGTACAGATAAGGCTCATCAGGCGGAATAGCGCGCGGATCATGTTATTGCCGGTAAGCCCCAGAATGGCCGATGGTATGAGGTCCGCCGGTCATCGGCGGGCTGTCATCTATGTAGTGCCGCCCGTCAGTTAGCGCAATCTGCCGGGATGATGCCGGTTGGTGCAGATAGTTGGCGAATATGACCGCCGCTGCTTGCGCCGGGGACGCTTATTTGTATAGTGCGCCCGCTTCGGCAGGGGTTGCAAACGCCAATTCGCGCCGCAAGGAGAGGTGCCCAAGTGGTCGAAGGCGCCCAAGGTCCGTTGAACCGGACCGATTCCACAACAGAGAGGCGTGCGCTTCTCTTCGACCCGCCCGGAGCAATTTTCGGGTGAACATTAGGAGAGGTGGCCGAGTGGTCGAAGGCGCCCACGGTCCGCTTTGCGGACCGATTCCAAGAAAGAGAGGCGTGCGCTTCTCTTCGACCCACCCGGAACGAACATCGGGTGTAAATTAGGAGAGGTGGCCGAGTGGTCGAAGGCGCACGCCTGGAACGCGTGTAGGCGGGCAACCGTCTCGAGGGTTCGAATCCCTCTCTCTCCGCCATCATCTTACCCGCGACAGTTCCACTTCACTCTTCTCCTGCCGCAAGCGAGCTCAAAACGCTTGGATCGGCGTCCGCCATTGCCTGGACATTCCGAAGACCGGCACAAGATAGGGTTATTCCATAGTCTTCACCGGAAGCCGCCATGCCCATCCGCAATCTCGTTGTCGTTTTCGGCGACCAGCTCTGGCTGAAATCCCCCGCACTGGAATATGCGGAGTCCAAAGACGACCGCGTGGTGATGATGGAGGTGGCGGAGGAGGCCACATACATCCCGCAACACAAGATTCGGCTCGTTCTTTTCTTTTCCGCGATGCGGCATTTCCGCGAGGAACTGGCAGCGCATGACTACCGCGTCTGCTACTCGCAACTCGACGATGCGAAGAACCGGGGCGATTTCGCAGGCGAGCTGCAGCGGCGCGTCGAGGAATTTAACCCGCAGCGTCTTGTCTGTCTCGAGCCGGGCGACTGGCGTGTGCGCGAGATCGTGCAGGAAGTCTGCAAGCCACACGGTGTCGAATTGAAGATCGTCGAGAACACGCATTTCCTGTGTTCGGTCGATGAATTCAGGGCGTTCGCGGACAGCCGCAAATCGCTGGTGATGGAATATTTCTATCGCCATATGCGCCGCAAAACCGGCTGGCTGATGAAGGGTGGCGATCCGGTCGGCGGGCAGTGGAACTACGATTCCGAAAATCGCCAGCGCTTCGGCAAAGAAGGTCCGCCGGACATCAAGCAGCCACACCGGTTTCGGGCCGACAAGATCACGGACGACACGATTGCGATGGTCAAGGAACGCTTTCCCGATGCTCCGGGCAGTCTAGACCGTTTCGACTATCCGGTGACGCGTCAGCAGGGTCTCGATGCGCTGCATGATTTCGTCGAGCATCGCCTTGCCGGTTTCGGCCCCTATCAGGACGCGATGGCGAGCGGCGAGCCGTATCTCTATCATTCGCGCCTGTCGGCGGCGATGAATTTGCACCTCATTCATCCGGGCGAAGTGGTGGAAGCCGTGATCGACGCCAGCGCCAACAAGGACGTTGAACTCAACAGCGTCGAGGGTTTTGTGCGGCAGGTTATCGGCTGGCGCGAGTTCGTGCGTGGCATCTACTGGACGCAAATGCCGGACTACGCGCAGATGAACTATCTCGACGCGGATCTTCCGATGCCGGCCTTCATGTGGACCGGCGAGACAGAAATGAACTGCCTGAAGCAGTCGATCGGCCAATTGATCGATCACGCCTACGCCCATCACATCCAGCGGCTGATGGTTCTGGGTCTTTATGCAATGCTACTGGGCGTGAAGCCCTACGACGTGCATCGCTGGCACATCTCCATGTATGCCGACGCCATCGACTGGGTGTCGCTGCCCAATGTGCTGGGCATGAGCCAGCATGGCGATGGCGGCATTGTCGGCACCAAACCCTATGCCGCCTCGGGAAACTACATCTCGAAGATGAGCGGTTACTGCGCTTCCTGCCGCTACGATCCAAAGAAGAGCGAGGGCGAAAACGCCTGCCCGATGACGGTGCTTTGCTGGGATTTCCTGTCGCGCAACCGCAGCAAGCTAAAGGCGAACCGGCGCATGGATTTTCAGTTCAAGAACCTCGACCGCAAGGACAATGCCGAGCGCCGGGCGATCCGAAAACAGGCGGATGCGATCAAGGCGAAGGCGGCAGATCAGACCTATCTTTGATTTGGCCTGACGCATTCCTGTAGAGGTTATTAATCACAAATCCACTTGAATTATTGATCCGCAAAAAAATATCCCTGCCCCCGTTTACCATGATTAAAACTTTACTAACGTGTGATTTGTACGTCACAGACTCTTTCGTTTGTTTGGATTAGAAAGCTCGCGCGGCGGAACGAATTCCTCTTTGTTCGGAGTGGGAAGATGTTTCGTAAGATACCGGCAGCAATCGTCGCTTTACCTTTACTTACAATTCACACGCCAACAGCAAGAGCTGCGGATCTGATCGAGCCGGTGGCAGTGACCGGATATAACTGGAGCGGTTTCTACGTCGGGGCCGGCGGCGGCGGCGGTGCAGTCGTGCGCGAACTCTCCATTCCTGGCCTCTTCACCTTGGATGGAACCGGCGGTGAGGGTTGGTTTGGCGAAGTTACAACCGGCTACGACCATATGCTGACCGATCGAATTCTCGTGGGCGTGTTCGCCGATTACCGCTTTGGCGGCATCGAGACAGATTTCCAGATTGCCGGTCTCGGGTTCGGTTTTACCAATTCGCTGGAGCAAGGTTGGGACGTTGGCGGCAGGATCGGCTTTCTCCTGACGCCGGAGACACTCGCCTATGGGCTGCTGGCCTGGTCGCATCAGGATTTCGAGATCTCCACCCCGTTTGGCGGGCTTGAATGGGATGCAGACGGCTACGCAGTTGGCGGCGGCCTCGAAACCGTGCTGGGCGGCAACTGGACGCTGAAGGGCGAGTACCGCTACACGCAATACGACCCGCTCGACCTTTTCGGCCTTGGCTTCATCAACCTGGAGCCGGCTACCCATACCTTCCACGCATCGCTGAACTATCGGTTCGGCGGCGCATCAGGCGAACCCTACGGCTTTGTGCCGGCGGAGTATGATTTCACCGGACTCAAAGCCGGGTTGGCGGGTGGCTTTGGCGCGGTTGTCCACGAATTCACCATACCGCCGCTTACATTAACCTATGATGGGTTTGGCGGCGATGGCGCGTTCGCGGAAGTTTCTCTTTCTTATGATTATGACCTCGGCAACAACTGGGTCGTCGGCGTCGGGGGCGACTATCGCTGGGGTAATATCGAGACAAACCTGTCGCTGCTCGGATTGAACATCGCACTTACCGCCGACCGCGGCTACGACCTGTTTGGCCGCCTCGGCTACAAGCCCGCTCCCGGCACACTGGTCTACGGCCTGGCGGGTTATGCGTCACAACATTTCGAACTGACATCCAATGTCGGCCTTGGCGACGATTACGACGTGCATGGCTGGACAGCCGGCGCCGGCATCGAGACCGCGCTCAGCGATCGCTGGACGGCAAAAATCGAATATCGCTATTCGGAATACGATGGCTACGATTTCGGAACCGGGGGAGTCATCGACCTCGCGCCTTCCACGCATACGGTGCGGGCCGGCCTGACCTACAAGCTGTTCTGATCGGGCCTTGACGGGCTGCAAGCAATGCAACCGGCATTCGTGCCGGCCGTGTGACCTTGTAGAATAGCCCTTTACCCCACAAAAGCCTTTTCCAACACGAAGCTGCCGGGGGCGGAGTTGGAGCCTTCCACCAGCCCCGCATCCTCGCAGATCTGCTTGATCTCCAGATTGAGCGCCATTGAGCCGCAGATCATTACCCGGTCTTGCGCGCCGAAACGCTCAATGCCTAGATCGGCGAACACCTTGCCGGAGCGTAGCAGATCGGTAATCCGGCCCTCAAATTGCGAGGCTTCGCGCGTGGTCGTCGGATAGTACAGGAACTTTGCCGCGGCTTCTTCACCGACCAGCGGGTCTTTGGGCAGCGCGGCCGCCAATTCGGCACCATATGCCAGGTCCGCTGTCTCGCGGCAGGTATGGGTCAGCACAACCTGATCGAATTTCCCGTAGAGTTCGGGATCGCGCAGCAGCGAAGCGAAGGGGGCGATGCCCGTGCCCGAGGCGACAAGCCAGAGCCGCTTGCCGGGTATCAGCGCATCAAGCACCAGCGTGCCGACCGGCTTGGGTCGCACGATGACCGCGTTGCCGGGCCGGATGTGCTGAAGCCGGGAGGTGAGCGGACCGTCCTCGACCTTGATAGAATAGAACTCAAGCTCCTCGTCCCATGAGGGCGAGGCGATGGAATATGCGCGCACCAGCGGTTTTCCATTATCGCCCTCCAAACCGATCATGACGAACTCACCCGAGCGGAAACGCAGGCTGCGCGGCCGCGTCACCCGGAAGGAGAACAGCCGGTCGGTCCAGTGATGTACGCTGGTGACGATCTGGGCGTCGGGATGGGCGGGCATGGCAGTGCTGTCCGCCGGTTTGGTGATCTGGTTCATGTGGAGTTCTCTCTTGTTCAGGCTGCTTTCGCCGCTCCGCGACGCAGCCGGTCGAGATAATTGTGGCCAACGCGCTTGAAGGCTTCGGTCCATTCGGACTCGGGCTGGCGTTCGGCCAGTTCGGCGCTGATCTCGATTTCATCAAAACCGGAGCGCAGCGCCAGCGGGTACTGGTCGCAAATGACATGGCCATGCGCACGTAGCAGGCCGGTGAAACCAAGCTGTCGCAGCCGCTTGGCGATGGAGAAGCCGCGCCCGTCCGCAAAGGACGGAAACGGCACACGGATCGCCGAAACATCCGTGAAGAAACCCTTCACTTCCACCGGATCGAGCGCGTTGGAAATGTCGATGCCGAGCAGACCGGCCTGGAAATCATGCGGGCGCAACGGCAGTGTCTCAAAATCGTGAAAGCTGCCGCCTTTGGCGGTCCATGCGTCCGTGCCAAATTTGCCGTCGCGGATAACAACGCTGCTCATCAGCTCGCAACCCGTTCAATGCGGCCGCCCACGACATGGATGCCGCATTCGGTCTTGTCCTGACCGGCCCAACGGCCGCTGCGCGGATCGGCGCCGGCAATCGGTTTCGCAGTGCAGGGGGCGCAGCCTATCGAGGTAAACCCGTCGGCCACCAGCGGATGGCGCGGCAGGTCATGCGCGGCGAAGCAGGCCTCGATATCGGCGCGGTCCCAATGCAGCAGCGGATTGATCTTGGTCTTTCCGCTTGCCTCGTCTACCTCAAAGGGCCGGATATCGGCCCGGCTGGCGCTTTGGTGGCGCTTGCGGCCCGTCACCCAGGCCTCGTACCCTTCCAGCGCTGTTTCCAACGGCACCACTTTGCGCAGATGACAGCAGGCATCGGTGTCTTTCAGGTGCAGCCGTCCGAACACGTCGTTGCGGCGGATTTCGGTAGCATCCGCCGAGATCACCCTGACATTGCGCAGGCCGAGATGGTCCGACAGTTCGCGCTGATAGTCGAGCGTCTCCTGAAACATCATCTGCGTGTCGATGAACAGCACAGGGGCGTCCTTGTCGATCTGCACAACCAGCCACAGCAGCACTGCGGATTCCGCACCAAACGACGACACGATTGCGGTTTCGCCAGCCACCTTGTCGATCAACACGCGCGTGAGCATTTCGAGGCTGGAGTTTTCCAGCCATGCCAGATTCTGGCTTTCGGCGCTTCTCTCAAGCAGGTCAGGCTGCATGGCGTGCCTCGTCGGGATAGAGCGCTGCGCGGAAAGGTTCCTTGCCGAGACGCTTGTAGGCTTGCAGGAAGGTTTCAGTCTCGTCGGTTCGGAAATCGAGATAGCCGAGAATGAGCCGTTCGATCGCCGGAACAAGCTCCTCGGCTGCAAAGCCAGGGCCGGCGCGTTCGCCAAGAGCCATGTCTTCCGAAGCGTCGCCGCCAAGCGTGATCTGGTAATTTTCCACGCCCGCCTTGTCCAAACCAAGAATGCCGATATGGCCAACATGGTGGTGACCGCAGGCATTGATGCAGCCCGAAATCTTGATCTGCAGTGGGCCGATTTCGTGCTCCAGCTTCAACTCGTCGAAGCGCTGGGCAATCTCCTGCGCCACCGGGATTGAGCGGGCGGTGGCGAGCGCGCAATAGTCCATTCCAGGGCAGGCGATGATGTCGGAGATCAGCCCGGCATTGGCCGTCGCCAGCCCTGCTTCGTTCAGCGCTGCATGGACAGCCGGAATGTCGGCCTTGCGCACATGCGGCAGCACCAGATTTTGCTGGTGGCTGACGCGGATTTCGTCATGGCCATACTTTTCGGCCAGATCAGCGACCAAACGCATCTGGTCTGCAGTCGCGTCGCCCGGCGTCCCGCCAACGGGTTTCAGCGAAACCGTGACAATGCCATAGGCCGGATTGCGGTGTTCGGACACATTGGTTTCGACAAAGGCGCGCAGCACCGGGTCGGTCTCGAGTGCTTTCTCATAGGCCTGCGTGCGCACATTGTTGAAAACCGGCGGCTCGAACCATTTGGCGATGCGTTCCACCAGTTCGTCGGACGGATGCTCGAACTCGCTGCTGATGCGCTCGAACGCCGCCTCCGTCTGCTCGCGGAATTCGTCCAGCCCGCCCTCATGCAGCAGGATCTTGATTCGCGCCTTGTATTTGTTGTCGCGGCGGCCGGCCAGATTGTAGACCTGAAGGATTGCCTCCAGATAGGGCAGCAAATCACGCTTCGGCAGGAAGTCGCGTAGCACCTTGCCAACGAAGGGCGAGCGACCAAGCCCGCCACCGACGATTATCTCGTAGCCGTGCTCGCCCGTATCATTGGTCACCATGCGGATGCCGATGTCATGCGCCTTGGTCACAGCGCGGTCGTTGGGCGCGCCGGTAATCGCGATCTTGAATTTCCGCGGCAGGAACTGGAATTCGGGATGGTCCGTTGACCATTGCCGGATCAGCTCCGCCGTCGGGCGCGGGTCTTCCAACTCGTCTGCGGCAGCACCTGCGAAATGGTCGGCGGTGACGTTGCGCACGCAATTGCCCGAAGTCTGGATGGCATGCATGCCGACATCGGCAAGCGCTGCCAGCATGTCAGGTACATCCTTCAGCTTCGGCCAGTTGAACTGGATGTTCTGGCGTGTCGTGAAATGGCCGTAGCCCTTGTCCCAGCGCTCGGCGATATAGGCAAGCTGCCGCAGCTTGGCTGAATCCAGTGAACCATAGGGAATGGCGACGCGCAGCATATAGGCGTGTAGCTGCAGATAGAGGCCGTTCATCAGCCTGAGCGGCTTGAACTCGTCCTCGCTCAGACGTCCGTCCAGGCGCTTTTCCACCTGGCCACGGAACTGGCTTACCCGCTCACGGACAAAGGCTTCGTCGAATTCGTCATACACATACATGGGTCAGTGTCCTGCCATACCAGCTGTTTGCTGGCGCTCGGTCTGTTTGCCGTGCTGGTAGTTGGATGGACCGCGCGTGCGAAACACCTCGCGGAAATGCACCGGATGCGGTCTGCCTTCTTCGTCAATGCTGGCGTCGGCGGCGTAGGCGCCGACGATAACGCTTTGCTGGCTGTTGGCATGGGCCAGCATCGTGTCCGCCTGTTCCTGCGTAAGTGCTGGATGCGCTTCCTCGTGCCAGCGTGTCCAATCGCCCGCCTTGGTGAGATAGACGACATCGCCTTCAATCAGGTCGTTGGCGGTGATGACCTTGGGGGTAAACTCGCGCGGCATCAGATCGCCTCCGCTTTCAGGAAGTGCGGTTCGGCGGCGATCGCGGCAGCCTGCTTCGGTGCAATACCGTAAAGCAGCACGGCAGGACCGGTGATCGCCCTCTCGTCCGAAAGTGCGGCCAGCCCCGCCAGAGTGGTGGTGGTCATTTGCCGGTTCGCCCGGGAGACATTGGCGGCGATGGTCACCGGCGTGTCTGCCGCCGCGCCATGCATCAGCAATCTTCCGGCAATGAAGCGGGCGGCTTTCACGCCCATATAGATTGCGGCAGCCGAGCCGGGCCGGGCGAGCTTCGCCCAATCCTGCTCGGCGAAACCCTTGACGTCATGGCCAGTCAAAATGGTGAGCGCAGAATTACGTCCGCGCTGAGTCAGAGAGGCGCCGATTGAAGCCGCTGCCGCCGAAGCAGCCGTGATGCCGGGAACAGTGGTGTAAGAAATGCCCGCTTCGATAAGCGCATCAGTCTCCTCATCCAGCCTTCCGAAGACGGAAGGGTCACCGGATTTGACGCGGGCCACGGTTTTGCCCGCCAGCGCGTGGCCCACTATCAGTGCGTTGATGTCTTTCTGTTTCCAGCTCTTGCCAAAGCCTGTCTTGCCGACGCAGACGACTTCAGCCTCCCGCCGAACCAGTTCGAGGATTTCGGGCGCAACGAGCCGGTCATGCAGCACCACATCGGCGTCATGCAGGGCGCGCCGCGCCTGCATGGTCAGCAGGTCGGGATCGCCCGGCCCCGCACCGACGAACGACACATGACCGGCTTCGGTCTCGCGAATACTGTCTTGGGAGGATGCAAGGCTCGCGAGTGTCTCTGCGACTGCGGTTTCGCCGCCCAGTGCAAGGGCGCGTTCGCCGTCGCCGCCGAAGTAGCGGCTCCAAAAGCTGCGGCGCGCAGCGGAAGAAAGGTGCGAGACATTGGAGCGAAAGCCCGCCCCGATACGGGCGAGAATGCCCGTATTTGAGGGCAGCATCTCTTCGATGCCGGCCTTGATGCGCCGCGCCAGTACCGGAGCCGTGCCCTCTGTGCCGATCGCCACCGTGACCGGGTCCCGGTCGACTATGGCAGGCGTCAGGAATTCGCTTTCATCGAGATTGTCGACGATATTGAACGCGACGCCCGCGTCACGCGCCAGTGCAGCGACGCGGCGGTCCTCCTCGAGATCGTCATTGGCGGCATAGACCAGTACCGCGCCTTTGAGGTCTGCCGCTTCGGCGCGACTTTCATGAAAATCAAGGCGACCCGCTTCGGCCCATTCCCTTACCGCATCGCAAGGCCATGCGCCGAACACCCGGATGGTGGCCTCCGATTTCAGCAGCAACCGGATTTTCGCAGCCGAGACTTCCCCGGCGCCCGACACCAGGACAGTGCGGCCGGCCAGCCTGAGAAAGATCGGGAAGAAACGCATGGACGCAATCCGGGCTATTGTAGAACTGGATTACAGATAGCGATTGGTCGCCAAAGCGTATGGGAACAAACTCCCAAGGATTGACAGCGAACGAAAAGATTTTCCCAAAGCCGCGTCGACTTGGGAAAATTCCGCGTAAATCCGCCGTTTGAAGCGGCTTACCGCCCCACTGTCATGCCCGGCATGAAGCCAAGATTGCCAAGCAATTCGGCGACGTTGGCGGCATTGAACTTTTTCAGGAGCCGCGCCCGATACGCCTCTACTGTGCGCGGGGAGATATCCAGCAGGCGGGCGATTTCCTTACTGGTACGGCCCTCTCCCAGATGCATTACAACCTGCCTTTCCCTCGTGGTAAGCCGGGTTACCGGGCGTTCATGCGACAGGTCGGCGAAGCTCCAAACCGCCCTCGCCAGCGGATCTCCCTCGGTCGTCAGCGTCACGCCGCGAACCCGGCACCAGAACACGCTGCCGTCACGGCGTGCCATGATGCGTTCATCCGAGTAGCGGTTGATCTCGCGCAACGGTTTGACGCCGACATTGCGGATTTTCACAAACTCCTCAAACGAGGGGTAAAGAATGGCGAAGGACTGGTCGCACAGTTCGGCAGGTGTATAGCCGAACATTTTTGCAAATGCCGGATTGCAGGTGCGGATCACCCGATCTTCCGTCATCACGATGCCGACCGGGGCCATTTCAAAGGCCAGCCGGTTGAGATCGGCGTATTCCTGCCCGTTACTCATGCGTGGTTCTACGATATTGCGGCGATTTGCGCTTTGGAGCGATATTATCAGCCGGACCGGCGGAACAAAGAAGAAATATACCGCTCGGTCCGTCAGCCGCGTGAGCCGGCGGGAGAAGGCTTCATAAGGAGCCGTACCGGAACGCGGCTCTTGGATCGAGAGGAGTTCCAGGAAAATGATACCGGCCGGATGGCTGGCGCAGTTCGCGCGCCGTTTCTCATGCAGACCTGCGCACCGGCAGGTCTCAGCGT
>Ga0310345_10001353_pt1 | contig 27564 bp, 31 predicted proteins | sample HC15DNA20500_MG_FD_204667 | JGI IMG/M metagenome (GOLD analysis project Ga0310345, IMG submission 204667) | Marine microbial communities from station ALOHA, North Pacific Subtropical Gyre - HC15-DNA-20-500_MG | ecosystem: Environmental > Aquatic > Marine > Oceanic | place: Pacific Ocean: North... | reverse complement strand
TGCATCTGCTGCAGGACGAAGTGAAGAACACGCCGGTCGCCGGGCGCATTGTCGCCGCCTATATGATCGGCTGGCCTGTCTCCCCCGCCCACGATCTGCCGCAGACCGGCATGCCCGCCTGCGCCGCGCCCGACCAGACCGGCTGCGCCCTCAGCTGGATGAGCTTTGCCGAACCACCTGACGCTCAGATGATGCTCGATACCTATCGCGCCGTGCCGGGGCTCGACGGCAAGCAGAAGGACGCCGGGCCGGTGCTCTGCACCAATCCGCTGAACGGTGGTGCGGCGCCCGATGCGCCGGGCAAGGCCAATATGGGCACGATGGTTCCCTCGACGGACCTGCAGACGGGGAAGATCACCAATCTCGGCATTCCGGCACGCTGCGATGCGAAGACCGGGCTGCTGATGATCGGCGATCCGCCCGACCTTGGTCCTTATGTGCTGCCGGGCAACAACTATCATGTCTATGACGTGCCGCTGTTCTGGAGCAATGTCCGCGCCGACGTCGGGCGCCGGACGGCGGCGTGGCTGGCGCAGCACAAGGCAGCGAAGTGATCACCACAAGCGCTGCGGAACTGCGCGGGGCCTTGCCCGATGGCGGCGCCTTGATGGGCCTTGATCCGGGCACCAAGACCATCGGCGTCGCCCTGTGCGATGCGGGCTGGCGCTTCGCCACGGCGGGACAGACGATCCGGCGCCGCAAGTTTACCCAGGACAAGGCCGAGCTTGCCGCGCTGATCGCCGCGCGCAGAGTGAAAGGCCTCGTCATCGGCCTGCCCCTCCACATGGACGGCAGCGAAAGCCCGCGCAGCCAGGCCGCGCGCGCGATGGCGCGCAATCTCGACGATCTGGGTCTCCCGATCCTGCTGTGGGACGAGCGCTGGACCACGCAGGCCGCCGAGCGCGCGATGATCGAGCAGGATTTCAGCCGCGCCAAGCGGGCGGAACGCATCGATTCGCACGCCGCCGCGCTGATCCTCCAAGGCGCGATCGACGCAATGGTGGGCGCCGCGTTCTGAATTTGATGGTTGTCACCGCGCAACTGCCCCGGCACTACGCTTGCCATGAGCAAGGATGAAAAGGTCGCGGACCTCCCAAACACCAGTTTGCCCGAAGGCCTCGTGTTTGATCCCGAACGCGGTGCGCGCTGGTTCACGCGGCATGGCCACACCGGCTTCCTCGGCATGGAATACCATGACCACGGCGAGGACTGGATCGAGCTCGCCCTGCCCTGGCGCGAGGATCTCGTTGGTGTCGAGGAAACCGGCGTGCTCGCCTCGGGACCGATCATCAGCCTGCTCGACAACGCGACCTCGATGTCGGTGTGGACGCGGCAGGGCACCTTCAACCCGCAAGTCACGCTCGATCTGCGGATCGACTACGTGCGCGCGGCGACGCCGGGCAAGACGGTGATCGCGCGCGCCGAATGCTATCAGGTGCGCCGTTCAATGGCCTTTGTGCGCGGCATCGCCCATGACGGCGACGCCTCCGATCCCGTCGCCCATACCGCCGGCATTTTCATGCTGGTGAGCAGCGAAGGCTGGGCCAAGCCATGAGCGAATATCATTTGCCGCCCTATGCCCGCGCGATGGGCATGGAGGTCGACCATGTGGAAGACGGTGCCCCCGTCATCGCGATGGACTTTGCGACGCGCGTGATGGGCCGCCCGGGCTTCCTCCACGGCGGCGCCATCGGTGGCCTGCTCGAAATGGCCGCCCACGCCGCCTTGCGTGCGGAACTGGAGCGGCAGGGCAGCGATTCCCGCATCAAGCCGGTCAACATCAGCATCGAATATCTGCGCGGCGGCGTGCAGGAACGCACTTTCGCGCGCGGCGAAGTAATCCGGGCCGGGCGGCGCGTTGCCAATGTGCGGGTAGAGGCGTGGCAGGGGGACCGCAGCAAGCTCGTAGCCAGCAGCTGGATGAATTTTCTGCTGGCGCCGCGGAAAACCTGAGGCATTCTCAAATTTCGGAACCGGTCTGGCTATGCCTGTTCGCTTAGCCGGGGAATTCCCTTGTAATTTTAGCCTGAGGCACTATTTGAAATATGCCTCTCGTCGATTGCGACGGAATTTGAGCGCGGCTTCGGCCCGCATTTTTTCCATTTCATGATGCCTGGCTTTTTTACCGGTATGCGCCGGTCTACCCATGCTGCTCTCGTTGAAGTGAGACGGGCATCGACGACTTAATTCCGGTTCGGGAACGCGTTTCCCTCACCTCGAACGACCCTCGATTTCCTTTCAAGTGACGACCTGACGCACGACCCCATCGGCAGCCCGCCGGCGGACCAACGTTTCTTGAAAGGAAGCGAACATGACTATCGGAACCGTGAAATTCTTCAACGAAGACAAGGGCTATGGCTTCATCCAGCCGGATGACGGCGGCAAGGACAGCTTCGTCCACATCTCCGCTGTGCAGGCGGCCGGCATGGCCACGCTGAACAAGGATCAGCGGGTGAGCTATGAAGTCGAGACCGGCCGCAACGGCAAGGAATCGGCGGTCAATCTCGCCAGCGCGAACTGACCCGGTCCATCCCCGGCGGGTCCCTTTGCGGATCGCCGGGGATACCCTTTCCCGTCCCCTCCCGGAGTCGATGTTGATGGCACTGTCCTACGAATTCCTCATCGAACGCGCCGAACAGGCCGCCTCCGAGGCGGCGGGCGCCTTGCTCGACAACGTGCGCGACCGCGCACTGCGCTCGGAAAAGGCGTGGCGGGCCATGGCCGAGCAGCTCCGCCAAGTGACGGAAGGCCGCGAACTTGCGCGGCTCGAACGCCTTGCCGTTGCAGCCATGCCGTCCTGAATGAAGAGCAGCCCCGGCCTTGATCTGCCCCAGCTTTTCGCCGCGCTCGAGGTCTCGGACATCGCCGCGATCAACGGCATTGCCAGCCTCGCCAACATCCTGCGCCTGCGCGGTCTGCTCAGCGTGACCGAAGCCTCCGCGCTGCATCAGAGCATGAGCCTGCCGCTCGGCCTGCCGCGCCATGCCGACAATCTGGCGGTGCAGGAACTGCAGGCACATCTCGACGATCTCTTCGCGCATATCATCGCGCCAGATTAGGTCGCCTCGATCACCACCACGATCCCGCCGTCCGGCTCTGCCTCGCCTGGCGTGATCCGCGCAGCATCGGCCCGTACCCGCGCCAAAACGGCGGCGGGCACATCAGGGCCGGCTACCACCGCATCAGCCTGACCCAGCCATCGCGCCTCGCGCAGCGTGAGATCATCAGGATCATTGGACCGCAGCCGGATCACGAACCGCCCTGATTGGCCATCCGCCGCACCCGCCACCCATGCGTCGACATCCCCGCCCTCGCGCAGGGGATCAAGCGCACCGCCTTCCTCCAGCGCCCCGTCAAGTGCGCGGCGGCGCTCCGGCCCTGCCGGCCAGCGCGAACGAATCGCGCCCCGCGCCGCGTAAAGCGCGTCGGCGAGCGACCCGAGACCCTGCGGCAGGAGCCGCTCCAGCCGAAGGCGCAGCGCTTTCGCAAGGCCCGCAGAGGCCCCACCGGTGCCGACCGCGACAATCACCGGCGCGCGGTCGATGATCGACGGCGTGGTGAAATCGCAAAGCGCGGGCTTGTCGACGACGTTGACCAGCAGCCCAGCCCCGCGCGCGCGAATGGCATCGGCCTGACAGGCGGCCTCGTCGTCATGCGCAATGAAGGCCAGCCGCGCGCCGATATCGATGCCCTCGGCCAGTTCCTCGATCACCTTGCCGCCTGCGCGTGTGACCAGCCGCCGCTTGGCTTCTGCCGCCTCGCCATGGCCCAGCACCACCACCGGTTGGCCGGTGAGGCGGTGGAACAAGGGGAGGCTGGGCAAGCTCATTCAAGCCACTCGGGCACGCGCTCGGCGGAGAGGATGGTGGCGGGCTCGATGCGGTCGGCCACAACCGCCCACTTTGCGCCGTCGACCATCACTTCGGGCACCATGGGGCGCGAATTGTAGGTGTTCGCCATTGTCGCGCCATAAGCGCCGGCTGTGCGGAATACCGCGAGATCGCCGCGCGTCACGACATCGATCTCGCGCGCCATCGCGAACGTATCGCTCGATTCGCAGATCGGACCGACGATGTTGGCGGTCATCGTCCCGCCCTTGGGCGCGACCGCACTGAAATCGTGCCACGCATCGTACATAGCAGGACGGGCGAGATCGTTCATCGCCGCATCGACCACGACCCACGGATGGAGCGCGCCCTGCTTCACGCGGACGACTTCGGTGAGCAGCACGCCGGTGTTGCCGGTGATGAGCCGTCCGGGCTCGAACATCAGCGTGGCATCCCAGCCCTCGGTCACCCGCGCGATCATCGCTGCGTATTCGGCGGGCTGCGGGAACACTTCACCCGCCTTGTAGGGCACGCCCACGCCGCCGCCGAGGTCCATGTGCGTCACCGCGAAGCCCTCGGCGCGGATCGCCTGCATCAGCGCGCCGGCCTTGGTGAAGGCGGCTTCGAGCGGATCGAGCTTCGACAGCTGGCTGCCGATATGGAGCGCAAGGCCGCGCAGGTTGAGCCCCGGCAGCGCTGAAAGGCGAGCGTAGATGCCTGCCGCGCGGTCGTAGGGAACGCCGAACTTGTTCTCGGCCTTGCCGGTCGAGATCTTGGCATGGGTGCCCGCATCGACATCGGGATTGATGCGCAAGGTGGCCGTGGCAACGAGGCCCAGTTCCTGCGCGATTTCGGCCAGTTCCTCGCCTTCTTCCTCGCTTTCGAGGTTGAACTGGCCGCACCCGGCCTGCAGCGCACGTCGCATTTCCGCCGCCGTCTTGCCGACGCCCGAAAACACCACGTCCGCCGCGGGAATGCCCGCCGCAAGCGCACGGTCCATTTCGCCCGCCGAGACGACATCCGCGCCGTAGCCTTCCGCCGCCAGCACCTTGAGCACGGCAAGATTGGGGTTGGACTTCACCGCGAAGGCAAGGTGGACGCGCGGCAGTACCGCCAGCGCGTCGCGGAACACGCGCGCGTGGCGCGTCAGCGTGGCCCGCGAATAGACATAGACCGGCGTGCCGACTTCGGCCGCGATGAGGGGCAGCGGCACATCTTCGGCATGAAGCACGCCGCCGCGATATTCGAAATGATCCATGGGGAGTTCCTGAAACTGGTTTCCGGCAGGTGGGCCGGAGCGAAAGCTTAATCCTCGGGGGGGAGATCGAAGGGATCGTCCTGCCGGTCCTCCGAGCGGCTGCGCAGCTCGATATTGCGCTGCGGTTTCGCCTGGACCGGCGGGGTCAACAGCACGTCCGGCCCCGGTTTATCGTCTCGGCCATAGGGCGCAGGAGGCAGGGTGTGGCCTTTCAGCGGCATGAGCTCACGCCGCGCGCCGCATCCGGCGAGCATTGCGGTCAACACCAGAACGGAAAGAACCTTGCGCATCAGGACTCCATGCCTAGCGCCTCACGCGCCTCGGCGACGCGCTTCCTTACCTCGTCCGGCGCGGTTCCGCCATGGCTGGCGCGCGCGGCCACGCTGGCCTCCACCGAAAGCGCGGCGAAAACGCGTTCATCCACACGGCTGTCGATGGCCTTGAGGTCTGCGAGGTCCAGCTGATCGAGCGCGACTCCGCGGCTTTCCGCCAGCTTCACGGCGGAACCGGTGATGTGGTGCGCCTCGCGGAAGGGAATGTTGGCCTGCCGCACCAGCCAGTCGGCCAGATCGGTCGCGGTGGCATAGCCCAGTTCCGCCGCGCCGCGCATGCGTGTCGTGCGGAACGCGGCTTCGGCAACCATGCCGGTCATCGCCGCGATGGAGAGCGCGAGCAGCGAGGCCGCTTCGAACACCGGCGGCTTGTCGTCCTGCATGTCCTTCGAATAGGCGAGCGGGAGGCCCTTCATCGTGATCATCAGCGCAGTGAGGCAGCCGACGATTCGCCCCGAATGTCCGCGCACCAGCTCCGCCGCATCGGGGTTCTTCTTCTGTGGCATGATCGAACTGCCGGTCGAAAGGCTGTCCGGCAGGGTGACGAAGCCGAACGGCTGGCTCGCCCAGATCACGAACTCTTCGGCTAGGCGCGACAAGTGCAGCGAGCACTGCGCGGCGGCCATCAGGAAATCGAGCGCGAAATCGCGGTCGGAAACCGAATCGAGGCTGTTGGCGGTTGGCCCGTCGAAGCCGAGCGCTTTGGCCGTCATGTGGCGATCGATCGGGAAGCCCGTCCCCGCCAGCGCCGCCGAGCCGAGCGGGCAGCGGTTCATGCGGCGGCGCGCATCCTCAAGGCGCGAAACGTCGCGCTGGATCATCTCGTAATAGGCCATCAGGTGATGGCCGAGCGTGACGGGCTGCGCGGTCTGCAAGTGGGTGAAGCCGGGCATGATGCTCGCCGCATGCTCGCCCGCGCGGGTCACCAGCGCCACCTGCAGCGCGTGGAGCGCGGCAAGGGTCTGGTCGATCTGATCACGCACCCAGAGGCGGAAATCGGTCGCCACCTGATCGTTGCGGCTGCGGGCGGTATGCAGGCGCCCGGCCGCCGGACCGATCAGCTCGGCCAGCCGGCTTTCGGTCGTCATGTGGATGTCCTCGAGGTCCCAGTTCTCGGGAACCCCGTTCGCCTCATACTCGGCGGCGACCTGATCGAGCCCGCCCGCAATCAGCGCGGCGTCTTCCTCGGTGACGATCCCCTGCTGGCCCAGCATGGCCACATGGGCCTTTGACGCGGCGATGTCCTGCCGCCACAAGGCCTTGTCGAAGGGAATCGAGGCGTTGATTTCGCGCATCACGGCCGAAGGGCCCGCCGCGAAGCGCCCGCCCCACATCTGATTGGAGCCTGAATTGCCGCTCATGTCGCCGCGTCCGTTCGCCTGTCTGGTCCCGCTCATGGCTGCGGGCCTTCTCGCCGGGTGCGATAAGCAAACCCCGACGGACACGCAACCGCAGACCACCGCTTCCGCTCCGGCCGCTGCAGCGGAAGGTGAAGGCCCGTTCAATGGCACGCTGGACATCAGCAATCGCGGCGCCGCACTACCCGATTTCACCTTCAGCGATCCTTCGGGCAAGAAGATCCGCACGCTTGATCTGAAGGGCAAGCCGCTGCTGATCAATCTCTGGGCGACCTGGTGCGGGCCATGCGTGCTCGAAATGCCTACGCTCAATGCCCTCGCCGCCGCCAAGGCCGGCAAGCTGACGGTCCTCACCGTCTCGCAGGATCTGGATCAGGCCGCCGCGGTCGACGCGTTCTTCAAGGAGCGCAAGCTCACCAATCTCGCGCCCTGGCTCGATCCCGAGAACGTGCTCAGCCAGCACTACGGCAACGGCGTGCTGCCGACCACCGTGCTCTATGACGCGCAGGGCAAGGAAGTGTGGCGCATGATCGGCTCGCACGACTGGGCTGGCCCCCGCACCGACGCCATGCTGGCCGATACCCTGCGCTAATCGACGGACCAGTCGCTTGCCACCGCCTTAGGCGCAACATTTCTGCAACGCCGCCGTCATAGGCCTGTCCGCCGACGATCCTGCCCCGAGGCCTCATGGCGTTGCGCTCACCGTCTGAATCCGCACCCGATCCGCAAGAGATCGCCGCCCTGGCCGATGCGGCCCGGACTCGCCCGCGCGCGGTCTTTCTGGCGCAGGCCGCGCGCTTTGCTGCCACGTATGATCAGGATTTCGGCGCACAGACTGCGCTTGGCGCGCTCTATGCCAGCCTTGGCCTGTTCGATCTGGCCGAGGGCGCCTTCCGCACGGCCCTGACCCTCGATCCCTCCGACACCGGCACGCAGTTCATGCTCGGTGTCACACTCTATGAGCTGGGGCGGCATGCGGAGGCCTCGACGCTGCTTGCCACGCTTGCCGGAAATCCCGATGCCGAGACCTATCTCGGGCTGGCGCTTGAAGGGCTCGGCCAGTTCGAGGCGGCCTGCACCGCATTCGAGACCGCGCTGACCCACGATCCCGGCAATCCCCGGGCGCTCAACAATCTCGGCGCGTGCCTGATGGCACTGCACCGCCATGATGAAGCCGCCGCGGCGCTGCAGCAGGCGCTCGGACTGGTCCCGGACTACCGCGATGCTGCGCTCAATCTCGCCGATGTCTGGATCGCGCAAGGCGAGATGGCGCGGAGCCGCGCGCTGATGGAGCATTTCCTCCAGCACAGCCCGAGTGATCCCGACCTCCATGCCAAGCTGGGCGATGTGCTGGCCCGCGGCGGCAGGCCAGGCGAGGCGATCGAGGCTTACGAGCGGGCGCTTGCCCTCGCTCCGATGCAGGCCGATCTCCATGCCGAGATCGGCAAGGCCTGGCACGGGCTGGGCGATATGGCGAAAGCGCAGGCGCATCTCGCGCGCGCCGTCGCGCTGGCGCCGGACAACGCCCCGCTCCTCACCGATTACGGCATCGTGCTCGAAGAAGCAGGGCGGCGCAGCGACGCAATTGCCGCCCTCGAGCGGGCGAGCATGCTCGACCCGGAGGACGATTTCATCGCCGCCCGGCTCTATGGCACCCGCATGCAGATCTGCGACTGGACGGACTTTGACGGCAATGCATCCCGGATCGCCGCGCTCGGCACAAGAGAGATCGCCGTCTCGCCCTTCGCGATGATCACGGCAGAGACCGACCCGGCTCGCCAGTTGCAACGCACGCGCTGCTATGCCCGCAAGTTTGCGGCGATCCGGCCTGCCCCGTTCCTGGTGCCGCCCGCTGCCGACGGACGGATCCGCATCGGCTACTTCTCGGCCGACTTTCACCAGCATGCGACCATGCTGCTGCTTGCAGGCGTTCTGCGGCAGCACGATCGCGCGCGGTTCAGCGTTACCGCCTACAGCTTCGGCCCCGACGCGGACGACCCCGTGCGCCAGGCCCTGCTTGGCGATGTGGAGCGGTTCGTCGATGTGCGCGGCCTCGACAATGCGGCGGTCGTGGCGCTGGCGCGCGCGGACGGGCTCGACATCGCGGTCGATCTGAAAGGCTATACGCGTCACAACCGCGCCGAATTGTTCGCCTATCGCCTTGCTCCGGTCCAGGTGAACTGGCTCGGCTTCCCGGGCACCTGCGGGACCGGGTTTCATGATTACCTGCTGGGCGACAGCGTGCTCACTCCGCCCGAGGCGCAGCCGCATTACAGCGAACAACTGATCCGCATGCCGTTCAGCTACCAGTGCAACGATGACCGGCGCCCCATCGCCGACTGGTCGCCCACGCGCGCCGATCTGGGCTTGCCGGAGCACGGCTTCGTGTTCTGCTGTTTCAACAACCTCTACAAGATCACCCCGGATATCTTCGCGATCTGGCTTCGCCTGCTCCGCGACGTGCCGGGTTCGGTGCTGTGGCTGCTGCACTCCAATGCCGAAGCCGAGGCCAATCTGCGCGCTGCCGCCGAGGCCGCCGGGCTCAATGCCGCCCGGCTCATCTTCGCCGCGCATGAGCCCAATCCGCGCCACCTTGCGCGCATGGCCATGGCGGACCTGTTTCTCGACACCTTTCCCTGCAACGCCCACACCACGGCCAGCGATGCGCTCTGGGCCGGTCTGCCGCTGCTGACACTGCTGGGCGAAACCTTTCCGGCGCGCGTGGCCGCAAGCCTGCTGCAGGCGTGCGGGCTGCCCGAACTCGTCACTGCGACGCCGCAGGACTACGAAGCCCTTGCGCTTGCCCTCGCCCGCGATCCGGCACGGCTCGCGGCCTTGCGCGCAAAGCTGGCGGCCGGTCGCAGCACCGCACCGCTGTTCGACACCCGCCGCTTCACCCGCGATCTTGAAACGGCCTTTACAATGGCCGTGCAGCGCAGCCGCAGGGGATTGCGTCCGGAAGGCTTTGCCGTGCCCGATGGCGGACCGCTTGGCGCGGGCTGATAGCTGACCCTGCCATGGTGGGCGGTGACGGGCTCGAACCGCCGACCCTCTCGGTGTAAACGAGATGCTCTACCAACTGAGCTAACCGCCCGGCATGCCGGAAGCGGCGCTCATGCTGGGTTTTGAGGCGTTCGTCAATCGGCGCTAGAGCACCCGGCGTCCGGTGGGCAGTGCCGCAGGCACTTCGCCGCCCACGGTCTCGACGAGTTCTTCCGGCGAGATCGGCTTGTGGAAGGCAACCCCAGCCTCGTTGCCCTCGCTCCAGACCACCTGGCCGAAAATCTCCTGCGAGCCCCAGCGCAGCAAGACATCACGGCCCCGGCGCGGGGGTGCCATCCGCAGACTGACGCGCGCGCCCGTCTGCGAGAGGTCCCGCAGTTCGCCATCCATACGGCTCGCCACGGAGATCAGGAGCAGGCGCTGGCCTGCCTCGATCCGGCGGTAGCGGCGGCGGTTGCCGAAGCGGTCAGAGCGGTTGCGCGGCTCGTTCATCGCGCGGGATCCTCGAAGGGGCAGCGAATGGCAATCGGCGGGATCATGCCGCAAGGCCAAGGGGCTGGTCGAGGCCGTGGTCGGCGATGGTACCGGCCCGCTCAAGGCAGGATGTCACGTCCACGCCGCGCTGGCGGATCGCCCAGTTGCGGCACCAGTCAAGCGCATCGCACGTCTCGCGGAAGGCCCGCCGCTCGCCGCTGTTCAGCCAGCGCAGCGCCAAGGACCAATCGCACAGGCGTAGCCACAGCGGCCGTTCGCGGCGGACGCGCTGGTCGATCGCGATGACGGCATCGAGATAGCCGTTGATCGAGACGTTTCCGGCCATGTAGTCGCCGAAAGCATCCTCCAGCAGAGCGAGGACGCCCGCATAGCGATCAAGGTGATGCTTCATGCGGTGCTGAAGCATGTCTCCGACGATTTTCATCAAGAACCTCGTTGATTACAGTTATGGCACAAGCAGATTTTTGGCCGCGATCAGGAACGTGTTGTTCAGCTGGTTGCTGAACGTGTGCAACGAGCCGATGATCGCAACTGAAATCAGCGCGACCAGAAAGCCCAGCTCGATCGCGGTCGCGCCGCTGCGGTCTTGCGCGACGAGACGCCGCAGCAGCTCCACGATCACGATCTCGGCACACTTGACCGCGGTACAGGCGCTGACATCCACTGTTCCTCGAGCGCGCTCAGCGACTGCCAGTCCGCCATGCGGCGTTTGTCGTCGCGCCGCAGCGCGGCCCATTCCAGCGCATGCAGTTTCACCGAGATCCGCTCGGCGATGCTGATGTGGTCGGCAGGGGCCCTGAGCGACTTCAGGTTGTCGATCGCCTGGTACATGCGTCCGCGCAGGCCCGGCGTGATATAGCCGGTCAAGTTCGCCTCCCTGATGACCCGGTAGACTGCTCCGTAGCTCTCGTGCATTTCTTCCATGCCAGCGCCCCTTGTCGTTGGGGACAATGTAAGCGTTGGCGAGTTAACTGCTTGCTTTAAGGCTGATCACCAAAAAGGCTGACTCTGCAGATATTATCCAGTCGGCCAATAGCGCTCGGGAGCGCTCCGCCAAATGGGATATATATCTCATTGTATCAAATACCTGATGGATTTCCCGGAGGCATGACCTGCTACCGGCACCCTTCTCCAATCACGCTGAGAAGCCGCTTGCGGAACCAATCGCAGTGTCCAAACCCTAAAGATCTGCGCAGGAATACTTAGCACCGCAGCGCTACCATCCGGTGCTCCGGATTACTGACACGCGTGTCGGCTGAACGTGCCCCAATGATGGCAATTGGTTGCTGGACACAATTCGTCACGATTTGGACGAGGACCGGCAATCAAATGACACCATCGCAGGAGCGAGCCCCATTGCAACGGAGACTCCCATGCTGCTTGCCTCGCTTGCCCTGCTCACTTCCCAGCCCGCGCCCGTGACGGCTCATGCAGCGCCCGTGCCCTGCAATCCCGATGCGATGAAGAGCATCGCCTGCAACGCGCAGCGCGATACGCCTTCGCCGCGCCGGGTGGCAGCAGCGCCGATCCACTGCAACCCCGATCCGCTCAAAGGCGCAGCCTGCCACGCCAGTGCCGAGCAGGCCCGCGCCGAGACGCGCCGCAATGCCGCGCGCGGGGACGAGCTCGCCGCAGCGAACTGATTGCCACCCCAGCGGGGGGCTTGCCGCCTCCCCTGCCCCCCTCTAGGCTTGGATCAACACCATGACCGCACCTTCCATTCTGCTGGTTGAAGACGACGTTTCGCTCCGCATGCTCACCGCGCGGGCGCTGCGCGAGAACGGCTATGCCGTGCGCACCGCCGCGACGGGTGCCGAGATGTGGGTCATGCTCGAAGCCGAGCCCGCCGAACTTGTGGTGCTCGACATCATGCTCCCCGGCGCGAGCGGCATCGAACTGTTTCGCAAGCTGCGCCGCCAGAGCGACGTGCCGATCATCTTCGCCTCCGCGCGCGGGAGCGAGGAGGATCGCGTGCTCGGGCTCGAACTTGGCGCGGACGACTATATCGCCAAGCCCTACAGCGCGCGCGAGCTGATCGCGCGCATCGGTGCCGTGCTGCGGCGCGGCGGCGGCGAGGGCCTCAGCAAGGGCGACGAGCGCACCAGCGAAGTCCATTTCGAAGGCTGGACGCTCTCGCTCTCGCGCCGCGAACTGCGCTCGCCCAGCGGCGCGATGGTCGACTTGACCGGTGCCGAGTTCGATCTCCTCGCCACGTTCGTCAGCCACCGCCAGCGCGTGCTCGGGCGCGAGCGGCTGATCGAACTCTCGCGCACGCGGCTGGGTGACAGCTCGGACCGCAGCATCGACGTGCTTGTCAGCCGCCTGCGCCGCAAGCTGTCCGCCAGCGGCAGTGAACCGCCGATCGTGACGGTGCGCGGAGTGGGCTACATGTTCAAGGCGGAAGTCCGGCGGAGTTGATGGGCCCGCGGCGCATGGGCTTCCGGCGGCTTGGCCTGACCGAGCGCCTGCTGGCGATCCTCCTGCTGGTGGCTGCGGTCGATTTCGTCGCCAACACGTTCCTCTTCGATTCCGCAACCACAACCGCCGTCCAGCGCGACGATGCCGCACGCATCGGCGAGCACCTCGCGCTCGCGGCCCGTGCCGTCGCGCGCGAGCCGCCGCAGGACCGCGCCGACGCCGTGCGTGCGCTCTCGACCTCGCGCTTCATGCTGGCTTGGCATCCGCAACCCTCGCCCGAGGAACTGCGCTCGTCTGATCCCGAGCTTGTCGAAAGTATCCTTAGCGCGGGTCCGGAATTGGCGGCCGACGGCCAACGGCTCGTCGTGCTGCACACCCACAGCAGCCGGGAGGTGGCCGGGACGCTCGTCCTCGGCGATGGCAGCGCGCTGCGCTTCCACACATACGCCGGCGAGGTCAGCGTGCAGCTCTCGCTCTGGCAGATTCTGCCGATGCTGCTGCCCACGCTGATCCTTGGCGCGCTGGCGTGGTTCATGTTCCGCGCCACCATGCGCTCGCTGCAGCGCCTGGTCAGCGCGCTGCGCCATATCGAGACGCCCAACCCCGGCGGCCTGCCCGAACAGGGCCCGGATGAGGTGCGCCGGCTGATCAGGGCGTTCAACCAGATGCAGCGCCGCATCCAGCGCCAGCAGGCCGAGCGCACCCGCTCCATGCTTGCGATCGGGCATGACCTGCGCACGCCGCTCGCCCGGCTCCAGCTGCGGCTCGACGGCGCGCAGGTGGAGGAAGAGACCCGCGCCGGACTGGAGCACGATATCGGCGAGATGCGCCAGTTGCTCGAATCGCTCCAGGCATTTGTCGAAGCTGGCGGAACTCAGATCCCGCCGCAGCGGATCGATGTGGCGATCATGGCGGCTACCCTGGTCGACAGTGCCGCCGATCAGGGCCTCGATGCGCACTACGATGGGCCCGAAAACTGCGAGATCATGGCGCGCGCGGTGTCGATCCGGCGGGCGCTCGCCAACCTGATCGATAACGCGCTGCACTATGCCGGCAACGTGCGGGTCATGCTCGCCTGCGAACCCGGAGCAGTCATCATCCGCGTCGAGGACGATGGCCCGGGGATTCCCGAAGACCGCATGGAGGACGTGTTTCAGCCGTTCTTCCGTCTCGACACCGCTCGTACTCGCGATACGCCGGGGATGGGCCTGGGTCTTTCGATCGTGCAGGCGGCGGTCCGGCTTGAGGGCGGCACGCTTGCGCTGATCAACAAGCGTCAGCTGGATGGCGAAGGGACCGGACTTGCCGCCGTGATCCGCCTGCCTGTGCCGGACAAAGTGGCCACGGCGTAATCACACTTCTCGCTGTTGCAAAAGTACCGCAGCCCGACTTTTTTGCGTTGCAGCACGTTCAGCAACATTACGACACCATTCAGCAATCAAACAGCAAAGTATTTACGATAAGTATTACCGCACTGCACAGGACGTGGCACCAGACGGTGAGAGGCCACGCGGCGTGTGGCCGCAGGCAGGAACGGTATCCTTAATCTCGGGCTTGGTCCCCAGGGAGGTCGTTCCACATGAAGTTCCGTCTCGCCACCATGGCACTTGTGTCCGCCGGTTCCGCGTTCGCCGCTACGGCCGCGCACGCCGAAGAAGCCGCACCTCCCCCGGCGCTTCTCCCGGCCCTCTCCGGCCCGCTGAGCTACAACCCCGAGCCGATCAGCCTCGATGTGGCTGGCTCCAAGGTCTATGTCACCGCCATCGGCAGCGGTTATGTCGGCACGCAGTCCAACGCGACGCCCGGTGTGGCCGACAGCTTTGCCGATCTGTCGAACGCACAGGTCATCGTGCAAAAGCCCGAAGGCACGTTCCAGTTCCTCGTCCAGGCCGGCCTCTACAACCAGGAAACGCTGGGCGCTGCCTTCGTGAAGTCGACCGACTACACCAGCAACAGCTATGGCGTGGTGCCGCAGGCCTGGGTGAAGTTCGCGCCTTCGTCCACCTTCAACATCCAGGCCGGTATCCTGCCCACGCTGATCGGGCTGGAAGCGCCCTTCACCTTCCAGAACATCAACATCGAACGCGGCATTCTGTGGGGGCAGGAAAACGTGATGACCCGCGGTGTGCAGGCCAATCTCACGGCCGGCAAGCTGAGCTTCAGCCTTGCCTACACCGACGGATTTTTCTCGGGCAAGTTCAACTGGCTGTCGGGCATCGTCAGCTATGTTGACGGGCCGCACACACTCTCGGTGGTGCTGGGCGGCGCGCTCAGCAAGAACTATCGCTCCACATTCAACACGCCGCTGGTGCAGAACAACAGCACCATCCTCAACGTGATCTACAGCTATTCCGGCAGCAAGTGGCTGGTGCAGCCCTACTTCCAGTATGCCTGGGCGCCGGACCTGCCGGGGGCGGGCACCACCAAGGCGCAGAACTTCGCCGTGGGCCTCCTCGCCAAGTACAAGATCGACGACCACTGGAGCATGCCGGTGCGCTTCGAATATATCGACAGCAACCGCCCGAGCGCCACGGCAGCAAGCTTCCTCTATGGTCCGGGCTCCAAGGCCTACTCGTTTACCGTCACCCCCACTTACACGTGGAGCCGGTTCTTCATCCGGCCGGAATTCTCCTATGTCCGCGCCGACGATATCACGCCGGGCGCTGCCTTCGGTGCGGCAGGCCTGAACAAGGAACAGGTGCGCGGGCGGATGGAATTCGGCGTCATGTTCTGATCGCATTCACGAGGTACGCAGCCTGTCCCCCCGATTGTGCGATCGGGGGGACCTTTTTTAGCAGTTCGCGCGCCACAGCGCTTGCAGGCTTTGCGCGATGATTCGCCCCCCTTGGAACGCCTCGGACCCGACGCGGATCAGCATCACCCTCACCATTCCCGGGTGAAGCGATTGTAATTCCATCATGAAGGAAAAAGGTGCGAACCTCCCGGTGAAGCGGGGGGGACCAAGAGGCTCGCACCCATTTGCGACCGCGAAGAGGGGCTTTGCCCCATCGACCCGATGCACAAGAGGTGGGCTTCGGCCCCGACGCCCTCAACCTGTCCCGGAGGGCAATAGCCGCCGGATTGGCGGGGTTTTCTAGAGACCCGCTTCGATCGCCATGCGAATGGCATCGGCGCTTGTCCGCACGCCGAGCGCCCGCAGCACGGCGGCGCGGTGGAGCTTCACCGTCCGCTCGCTGAGCCCTAGCTCATAGGCGATCTGCTTGTTGAGCCGCCCTGCCGCGATGCATTCGAGAATTTCGCGCTGACGGCGCGAAAGCGCGGCAACCTTCTCGCGCGCCTCCGCGGCCCGTGCGCTGGGGACCGCATCAGCGGCGCCGGCGATCTCCACCTGGCTACCGAGGAACCATTCAAGCTCGCCCGCTGCATCGAAGATCGGCGCGATCATCACCGCGTTGCGGAACGGTGTTCCATCGCGCTTGTAATTGAGCAGTTCGACCATCACCGGCACACGCGCAGCAATACCGTCACGCAGCTGCGCCGTCAGTTCCGGCTCGGTTCCCGGCCCGCGGAGAAAACGGCAATTGCGGCCGATGATTTCGTCGCGCCCATAGCCGGTCAATTCCATGAACGCAGCGTTGCAATCCACGATGGGATTGTCAGGCAGACGGGGGTTGCTCACCACCGCGGCCACCAAGCTGTTCTCGATCATTGCGCCAATTGCCATATGTCTTCCCTTCGGCTCCGGCGCGCCTTGCGCAATTGCCCTTAGGTCCATGTTCCCAAAAACCGGCCTGATCCCGATCCTTAGACCCAAGTTAGCTGCATGGGTAAACCCATTTGCGACGGTGCTGCAATATGCGCCGCGCGGATTTGCGCCCTTTTTCTGCAGCAGATGCGTGACCGAGATAGGCGCGCAACGATCCTCTCGCCCATGGAGCGCGCGCATGAATTACGTCAATCACGAGTTCGAGGCGCGCGATGAAGACGGCAAACTCATTGTTCCTGAACCCGTTCAGGAAGCCATCCGCACCCTGCTGCGCTGGGCGGGCGATGATCCGGAGCGCGAAGGCCTGACCGACACGCCGGCGCGGGTCGGCCGCGCGTGGAAGGAGTATTGCGCAGGATATGAGGAAGATCCGGGCATCCACCTGCGCCGCACGTTCAGCGAAGTCGCCGGCTATGACGAAGTTGTCTTGCTGCGCGACATCCCGTTCCAGTCGCATTGCGAACACCACCTCGCGCCGATCACCGGCACCGCCTCGATCGCCTATCTTCCGCGCAATCGCGTGGTTGGCATCTCGAAGCTCGCCCGCGTGCTGCACGGGTTTGCCCGCCGCCTGCAGATCCAGGAACGCCTGACCAGCGAAGTTGCCAACTGCATCTGGGACAACCTCCAGCCGCAAGGCGTGGCGGTGGTAATCGAGGCGCAGCATGGCTGCATGACCGGTCGCGGCGTGCGCACACCGGGCGTCGGCATGGTGACGAGCCGCATGCTCGGCTGCTTCCTCGAGGATGACAGCAGCCGCAAGGAAGTCCTGTCGCTGATGGGTCGCAAGTAAGGCGGCCTGTATGAAACGAAGCGTTGCCATCATCGGAGCCGGGATTGCCGGGCTCTCCTGCGCCGATGTTCTCAGCGCTGAAGGCTGGAAAGTCACACTCTTCGACAAGGGCCGCAAGGCCGGGGGCCGCATGGCCTCACGCCGGATTGAAACGGCACTGGGCGAGGCAAGCTTCGATTTCGGCGCGCAATACTTCACGGTGCGCGATGATGGATTTGCCGGGCAGGTCTCCCGCTGGGCTGATGCCGGTCTTGCGGTCCGCTGGCCCGATGCCGGCTCTGACGCATGGATCGGCATTCCGGCGATGAACGCCGTGGTGCGCGACATGGCCGCGCGCCACGAGGTCCGCTTCACGCACCATGTCAGTGGCCTTGCCCGAGAGGGCACGCAGTGGCGGCTGCTGGGCGAGGGCATGCCGGGCGAGCAGTTCGACGCCGCCGTGCTCGCCCTGCCGGCGGAACAGGCCGCCCCGATTCTCACCCTCCACGATTTCGAGCTGGCCCGCACGGCTCTGTTCGCCCGTTCGCAGCCGTGCTGGTCGGGCATGTTCGCCTTTGACGCGCCGCTGCCGCACCGGGCAGATATCTTGCGCAACCACGGCATACTCGCCTGGGCCGCGCGTGACAGCGCCAAGCCCGGGCGCACTGGGCCGGAAAGCTGGGTGGTGCAGGCTACTCCGCAATGGTCGACCGCACATCTCGAGCGCGCGCCCGAGGAGATCACCCCGCTGCTGCTGGCTGCTCTCCATGACGCGACCGGCGCGCATGCTCACGCGCCGGTCGCGCACTCGGTGCACCGCTGGCGCTACGCCCTCTCCGCCGGTACCGGGCTCGGCTGCTTGTGGAACGAGAAGCTGCTGATCGGCGCTTGTGGCGACTGGCTCCTCGGCCCCCGCGTCGAATGTGCGTGGATGTCCGGACAGAAGCTCGGCAAGCGCATTATCGGTGCAGCCCGCGCAGCGGCCTGAGCCAGCATGACGCGGGGTGCTGCGATGAATGGCTCCCGCGAAAGTCCCTGCATCCCGCCACATATTCCGCCCTGCATCGCAGAGGCGCTTGAGGGTGTGAATGATGCACTTGCTTGGAGGCTGAGCAGCGTTGGCCAGTCTGGCGCCGCCGTCTGGCGCGTGCGGGATCCGCGTGGCGGGCCTGACCACTATCTCAAGCATGGGGTCGGCGATGTGGCCGCAGCCGTCCGCGCAGAGGCGGCCCGCCTGCGCTGGCTGGCTGGCCGCGTGGCCGTGCCGGAACTGATCGCCTTTACGGAGGAGGCGGATGCCGTCTGGCTGTTGACCGCGGCACTTCCGGGCAGGACGGCCTGGGAGGTATTGGACGCGGGCGACGAAGATGGAGGCGCGGTAGTTGATGCCATCGCGGCTTGCCTGCACGAATGGCATGCCCTTGCGCCGAAGGACTGTCCGTTTGACGCCAGTGCCCCGCAGCGCCTTGCCGCCGCGCGTGCCCGGATCGATGCGGGGTTGGTCGATGTGGATGACTTCGATCCCGATCGGGTCGGGTGGAGCGCCGAACAGGTGTGGGATGCGCTGGCCGCCCTGCCACTGCCTTCTGCGCCGCCGGTCGTGACCCATGGCGATTTCTCGCTCGACAACATCCTGATCGTCGATGGTTTGGTAAGCGGCTGCATCGATGTGGGCCGCGTGGGCCTTGCCGATCGCTATCAGGATATCGCGATCCTGTGGAACTGCCTTGGCGAGTTCGGGCCGCACCTGCAGGCCCGCATGCTGGCGGCACTTGGTGAAGGCAGCGGAGACCGGGCGCGGATCGACTTCCACTTGCTGCTTGACGAACTGTTCTGAGCCGCTGCCGCATTCGTGCCACAGCGTTCTGGCATCGCGGAAGGCATGCCATCGCGTCAGATCATCATCCGTCCGGCAGTCCCCACCGATGCAGCCACGATTGCTGCGATCCACTGCGAGAGCTGGCGCGATGCCTACGCCGGATTGCTCGATCCGGCCTATCTCGCCGGACCGGTCGAGGCGGACCGCCGTGCGGTGTGGGCTGATCGCTTCTCGAATCCGTCTCCCACACAGACCGTCCTTCTGGCCGAAAGCGTCAGCGGCGAGGCGGCGGGCTTCGTCTGCCTGTTCCGCGATCACGACCCGCGCTGGGGCAGCCTGATCGACAATCTCCACGTGCGGCCGGTGCTGCGGGGTCGGTCAATTGGCGAGCAGCTCCTCCGGACGGCGGTTGCTCCACTTGGCGCCGACGAGGCATTCCACCTCTGGGTTTTCGAGGCCAATGCGGGAGGCGTCCGCTTTTATCAGCGCCTTGGCGGCCGCGTCGTCGAGCGCGCGCCGGACGACATGCCAGCCGCGCGCGGAGCACCGATCCTGCGGATGGCATGGCAGCGCGCGGCGGACCTGCCCGCGCGGGATTGAGCCCGCTTGGCCGCGTCGCTAGAGCATGGGACATGACTGGTTCCCCATCCCCGCTGAAGCTCAAGCTGCAGATTCTGTGCGGTGACGCGATAGCCATGGGGCCGGGCAAGGCCGACCTCCTCGAAGCGATTGCCACCGAAGGGTCGATCTCGGGCGCGGGTCGCAAGCTCGGCATGAGCTACCGCCGGGCCTGGCAGCTGGTCGATCTGATGAACCGTTGCTGGTGCGCGCCGCTGGTGGAGACATCCCCCGGCAGCGCGCGTGGCGGTGGTGCCCGGCTGACGGCGGACGGACAGGACGTGCTGACAACCTACCGCACCTTGCAAGCCGCGCTCGAGACGCGCGCGGCAGGACCGGAGCTGGCCATGCTCCAAGCCAAACTCCGCCCGCGCGCGCTGCGTAGCCAAGCCGAGCGGCTGGACGAAGCGGCAGAGGACTAGGCGCCCCGGCGAAAAGCGGGCGACGACAATGCACTCAGCCCAGCGCGATCGCATCTGCCACGCGGAACCGCACGAACCTGTGACGACCCTGCAGGCGCTGCTCCGGACGCCCCGACCCTTCCTTTCGCGGCACTCCAAGAGATAGCCCGCTAGTCGGCCTTGCAAACTGCGACCGTCTGCAAAGCGCCCCACGAGCGGCACAGCCTCTATACGAGCGCACACCGGAGAGTCGACTACCGCATTCGCCCGCTGCCCCTTCCGCCACGAAGGCTCATTGCTCCGAAAATCAGACCAGCGTCGCGGCCGACGACCCGAGTTCGGCGAAATAGCGCGCCATCGCATCTGCGGCCTTGTCGGTCAGCGTGATGAAGGCGCGGCGGCGGTCGGTCTCGTCGTCCACGCGCTGGAGCAGGCCCGCATCGGTCATCTGCCCGATCCAGCGCAGCGCGGTCGTCGGCGGCACGCCCGAGGCGATGCACAGCGAAGTGACCGAGACGCGGACATGTTCGGCGCGCGCTGCTGTGAGATCGAGCAGCATGTCCCAAGCCGGATCGGCGAAGAGATCGCCTTCGAAAAAGCGCGCGCGCAGCTGGCGCTGGCGGATGATCTTGCGCACAAGGCGCGGATCGGGAAGCGGCGGACGGGCAGCACGCACCAGCCGGTCCGTCCCCTCGTCCAGCCGCACATCATCGTCAGAGCTGTCAAACCGGAATGCGGAACCCTGCCCGGCCGCCGGAGCACCCGAACCGGATGAAAGCGCTTCCAGCTTCTGGGCAATCTGGCCGACCTGCTCGGTCAGGCGCAGCAGCGCGAGGCGGTCTTCCTCGGACAGTTCGCGCACGCGGTTCCCGGCGCGGGCCAGCGTGCGGCCCAGCGCGATCACACGGTCTGCGCGGCTGGGCGTCACGAGGATCTGCGCCTCGCTCTGGTCGAGACAGCCGAACACATCGTCGAGCGAGCCGATGCTGGTGGAGACGACGAGCTGCGATCCGCTCTTTGCCGCGCGCAGATCGAGGCGGGCGAGCGCAGCAAGCTCGGCGCCGTCGATCACCGGGCAATCGACGAGCACGAGATCGCCGAGCGCCGGGCCGGGATCCGCCCCGAGCAGATTGCCGAGATCCGCGGTTTGCGCGATGCGCAGGCCGGCCGCGACCGCATCCTCCTCCATTTCCGCCCGCAGATAACTGCGATCTGCGAAAATGGAGACAGCCAGCGCCGAGGTGCCGCGATCCTGCACGCGCCCCGAGCCGCGGTCGCGCAGCTCTACCACGCGCGGTACCTGCCCGTCGCCATTGCCATAGTCGAACTGCCTCGCAGCCTGTCCCATCGAAACCGCACTCCGTAAATGTCCGTATGCGAACAAGAGTGGAACAAAATAGGATCAGGTCAAGATCATATTGCTCCAAACTGGATGAACGCTTGTCGCGCGGCGCTGCAAAGCTCGGTTCAATCCCGGCGAACCAACAGTTTGCTCAGCGCAGCCTGGATGCATTCCGCATTGCGGCAAAGCGGTGGCTTACGGCACATGGCCGCATTTTCGGTCCGGTCAGACCGGCCAGAAACGCTTGAGCTCCGAGTCGGAGAAGCCGTAATCAGTCGTCGAAGGGATCGCGCACGAGGATCGTGTCCTCGCGTTCCGGGCTTGTCGAGACGAGCGCGACCGGAGTTTCGATCAGTTCCTGCACGCGCTGGATATACTTGATCGCCTGTGCCGGCAGGTCCGCCCACGAACGCGCACCGGCAGTGGTGCCCTGCCAGCCGTCCATTTCCTCGTAGATCGGCTCGACCGCGGCCTGATCGGCGGCATGGCTGGGGAAGTAATCGAGCACCTTGCCGCGCAGACGGTAACCGGTGCAGATCTTCACCTTGTCGAACCCGTCGAGCACGTCGAGCTTGGTGAGGGCAATGCCGGTTACGCCGGAAATCGCGCAGGACTGGCGCACCAGCACCGCATCGAACCAGCCGCAACGGCGCTTGCGACCGGTGACGGTGCCGAACTCATGGCCGCGCTCGCCGAGGCGCTGGCCGACGGCGTCTTCCAGTTCGGTCGGGAACGGACCCGACCCGACGCGTGTGGTGTAGGCCTTGACGATGCCGAGCACGAAGCCGGTCGAATTGGGGCCGAGGCCCGAGCCTGAAGCCGCCGTGCCCGAGACCGTGTTCGACGACGTGACGAAAGGATAGGTGCCGTGATCGACATCGAGCAGCACACCTTGCGCGCCTTCGAACAGGATGCGTGCGCCTGCCTTGCGCACCTTTTTCAGGCGCTTCCACACCGGCTGGGCATATTGCAGCACGAAGGGCGCGATGTCCTTGAGCTCTTCCAACAGCGCGGCACGGTCCACCGGCGGCTGGCCGAACCCGGCCCGCAGCGCATCGTGGTGCGCGCAGAGCCGGTCAAGCTGCGCGTCCATCGCATCGAGGTGCGCCAGATCGCAGACGCGGATGGCGCGGCGGCCGACCTTGTCCTCATAGGCGGGGCCGATGCCGCGTCCGGTTGTGCCGATCTTGCCCGAACCGGCAGCCGCTTCGCGCAGGCCATCGAGATCGCGGTGGAGCGGCAGGATCAGCGGGCAATTGTCGGCAATCGCGAAGTTGTCGGCATGAATGGTCACGCCCTGCCCGGTCAGCTTCTCGATCTCGGCCTTGAGCGCCCACGGATCGAGCACCACGCCATTGCCGATGATCGAGAGCGTGCCCGTGACAATGCCCGAGGGGAGCAGCGAGAGCTTGTAGACCGACCCGTCCACCACCAGCGTGTGACCGGCGTTGTGCCCGCCCTGAAAGCGCACCACGGCATCGGCGCGGCTGGCCAGCCAGTCGACGATCTTGCCCTTGCCTTCATCGCCCCACTGGGCACCGATCACGGTCACGTTGGCCACGGCTTGCGCACACCTTCTGTTGCAGTTCAAAGTCGGCTGGCGCCCTAGGGGAGTGCGGCGGCAAGGGCAAGGCGCGAGGCGGGAGAAACCGCTTATCGCGCTTGCCTGCTGCAGGCCGCATCTGCCATGACTGGCGCCATGACCGAAAGCTTCCCGATCACGATCTACCACAATCCCAAATGCGGCACATCGCGCAACACACTAGCGATGATCGAGGCAGCCGGCTACGCACCCGAGGTGGTCGAGTACGTCAAGGCCGGGTGGACGCGGCCGCAGCTGGAGACCATCGTCGCGGCGACGGGCGGCTCGGTGCGGGACATCCTGCGCACCAAGGGCACCCCTGCGGAGGAACTCGGCCTCACCGATCCTGCCGCGAGCGACGAGGCGATCCTCGCCGCGATGGTGGAGCATCCGATCCTGGTGAACCGGCCCATCGTCGTCACCCCCAAGGGCACGAAGCTTTGCCGTCCGTCGGAGCTGGTACTCGAACTGCTGGACAAGCGGCCCGAAAGCTTCACCAAGGAAGACGGCGAGGTTGTGAAGCTTTAAAGCTTCCGCGGCTCGCTGCCCGCCAGCACGTGGGTGCAGCCGAGGGCCTCCGCGCTGTCGGTCTCGCTCAGCGCAGCGACCGTGCGCCAGCCGATGCTGCGCAACCGTGCGGCCACGTCGCGGTCGTGGCCGAGAGGGAGGAACACGCTGTCCTCGCCGCGCTCGGCATCGGCAACCTGGGCGATCAGGCCATCGGGATAGAGCGAGAAGCCGGTCGCGACTTCGCCCTTTCCGGAGCCTGCGATCCGATAGGTGCCGCCGCGCCCCAGCGTGCCGCGCACGCCATCGGCATAGAGCGTGAAGCCGAGCCATGACTGGTATTCGAAGCCGTGCCGCTCCGAAGGATCGAGCGTGAGCCGCGCCGCGCCGCCGAGCGCTGCCGCAATCTCGCGCAGCGCGGCGATGCGGCCCGCCAGGACACCGCCCGCATCGATGGCCGCCAGCTTCTCGATCGCCGTCTCAAAATCGCCCGTCGCATAGAGCAGCGGCACATAGGCCTCGCCGCCCGCATCGACGAGCCCGCCGGCATCCTTGGTATCGAGCTCGCGCCGCACTGCCTCGATTTGGTCCGGAGCCAGCGGGAAAGCCTTCTCGGCCAGCGTATCGACGAGATCGGGGAGTGTGAAATCGACGCTGACGCCCTGCGCGCCGGCTGCCTGCAGCGCTTCGATGGCGACGGCGACGACTTCACAGGCCGCCGCAACATTGTCCGTGCCGATTAGCTCCGCGCCGCACTGCAGCCGCTCGCGCGCCGGATCGAGCGCATCGCCCTTGATGGTGAGCACCTGCCCCGCATAGCAGAGCCGAAGGGGCCGCGCCGCCGCCGCCAACCGGGTGCCGGCGATGCGGCCGATCTGCGGTGTGTGGTCGCTGCGCAGGCCCATCATCCGCAAGGACGCCGGATCGACGAAGCGGAACATCCGCCGCTGGTTGATCCCGTCCATCCGCGCCGCAAGGCTGCGCTCGAACTCGATCATCGGCGGCAGCACGCGGTCATAGCCGTGGCCGTGCATCACGTCCTGGATCGCGCGCATCACCCGCGTGGTCGCGGCAGCTTCGCGCGGCAGGCGGTCTTCGAGGCCCTCGGGCAGCAGATCGGAGTTCGGTTCGCTCATGACAGCCGCGCCCTAGACCATGGCGCGCGAGAATCGAACCCCAATTGCGCGGGGTGGGTGTGGCGGGTGGCGGGTGCCTGCGGAGGGGTGCGGAAAGCGGGAGGTTGACGGGGTTGACATAGTCCATGGGCAAAAATGTCAGCCCTGGTCAGAGGGCTTTCGGTGCCCTGGCGCGGCGCGGAAAATGGCGGAATTGCGTTGGATTCGCGCGGCATGGGGGGATTATGCCGCAAGGCCGTGGCTGTAGGACAGCGGCTTATAAATAACAGACGCGTCTGTTATTTATGGGGTTGGTTTGGAGATTCGGGCGAGACAGGATCAGGGAGACGGAAGAAAATGGCGATTGAGTAAAGTGTCACCCTAACCAGTAAAGTGTCACCGTAACCCAACCCCGCACCGTAGCCCGCATCTCACCGTATCCCGTGTCAATCTTCGAACAACTCATCCATTCGCTCGTGGCTAAGGTGCTCCTTCTCTATAGTCTTCTTTATTCTCTGGAGAGCTTTATAGTCATTTTCGCTTGAGGTGTTAAATCCCAAAGCTCGAATCCATTCGATATCAGCGGCGGTGATCGAAATTCTTCTGATCAGAAATGCCTGGTCATCTTTAGGCACGTTCTCAAAAGCGTCAGCAGCAAGCTGAAATCTTTCATCTGACTGAAACATCTCCTTGGCGAAGAGATGACGCTCCACCTCGACGAACTTCCTTCGCGTCATTGAGCGACCTTCCCGATCAAAATCAGCGAAGTGATCCGGAAAAAATCTTGCAAGTATAATCAGCTTCCGTCCGATAGAATTTGCTTCAAAGTGAACAAACTCGTCTTTATCGTCGTCGATTCCAAAAACGAGTGCATTCCATCCCGTTATAAGCATCGATTCCGCAGAACTTAATCCATGTATATCAATATTTAGTAACTCATTAACCGCTTCTATCGCCCAGTCATGAATTATTTTTGGGCGATTCATTTCAATCATTATTGGAAGTACGTTGTCATTAACTCTAAATCGCTTTGAATTCAGAAATCTCTTTAATTTACTCCCTGTTGATTCGCAAAAGTATTTTGCGGCAAAGTATTCCTGAAAAGATCGATGTGAGTAAACGTATTCCAGACCCTCTTTTAGGAAAAGACAAATTGCCTCAAAAAAATCCTCTGTGACTAATTTTATTTTAGTTTCATCTTGGTCACTTATAACATTTGCTCTATAAATTGCATCTGTCATCATCATATTAAATTCACTGTCCGTAAATCTAACCTTTCCGTTCACATAAGAAATCGCTGAAAAGAACGAAAATATGGTTGAAAACTGATGATACGTCAGACCGGACTCCCAGATTCGGCGATAACTTCTGCCGCTGGAAAGAGTTTTGACTGAATCAAGTTGGATGCAGAGAGCATCATATGCCCTTTGATAGAACTCATTTAAGCTTCTGGGCATCTGCGAGGAAGAGTAGCTATAAGTCATCAGCATGAGCAGCGCCATTAGTGGACTGCTAAGAAAACTTTCATACTTCAAGTAGAAATCATCTGTTAGGCGGTCAAGAAAGAGCTCGCGGTTCTTCGAGTTCCCTTCAGCATGGGCTATAAAAAATCGAACCCTATCGAGGCTCATGGGCTTAATGCGGAATAGCTCCATACCGCCCCAAGCTGGGAAATAGTCATTTTGACGCCCAGATATGACTATCGACGTTTGTGGATAACGAACTCGCAGTTCAGCGAGATCAAGCAAAAATTTCTCGCGGTTCACGTTACGTATTTCATCAAATGCATCAAAAAATAAAACAAACACACCTTTCTTTAGCCCATATTTTATTGTCTCTACCTCAACCTTATCATTAACACTCACTTCGTTCGCTAAATAATCGTATATATCGATATACGGAAGATTGTTTATATCTCTTAATTCAATGAATATTGGTATCTTCCGCACATTTGAATGGCATATATTTAAGTATAGCCATCTTAGGAGAAAGCTTTTGCCATAGCCAGCCTGCGCCTCTACCGCAAATGAACCACCATTCAAGCATTGATTGAAAAGAAAATCTTGATTAAATAACTCACCCCCATCTCTCTCAATTAACATTTCGCAGAAATTCTGCGTAACCTGAATATACCCACCTAATTTGTATAATGATGGTATTGAAGATAACTCTCGACATCTCTTTTTCTCATATTCGGGAAACTCTCGGCGAAAGTTCAAACTGATTTTCTTTAACAAAGAATCCAAACCGGCGTAGCTGCCGCTAACGATGTCTTTGACAAAATCTTTAACTATATTTGATGAAATCTCGGCAATAAACGCTTCATCCATTTTGCCGTCCCCATCTAAAGTCATATACATTGCTAGCAAAAGTTCGCGGCTGCCGGGATCAACCGCGCCCCGGCACATCAATGGCAGAAATCGAACACGGTCCCACTTCGTCCAGTCGCCAAACAGGGGAACCTTGCTTTTGATGGACTGTGAAGGATCCCGGGGATTTAGTAAAGAGTAACTCTAACACTTAGATCTGCTGGCCAATGGAGATTCCCAGTTGATCTAGGTATAATGGAACTATTCTGGATTACGGCGGAATTGCAATAACTTCCTAGCACGGTCGTCGCTCACTCCTCGCACCTAACGCCAGTCAGCTTGGCTTAGCCCTCTCGAGGGCGAAATGCCCCTCTGCAAACTGCGCTCTTACCCCTCTGCCGCTGCCATTAGGTGAGCTCAGTCTGGCGCTCCTCCTTCCCAATTGTGCGTGTCGCAAAAATGGGGAGAATCGGGAACGGTTCGTTGGATGCGGCGGGATTCCTGCTTTCGTGGGAATGACAAAGGTCGAGGATGAGCGCGATAATTGTGCAGGCTACTAGGGCGCAGACTCATTTTGCTGAGCACCAGATGCGGGCACAGATGAGTTTGACGGCGGCGAGATAGTTTTCGGGGCACTTGTCATAGCGAGTGGCGATGCCCCGGAAGTGCTTGATACGGTTG
>Ga0310345_10001351_pt1 | contig 27595 bp, 32 predicted proteins | sample HC15DNA20500_MG_FD_204667 | JGI IMG/M metagenome (GOLD analysis project Ga0310345, IMG submission 204667) | Marine microbial communities from station ALOHA, North Pacific Subtropical Gyre - HC15-DNA-20-500_MG | ecosystem: Environmental > Aquatic > Marine > Oceanic | place: Pacific Ocean: North... | reverse complement strand
CTATCTTTTCCTCTAACGGCTTTGGCTAATTCTTTAATTTGTTTAGCAATTCCTTTTGATGTGGGAAGTTCCTTTGATTCTGTTTCCATTCCTTGATCACACCATCCACAATGTTCTTCGATATCATGATAATTATTAAATACCTTTTTAGCCCATTCCATATTTGTTACTGTATCTTGTTTCTTGGAAAAATCAGGCTCTTCTATTCCTTTAACCCTCTTCTTCAAATTGTCATCCCTGTAATCTTTTTTATTCAAACTTTTTTTCTGCTTCAGTCTTTTTTCATCAACTGGCCTCCAACTTTCTTTTTTAGCGTACCAGTCGTCCTTTCTCCTCTCTTGGTCGCTTTTTGGAGCCGGCAATGAAACTTTTTTCTTTACAGGTGCTTTTTTGTGCATTTGAGGATTTGCGTCTTTGTGAGCTGCATAAGCATCATCTCCTTTATACCAGGCAGCCCGGACATCATCTTGATAATCTTCCGATTGTTGCTTTTCCCTCTGGGCTTGTGCCTGATCGTGGGTTGGGCCAGCGATAGAGATTTTTCTTACCCCACCTTGCTGAGTTTGAAGTTGTTTTTTCTTTGATGCTTCAGCTGCTTTTGCTCGTGCTATAGCCGGATCCATTGCTTCAGCTGCCTCTATAGCCTTAGTAATTGCTTTTCTTTTCTTATGTAGAAACTTATCAGAATTGTCTTCATCTCCATCTTTGTCTATATCAACATGATCGTCATCTGAACGATCATCCCAATCCTGTTTAACTGCATCTTTGTCTACAGGAGCGAGTTTTTTCTCTCTAATCATTCTGACATCTTCAGCGGTTACCGCGGTCCAATTCGCGGGATAATATTTTGACCAGTCCATCATTTGCTCCTACTTGCAATTATTTTCGAAAGAATTTTATTATGTCTTTCAGTTTGATTTAATCTTTTTTTATCTTGTTCGAGTTTAAACTCCTCTGCGGGAGTTAAATTCACAATATATTGTCTATATTTATCTGTTCCTAATTCTAACTGCCGCCCTTCGGAGGCACGATTCTTATTCCATTCTTTTAAACCAAGAAGATTTTGCAATTTATCACTAACTGGGCTTTTAAAGTCAACTTCATCTACAGAAAGATTATCTACCATTTCATGTAAATATGTGAAATCTGTCTTATTAAAATCAACCATTCCAGACTGTTCATCTAATATTGTTATGTAATCAGTTGTCTTTTTAATAAGTCCTCTTAATTTTGAAAGTTCCCAAAGTTTTACTTTTTCCGTTATTAATTCATAAGTTCCAAAAAATTCTTGACATTCTTTTAAACATCCTTTAATATAAGCTATTTCTTGAGTATGATATGGTAAAGTTTTTATATATTCAAATATTTTAGTAGCTCTCTTATCTACACAAAATATTTCTCCTTCAAATTCAACATTCTCCATCCATAAACTCTCTTTAACATCGTCATCGTCATCGTCCATGTCCATAGGTGGATACTTCACCGGTTTCATCTTTGGCATAGTGCTAGAAATAAAATCAGCTGCGCCCTTTTTTTGTTGTTTTGGGGTTAAACCTTTAGGCCTCTGCATCACTGCTTTACCCGGTCGTATTTTGCTCGTATCAAGCACTTCCGTAGTACTGAGTTTTTCTTTTATTTGCTTTTCCATTACACTAAGTTTCATTTGTTTTCTTAATAATTGATATAGACTTCTTTTGTCTCTTTCACTTAAAGTGTCGGGTAAACCAGTCTTAAATGCATCGAAATCGCTATCTACAGCAAGAGATCTTAATTTAGATGCAGACATACCGGTGGCATCATCTGCGTCGGGGTCTCTTTCTCCAGCACTTTCTATATCTATTTTTTTAAAATCATAAAAGCCATGTGGCTTATCTTCAACGCCATTATATTGAGACAAGAGCTTTTTAAATTCATTTATCCTATCACTTCCAACAACCATAATGATTTGTTCATATCCCTCATCATGTAATAATGAAGCAGCTCTCATAACATCATTAGGTTGATCTTTGGAATATTTGAAAATGTCTTGTCCTCTTGGTTTAAACATTTTCTTCATCCATTTGACTTTATTTTTATAATCTAATGGATTTTTTTTCGAATCTTGAGAAGAACTTAAAAAAACAAAAGCGTCAGCCCGATTTCGTTTAGCCACAGTTTCAATTTTATTAACCAAAACTTCATGTCCAATCGTAGGGGGATTGAATCGACCAAATGTAAATACAGCAGTTTTTAATGTTCCTTCCCGTAATTCGGTAAATGTTGTCATTTATCCTCTTCGACCTCTTCTCCGGGTTTGACAATTTTGTACGGAGTTTCCTTTTGAACCATTGACATGTAAGCATCTTGAACAGATTTGTTCGTACTCTGTTCCGACATGTCTCGAATTTGTTCTCTAGAATATTTAAATCCTTTAGATTTTTTATCTGCAATTCTTTTTACAGATTGTGCCAAATCATCATAATCCCCATCGAAAGGACCATCACCAAAATAATTATGTTTATCTGCCATTATATTCTCCTATTATTGTGATTAATCTCACTGCAATATTTATATTTTAAAATTTGAAATATTTCCTGTATCTTTTACCAAATATGCATCAAAGGAAACACCCGGATATTTTTTTGAAAGAGACATAAAAGAATTCAAGTTTTGTTTAGAGTCGTCAAACAACCTGGCTCTTTTGTATAGTCCTGTTTTTAAATATTTTTGAAAAACAAATTTCTTATTTTTTGCTGGAGAACCTAAACCTAAATTTCCTGCGCGTTCTACATATATCTTATCAATATCTATTCCATGCGCCCTAAACGTATCTAAAAAAGTATCTCGATCATCAAAATCTGATCTTGCGGTAGCCATAATAACTTTTGAGCCTTTTGGAATAGCTCTTTTAATTATAGCCTTTGCCCTTTTAATCATTTTCCCGATAGGTGTTGAAGTTTGTTGAAAAAGTTTAGCGGATCTAAACTCCCCAAAATCAAACTCTTCTCCATCTTTAAGTTTATATGTATTAAACTCTTGATTGGTTAATGTATGAATAACTTTATCATCTTTTTTTACAAACACTTTCGCATTAGTATGAAACAAGGTATCATCTATATCAAAAATAGTTAACCCTTTACCAGCAGCTTCTTCTAAGAATTGTATAAAGGTTTTCATTTATCTTCTACCAGCTATCCCTATCTATCCTTGCATCTGAAAATTCTTCTATCGCATCAAAAAAACCTTGCATCATATAAGGTAATTTGGGTTGCCTTCTACCAAACTTTTCCATATAATCTTCAAATACTTGAGCCAATTTATTTTTAGCTCTATCTGGGGCCGCATCAATACAATCACCGAGGGCCTTAATCAATTTATCAGAATCCTTAGATTCATTCAGTGCTGTTTCTTTTACAAAAATAGGTCTCATTGGTCCCAATCCTTTTCTGCGGTGAAATTTATTCTACTAAATTCCATCCTGTTAACTAATTTTAAACCTTTTTGATTATCAAAGGTATCAATGGCAACAAAACCTTCCGGCTTAGTCACTCTATACCCTGAAGAAGTTTTTATAAAAGTATTAGTTATTCCTTTTACTTCTTCTAATTTTTTAACTATAAAAAGTTTTATATTGTTTATTAATGACATTAATCGAAATATGACCTCTATTTGATCCATAGAACCATTTAAAGTTTTCATATATCCATCAACAGTCATTTGTTTTCTTTGTCTACCTCTTTCAGACTTTAACTTCCCAACTTCTTTCTGCATTTTATTCTCAATCCACTTAACACAATCTTTTGCTGATCTTTTATAGTTATCAACAAATTCACCTTCTCTAACTTTTGTATTCATGAATGTTTTAATGTGCGTTCTAATAATATTATCTTTTGATATATTATCTAAAAATCTTCCATTAACTTTATTAAAATCTTTTCCTAATTCAGAAAGCATTCCGGTTACTTTAGTGGTATCTGATTGAGTAAATGTTGCTGAACCACTTAAATCAGTAAAATCAGCATTTACTGCCCACACATCTCTATGAGAAGACCATAGATTTATATCTGCCCCAAATTCTGCTCTAAGATCATTTAAATCATCAGCGCCGGTTGTTCTATATGTTGTATGAAAAACAATCCCAACTTTGGCTGCAATAATTTTTTTAGCTAATTCAGTATTTAATGGAACAGCATATGTTATAGTATTAGGTGTAAAAGTAACATACTTTTCTTTATCAATTGTTTTAATTTTTTTATCTTTATTATCTGTCCAAAGAACATCTCCATGGAATATATTTCCTGGTATATTTAATTTGGGTAAATGTTCTAAAAGAGCAGACATTTTTGGATGTAAAGGTCCGCCACCAAAATGTTCATCTACGTCTGATTGTGTAAAGCAAGGTTTCCTCATTGATTTATAATCAACGAAAAATTTTCCATTAGGATGAATTCCTGCTACTGCCGCCGGTGCACCATCCCATTTAACTGTAACATTAACAGCTTCTTTATTATTACCTGCTAACATATCTCTTAGCGATCTCAGAAAATTAATAGCACCTCTAGTACCATTAACTCCTCCATTCAACACCTCATCTTCGAGATGTTCCATATGAAGATTCTTACCTGAAGCTTCTATAAGAAATTGTTTGTAAGATTTCATAAAGTTTTCGCCCACTTCTTAAAAGCTATACCAAATGTTATATCTTTTCTATCTCTCATACCTAAATCTTTCTTATGAGCGAAGTATCTTTTTAAACCCTCTTTGGTTTGTGTTTTAATAAGGTCTAGATTTTTAAGAACCTTTACAGCAGTATTAATAGATTCTAATCCTAAGGTTTTTCTATGTTTAACAGTAAAATTCTTTTTAGGCATATTTTTAATTGCATGGTCTAAGGCGCTCCTTAAATCTTTAAGTTCTTCAATTTTTTCTACATCGCCTGGAACATCTGTTGATATTGGTTGTGCTTGAAATGGTTGTGCTATAATTCTAGTAGAAGCTCCGCCTTCTTTCTGGCCACCTCCTGCCCACATTAAATGCCAATCTGAGTCCCAATTATTTCTATTTTTAAAGAAGTGCGCATGTCCATCAAACGAGATAGTAGCACCTGATTTTTTATTAAATAAAGTCACCCAATCAAACCCGTGCGCTTCATATTGTTGATAAGCTGCTGCACACCAATTTTGTAAAAAGATATTTGGATTAGTGAAACCATCTTTAACGACTTTATTAAATTTATAAGAGGTGGTAATTCCCATACAAGCATCACATACATCTGTATATAATTTCTCACATGCTTTATCTGCTTGAAATTGTGTTCCACCATGTTTAGCTTTATATAATTCTGTAAACAACTTACTAGCATCAGATAAAGCTTTAGGCATCCTGGCTTTGCCATTTCTTAACATGAGATCATCAAGATCTTTTTCTTTTAAAACTTTTCCTAAATCCTTAAACGCATCTTTAAAAACTTCTTTGCCAATATTAAACTGTGAACTTGTTCCTAAATGGCCCCCATCTGACTTCATTTCAATATTAAGACCTCTTCCTAGATAAGCATCACCTTTATCTTCTGCATCTCCTTTTGCGCCAGTATCTGTTGCTAAAATAAAAAGTAATTCTCCGGGACCAATATTTGCATTATGTACTTTTGGTGTCCAATTCACTAGTTCGGAATACATCTTACTCATAATCGGATATGCTGAGGTAATATAATTCATTGCATTATCAACCTTACCACTACTTCCTTTTACCAAGCCTTTAGCATCAAAAGATTTACCGTCTAAAAACTCTTTTAAAAAGTCAAACTGTTGTTCAACGTTTTCACCATATTTGTTTATAAATGCAATAACACCTCGTGTAACTTCATCTCGGCCCATTATGATTTTCTTTTTATCACATGCTTCATGAATCATTTTTTCCATTACAGGAACGGCCATAGCATTTATAGCCTTTAATAGATCTTCATCATTATCTATTTCATCTATCATATTCAAAACTTTGGATTTAAGTTTAGCATTAACTGCTTCATTAATCCAATCTTTCATATCACCTTTTTTTCGCTCTTTTTCGCTCATAATGCGATCTAGTATACGTTCGCCAATAATATGTGCTTTGAATGTTTTCAAAGGGATTTCCCTTCCCAGGAACCCTTTGCCCATTTATCCATAGTCTTCTGAATATCTTTGGCTAAGGCTTTAACAGACTTGGCATCGGCACTATCCATTTCAGCTGTATTACGAGCCCATCTCGCTATTCTATTTGCACGCGAAGCAACTTCTTCCATACTTTTCACTGCCAATTTACTTATGGCTGCTTCCTCTAAAACTTCCTTAGCTGCGACGTGTAGATCTTGTATTTTTTCCATGGTTTCCCCTCAAAATAGTTTTATAATCTTATTTATTGTTTTTAAGATATCCGAATTTCTTTTCGGTAAGATGTAAGAATTGTTTAAAAATATTTTGTTCTTTTATTTTAGAATATCTCATAAATGCTTCACAACTTGTTTTTGGTTTAGCATAGAGATACATATCAAAGGCGAGTTCAGAACTATACGCATCTATTTCAAATGGGTTTGAAAAATAATCATCATATTTGTTTTGTTGATCATCAAATTGTAAAGAATGGGTTAATTCGTGAATGTAGGTGAGAGTGAATTGTTGTTTATATTTTTCCCAAACAGATTCAGGAATAAATAATTGTTGTGTATATAGTTCTGGTGATAAATTAATTGTTATTTCTAATTCAGATTCTGAAAAATGTTCTTCGGGAACATTAGCAGCTCCATCGAAAGTCATTTCATATAAGGCATGATCCATATCTTTTCGTATATTAACATAACAAGAAAATCCTAGTTCATCTTCTAATATTTCTTCTGTTCTATTAGCACATTCATGCCAGAGTTTAATATAACGATTTGTTTTTGTATTATAAGAATTTTTAAATTCCTTAAAAGCTTGATCTATACAACTTAATGAATTTTTAACAAAATCTAAATCATTCATATTGAAAATTCCCGAAGTCAGCCTTATTTCTGTGTCTATTATCAGTAGAGATATCAAACAATGGTTCATCATCTTGTCCGCTATCCGCTATATCTTCTTGAGCTTTTTGATCGACATCATAAAGTCTCATTTTACTTCTATCTACTCCAATAATAAACTTTCTATAAGATGTAGGATCATTATATCTGTTTTTCAATTGTTTTACAAGCATTTGATTTAATTCTTCCATTTCTTCAGAAGATATAAGTGCAAACATAAAATCAGCAGTTGCAGGCAAACCAAAACTCTCAGATGTATCTTCTAAACCAATATCCGTACTTGTAAATCCTGTTCTAGTTGTTTGTGTTGCAGACATTATCGGAACATTATGTTCTACGGCTAACCCTCTTAATTCTTCAGCAATGGATTTAATATATGTGTATGAATTAACATTGGCACCTGCCCTTATTCTAGAAGATGTACAAATATTTAAATAATCTATGAATATTATATCGGGAACAAAATTACGTTTCAAGTTTAATTCACCTAATAAATTTTTAAAATGCAGTGCACTAGCAGATGCAGTAGGATATTCTTTAATAATTATTTTACCATTGGTTTTTCCTTTGAGTTTATCTATTTTCTTTTTATACATATCTCTAGGAATTTCTTCTAATTGATCCATAGGAATATCTAAAAGATTTGCATCTATTCTTTCAGCAATTCTTTCTTCAGCCATCTCTAATGTAATATACAATACATTTTTATTAATAGAAAGACAACTGGCGGCTTGATGACACATGAATAAAGATTTACCAACTCCAGTTCCTGCTAAACAAATATTTAAGGTCTTCTTAGGTAAGCCTCCTTTTGTAATTTTATTAAACAACTCGAGATCAAATTCAAGTTTTTCTTCTACTCTGTGATAAAAATCAAATCTATCTTCTGCGTCTTCAATAAAATCGTGCCCGACATGAGGATCAAAAGAAACAGCTAAAGCATCCGATAAAACAGTAGGAATTGCTCCTTTAGATAAATGAGTCTTTTCATTACCTTCAAGAATTGCAATAGCATTTACTACAGCATTATATATTGCTTTATCTTGACAAAAAGTTTCTGATTGTTCTAAAAGCCAAGGTGTGATGTCTTTAAAATCACTAGGCTTATTTAAAGTATTAATTATTTCATTAGATTTAGTATATTCTGTTTCATGTATACCATCTATTTGATCTAAATCTATTAATAAACTTTGTTTGGTCGGCAGGTCATTATGTTTTAAAATATATTCTTGAATTAATTTGAAAACTAACTTTTCAGGAGGGTCTTCAAAATATTCAGATTTTACGTAAGGAACAACTTTACGCGAAAAATTTTCATTGTGTATTAAATGTGATAGTATCAGTCGTTCTATCCGTTCCGTCATTAGTTTTTACTCCTTCCTTTTCAGATTCTTCTCTATATCTGTCCCATAATAATTTAACTAAAATTTCTCCAATCATATATTCAAACTCTACACCTTCTTCATCGGAATGTTCTACACCCTGTAATTCTGGTGGAACAAGAATAACATCGTATTCATATTTCGCATTACTTTCTCCTTTTTCATCCGGTGGAGCTACTTGAAACTTCCCTAATTTTATAACAGTTCCTTTAAAAGGGCCCGCATTTAATTCAACACACATTTGAGAAACATCCTCAGGATGTTTTGGATGAGGAACTAAATTATAATAACTATTAATTCTATCGTAATCTTCTTGTGTTAATTCATTCATTCTTGTGACCAACTTATTATTTCTTTTGCAACATATTGTTCTACTTCTTGTTCCGTCAATCTTACTGGCTTGTCCGGAATCCATTGCATTGTTTCTTCTTCTCCTGTCCATCTAGCAGAGACTATTGGATAAGTATTCCAAGCTCTATATACGGCTTCTTCTCCGCCGCGACGGATTATTTTTGTTCCGTCTTCCATTGTCAATTCAACAACTTTAACTTTTTCTACTATCATATCATCAGTGCTCATGTTGTTCTATTCCATGTTGATCTAACAAATCATGCATTCGTTGATGTTCGTCCGCCGTGTATTTGTAAAAAAGTACTCCGGTAACAAAACTTCCGATAACAATCCCTTGGACAAATCTATAAATTGTTTTTCTATTTTTGGCTTTTGTGTCTTCTTCCATTGATTTACCACGTTTATAACCATCATAAAATTTATAAAGGCCATAAGCAACAACAAATCCTCCTATAATCCAACTTATAGGATGGTTAACGGTAGCGACAAAACTGCCGCCAAATAGTACGGCAATAAAACCACTAATCCAGCATATAGGACACATATGTATACTCCTATCTTGCCTCTTCAAGAACTGATTCTTCTTCTGCTCCTATTTCGCCATATAAAAATTCTTTCCCTGCAACTTTATCTAATTGATCAAGAATTTCTTTTGTAAAATATTTTGTGGGATTTTTAAGCATGGTTTTTAGAAAAACCTTTTCTCCATCAGGCATTTCTAATCTAGTAGAAACTTTTTTAAAGATTTCATACTTCTCTGCTAATTCTGCTAATCCATAATATCTATTCAATCCTTCTTTATATGTAAGAAGGACATCCACCATTTTATGTTCTTTTGTGAGTCTTGATTTATAAGTTCTACAATGAATTATTTGACCAATAACTTCTGTTCCGTCTTTTTCTTTTTTCTTAGAAAGAAAAACAATAGATGATGCAGCATAATGTAAGCCAGTTCCCCCACCCATAATTTTTTGAGGAAACAATGTCCCTATTTGATCATATGTGTGATTAGTAACTACAAGAGGAACTTTTGCTTTGCCTCCTAATAAAGTAAGAACTCTAAATGTTCCTTTAACCATTTGAGCTCTGGTCATATCCCTTGTATCTTTTCCTTCGCCAATATCTTCCATCTCTTTAGTAGTAGACAGATTACCTAATGAATCAAGACACATCATCATTGGCGGACGATCTTTTTCGGGTTCTTCTAAATGTTTTTCTAAAATTTTAGTCGCTTGAGTTCTGAATTCTTGAACTGTTGCAACGGGAAGGATGATCATGCGCTTAGTATCTATTCCACGCATTTCAATCATATCTTTGGTTAGAGCAGATTCACTTTCAAAATATATAACCCCACCAGTAGGATTATCTGCGAGAAACTGTCTGACACAACCCAAAACGAAAAAAGTTTTACCTGTTGAACTTTCTCCAGCAAATGCTGTAATTTTATTTGAGGGTAATCCACCATAAATGCTTCCTGATAGCTGTGCATTTAAAATATACGAACCGGTATCAATAAATCTTTCTACATCTCCAGCTTCAATCCCATCACTTACTTTTGAGCCATATTCATTTTTGGCTACTTGTAACATTTCTCCAAAATAATCACTCATAAAACCTTTTCAATTAATCATCATACATTATAATATAATTTAACATAATAATCAAGTAAAAAGGGAGCAGAGCCCCCCTTTTACGTAACTAGTTATTTAGTTTTTGGAATAAATTCCCCAGAGTACCCATATAGCAATTAAACCGACAAAACCTTCTTGTCCTAATTGTTTTACAAGTGCTACAACAGAACCCACGATATCAATTCCGATAAACGGTAAAGCTGCACCAAAAATAATCTGAAGAACTACGCCTAAAGCAATAACTGCTAAACCAAGTTCAGTTAAACTTCTCATCCAACCGAGTGCCTTATCTAACATATATAACTCCTTTATTTTATATTAATCTCTCACCACTAATTATACATAATTTCGGTAGCTAAGCTTATTCCGAACTACCTTCATTACATATTTATCAAATTCTCTAAACCAAAAATGCTTCTAGAGAACTTGTTTTTTCAGGAGACCATCCAATGACTTTTAATATTTCATTCAAGGGTCCCCTAAAAGACTTTTCAAATTGTTTATCATAATCAATATATTCGTTCAAACCCAACTCTTCGGGTAAACCTTCCATCATAGCTATGACACCATCTCTAATAGGATTAGGTTGTTTCAAATAAACAAATTTAATCTTTTCCCCTTCTTGAATAAGAGGATACTTATTTTGCAAATCATTTTGTTTCAGAAAATGATTATACAAGCGTGTTGCTTTTACATGAACAGGTGTTCCTTTAGCATACAAATTTGTACCACCATTATATTTTTCAATTCCTTTAACAGATCTAGGAAATGCAATATTTTCAATAGGTTCTTTTTCAAACTGTACTCTAAAATCTGCAATGAACTTCTGTATAGCTTCTTCATCGTGATTGATAATAATATCAAAAGACTTTTTTAATTTATCTCTACAAGATGTGGGTGTTGATGATTTAACAGATTCAATGCCCATAACCTTAATTCGAGGATTTACATATCTAACACCCTCATTATCATGAACATTAAGAATATAATGTTTCTTTCCTGTCCAAATACCTTTATCAGCAATGCACTCTCTTTTCATAAACATCTTCTGACCATAAGCATTCATATAATTTGCTAGATCTGAATATCCGTTATCGATTACTCCTTGTAGTTTTTCCTCACATACTTTATCTAAAAAATTTATTACTTTAGTTGTATCCGGCTCTTCAGGAAATACTTTTTTTACTAATCCATCTAAAGTAATGTAAAGGGAGTCTGTATCCGATGCAAGAACATAATCAACCTCTTTTGTTTCCATAACTTGATTAAGATAATCATTGACTACAGTTTCTGCCCAGCGAATACTCAGTTGTCCTCCTAATGTAATAGCTTCAGATATTCTCAAATCAAAAAATCTAAAATATGGATTTCCAAAAGCTCCGTAAACACTATTAAGCATTAATTTCATGGCAGTTTGTTTATTGCCAAATGAATCTGCTTCCTTTTTTAATTTTTCTATCTCAACCGGATCCGTTGCTTTTTCTAATTTTTTCTTAGCCGCGATTTCCTTCTTTTTAAAGATAACTCTATTATCATACTTCTCCTGCATTAGCCTTGGTAAAAATCCTTGTTCATCCTTTTTGAATCCTTGACCATTAGGAGCAATGATAATATCTTTATCATAATATTTGTTTAAATCTACTTGCTTATTTAATAAAGAATCAACTCGACACGGCTCTGTAACACCTGTTAAAATAGTATCAGGACTAACATTGTATTGCATGATTAAATGAGGATATAGACTATTTAAATCAAAGCTGACAACCCATTTATGCATGCCTGTCTGCACTTCTTTTACATATGCTCCAACATATGCAGCATTTTTTGTATTATCTTTCTTAGGTGGAACTACTATATTTCTATTCATTAAATCATTCGCAAGAATAACTTCCCACATCATCACCATTCCAAATGTGTCCTGATAATTTACCTTTGCTTCATAAGCCAAAGCAACCACCATTTCTATCAATTTTTTCTTTTCCTCTAATCGTTCTACAAGCTGTGCATCTTTAATATTATAATCAATAAACAACTGATAATTTTCTTTATATAATGTATAAAGGTTTCCATACTCTTCAAATGATAATTTTCTTTCTCCTAATTCAACAGAAGCAATATAATCTAACCTATAACTTTCCGCCGGCGGAGAATTCCTTCTATAAACATCAATGTAATCAATTACGGATATTCCAATGAGATCATGAAAGATTGTTTCTCTACCTCTAAAGGTTGTTGATCGCTCATTAACTAATCTCCAAGGAGATAATCTTTTGACAGCTTTATTATCAAATAATCTAGAAATTCTATTAACCAAATATGGAATATCAAAACCTTGAATATTCCACCCAGTAACAATATCTGGAGCTAACTTTTCCCAAAAAGAAAGAAATTCTTGAACCAAATGATTTTCATCAGCACAATGAAAATATTCAACTGCCGGATTAGTATTATTATATTCACCACAACCAAATACGAAATATTTTTCTTTTGCTCCGACAGTAATGGCTTGAATTATTTCAGTAGCTGAAATTGGATCTGGAAATCCGTGTTCTGAGGCAACCTCAATATCAATACTCGCAACTACTAATTGAGAGAAGTCATAATCAATACCTTTGTCTTTGGGAAACTCTTCGTAAATATAATTATATCTCCAAGCAGTCATTCCATAAATCTGAAAATTTTCTACTCCATCATATTTTCGAATAAATTCTCTTGTTTCTTTAATTGTACCAGGCTTAATAGGAGATAATGATTTTCCATCAATAGTTGAATATTTTGATTTTTCGTTGGAAGGAATAAAAACTGTGGGGTGATATTCAATGCGATCATCAAAACGTTGGCCGTTTTCATAACCCCTAACTAAAACATGATCACCGATTTGGTGTACGTTTGTATAAAATTTCATTTATCAAAATAATTATATTCCACTTTGTGTCCATAAGATTTTAATTTCTTATAACACCATAATATTTGATCATCGACCCAACTTCTTTTAGTCTTGTATGCTCCAATTAAATATAGAAATTGGAGATATACCAAAAGAGGAAATATCAATAATCGTTTCATTGAATCAGCCCATTTTTATATACTGTTTTCCCTTTTACTCTCAGAGCTGTATTAATTTTTCCGCGATTCTGACCATTTGTTTTAAAAGAGCAGTGGACCCATCCGCTACTAGGTTGACCTTGAGTATAAAATTCTAAAATTAATTGATCAAAGTCTAAATTTTCTTTAATCCAGCGCGCTAATTTATAATTACCTATTCTGGAACTTTCAAAATCAGCTGCTTCTCCCCAACAATGTTGACTAGTTTTAGATCCGCCGACTGCCTTATTCAGAGCCAATCCTCTATAACCACTATTAACTCGAAGTGGTCCAACTTCATCTCTTACCGGTTGTAAAATATGATTTGCAACGTTAGTAAGGTTAACTAAAATTTGTGCGGAATCGGGCATATTGGATATTCCCATTCTTTCTGCGGTTGAACTTTTCACTAGTTCAGGAAGAGTAAAATTAGGAGCAACCCTAATATCTTCTTCTGTATGTAATAAATCTATCACTGTATAATCCTAAAAGAGGGTTTGCTATGACCACATTTCTATATAACATATTTATAACGCCCCCTCTTGTATAATTTACGAAAAATAAATTATTTAGTTACAATTGGGATCCGTCTAGATTTCTTTTCCTCAGGAACAATTCTTTCTAAGGTGATAATTAACATTCCGCTGGTCATAACCGCGTCGTTAACTATCATATCATCAGATAAAGTCCAAGATCTTTTAAACGAGCGCCTGGCGATACCTTGATGAATATAATCTTCTTCGGTTTTTTCTGTATCACTACTGACAGTTAATACCCTATCCTCAACATGTACCTTAATATCATTTTCGCCGAGTCCTGCAACTGCTAACTCTATTATATAATGATCTCCATCTTTTTTCAAGTTATAAGGTGGATATCCCTTAGATTGGTTTTGTTGATTACATTCAAAAAGTCTATCAAACATTGTTTCAAATCCAACGGATAATCCTAATGCTTGTTCAAATTGTTTGTGGGTGGGGAATACAGAAAGTGCGTTAGTCGTTAACATATGTCCTCCTTCTTTAAGCAAAGACGTTTAGTAAAACATTAAGAACCCTTACGCAAGCAATTCCTAATGATATGAAAAGAAAAGGTCAAGAATTAATCTCTCCAACCTTCTCCGGCTATAAAATGCTCAAATCTGTGTTTGAGCACTATCCATATTAAATATAATATGGAATTGGCACTATACACTCCGACCTCGTCGAATTCAATAGTACCTTTTTCGGGATCAGTTAAAACTTCTTCATATATTTCTAAGTCGTAACTGTGCCCTAAAACTTTAAATTTACTCATTTGCCAGTACTCCCAAAACCACCTGTTCGGCTGGTTTTTTGTTTAGGAGGTGAGCTGATTTCTTCGATATTATATTGTTGTAATCGCACAAGTTCTCCCTGTGCAATTCTATCATTGTTATTTATAACAATTGATTGAACGTCTGATAAGTTTATTACGGGAATCATTAACGGATCGATATAATCGAAATCGATCACTCCTTCACAATTAATAAAACTCAACCCTTGTTTAATCGCTGTACCAGATCTCGGATGTATTCTTACTGAAAATCCCGCTGGAATATCTAAAATTATCCCTGTAGGAACTAGGGCTCTTTGAAAAGGATGTATTACTATATTTTTATCATGTCTTTCAATAAATTTTTTCCTATCGTCATTCCAAAATTTACATCCTATTTCAGGAGTATAATAAGCATGTATATCAAAACATGCTGAGCCTCGTGTTGAAAATGTTGGAAGGGTTACATCGGGATATAATTTATGAGCTTTCAAACTTAGTGTCGTCATTCTTTTTATTACCTATATTATATTTCGCAACTAGTTCCCATTCATCTTTTTTCTTAAAAGATATAATCTTTAATTGATTAATTGGAACTACATCATCTTCATTAATATTATCATTATCAACTTTTTGTACCAGATCCCATTCGGCTAATAAATTAACTATTGTATTTCGCCTTGCGGCATCGTTATCCGAAAAATTGGAAGGTTTTCCATCCAACATAAACAATTCTTTAAAATGTACAATGTAATATCTAGCTTGCTTGTGAAGAATATGACAAGATTGATATAAAATCTTATCCTTCTTAGATGCTACACCTATTCTCGTTAATGTTTCTTTTACTTTTAAAAAATCGTCGGGCTGCTTTAACTTGATTTCAACGAGAGAATCTATCTCTACGCTCATTGTTCTCCTTCAAACCACCTGTAAATAATTCTTGCCTAAGAGTATTCAGATCTTCATCACTGAAGATATCTACAACCTCTCTTGCTTTTTGAAGGCTGTATCCATAATATTCAACAATTAAATCTATGGCTTCATACTTCTCAGCTTTTAACCATCGACCAAATCTATTCTTGGGTCTGATAATATTTAGCAAATAGTGATATTGAAGTTTATTATCCAGATGAGTTCTGGTGTTCATTTCATTGGCTTGAAGGATAGTATCGAAATTAAAGCTTAAAGATCGATTTACCAAAAACGCTTTATATTGACCTTCTAATTGATTATCAAAGTCATTACTTAGTATATCTTTTTTCTTATAATTGATATCATTTACAAAATCAAACGGATTTATTGCCATTGTCCTTCTATCATAATTTCAATTAAACATGCTGTAAGATTTATATCTTGATCTGCAGCAAATGCGCTCTTATATTGATAATCTGCCAATAAAAGTATTATTGGTGGTAGTCCTGCTGGTGTCAAATGGTCATGCAAATTATCATATAACTTTCTATATACTGTTCTAGCATCTGTATGACTTGTATCAACAACCCATTTACGAACCTTAGTAAAGTTCTTTTCCTTTAATGCATTAATAAGAGCGTTAAAATCAGAATCAGAAAGTAAACTAAGGATACCGGTATCAATACTTCCGCTGGTGCTATATCGTTGTAATTCATTTAGAGTTCTTCTAAAATCTGGATAATATTTCATAATAAGTTCAACAATAACCTTTTCGTTGAACTTTACATTATTTTCATTAAGAATTACTTTAATCCTATCTAATAACTGTTGTGCTATTTTAGGTGATTCTTTTTTATCTACCTTAAATTCAACTATCGAACATCGAGAATGAATAGGATCGATAATTCTATTAAGATAATTACAAGTAAAAATGAAACTACAGTTATCTGCAAATCGTTCAATAAATCCTCTCATTGCGGGTTGTGTAGATTGAGGATTTAAATAATCAGCTTCATCTATAATAACGACTTTACGGCCACCAATTAAAGAAACGCTACTACAATAATTTTCTAACTTAACTCTTAATAAATCAATACCAGATTCTTGAGAACCATTAATAACCAAATAATCAAGACCAATCTCTTTACACATTGCTTTCGCGATTGTGGTTTTACCCATACCTGGTCCACCACATAAAAGAAGATTTGGAATATTCCCTGTAGATACATAAGATTCAAATGGCTCTTTCAAATGATCTGGTAGAATACATTCCGATACTGTTTGAGGCCTGTACTTCTCTACCCATAATATATTTTCTGTCATAATTCTTATGTTGTTTCAGTCGCAATCCAATACTCAAGTTCTCTGTCGGTGTTTTTAAAATACCCAAGACCTTTATTTGATATTTTCACATCATAAGAACCTCTCATGAGTTTAAGATTTTCTATCTTAAAAATCATTTTGAAATTAGAAGTTGAAACTCCTAATTCAACTGCATAACTATCGACAGATGTTTTAGCATCAATTGCTTGTATTTTAAGTTTCCCTTCATTTGCTACAACTGCAATTTCTGGGAGACTCATTACTGCAGCTGCTCTCATTATAGAAATAAAATATTTTTCTTCTAATCTAAAAACAGCATCTTCAGATGGTAAATTTATATCCTTTGCCAGGATCTTTCTTTCATTTTCAAATAAACTCATATTTGCAAATTGATATTCAGCTACGGAATCACCTGCGACGAAATTATTAGCATCAACACTTGATTGTATTTTTATTGATTTTTCACTGAAATCAAATTGAGGCTCTGCAAATAATGAAAGAACTCCTAAGAATTTATTCAAATCATATATAGCAAAATCCTGAGGAAAGCTTTGACCGAGCTTAGCCTTTGCTAAAACGTTTGTTTGTTCACTTACTGTTTTAATTACATCGCCGGTCTCAATAACCAAACTTTGATTGATTTCTGCAAAGTTTTTTAATGTTTCAACAGTCTCATTATTAATTATCATTATATTTCCTATAGGTGATTAGGGCTCTCAGCATGAGAGGATTTGTCCTTCTTTTTGGTTTCCTTTCGTTTTTCTTTAGCAAGAGCTCTTCTGTCTTTTCTACTCATTCCTTTTGATTCTAACTTCTTTTTTCGATCTTCAAGAAAAGGTCGGGTTTCAGTATCATATCCATGGGCAGCAAATTCTAAAGCCCCCATATCAGGAAGATTTCCATTAAACACATATGTTCCAATATGTTGTAATTTCATCCATGGACATAGAAAAGTTTTAATATCTATCTTCTGACACAGTTGACAAAACATATAATCTTCGGAAAGATAACGATCAGACCCTTCAGATTTTCCTTCGCCCATCCATTGATCATTGTCAATAATGGTATCAAAAAATGCATGAATATATCTGGAACCATCGAAATGGTCTGATCGATTATGATCGGGTTTATATCGAAATCTAGGATAAGCTTTTTCAAACTTTTCAAATACATTTCTCTGTACCATCATAAACCCTGTTCCAATTTCTAATGCTTCAACTGGCTCAGATAAAGATATTGTTTGAGTTCCACCAGTTGGATTGAAAACAAAATCTCCTGTAAACTTCTCAAGAAGCATAGGATTATCATCAGCTAAACCTTTATCAACAGCATTACGAACTTTTTCCCAAGCAATACACTTCTTGGGATATATTCCTCCAACAATTGGTTTTGTATCATCACATAGAGCAGCTAATGTTAAAACATAATTTGGATCGAAACAAATATCGCTATCAATGAACATGAGATGAGTATAATCTGATCTCAAAAATTCATCAACACAATAATTTCGAGCTCTAGTGATTAATGATTCGTTAAATAAATAAAAGTATTTAAGATCTATTTGATATTTTGTGGCTGTTGTTGCTAAATCACAACACGCCTTTGTATACATTCCACTACACATGCCGGCATACATTGGAGTTGCAACAAATATTTTTTTCTTTCGTAAATCTGCTATAGGTACTTCAATTTGCATTATTTCCTTTTTTTCATCATTAACAAAAAACAAATAAACATTATCAACTATTTAATATAATTATAGCTGATAATGTTAATAATGTCAAGGATTAAATTTATTTTATTTTGCAAGTAGCGATTGTGTTGCCAATCAATATGGCATATCCTTTTCCTTTTCTTCCACGTATCCATCTTGCACGTGCATGCTGTTATCCTCTAATTCTTCAGTTGCATTAGGGTCTACTTTAGTCCAGAGATCCATAAATCCTGTTTTGGTATCTTCATCAAACCGGTTGATCGAAAATTCGATCGCTTTTTCTTTATTCTGGAATATCATATAAGAAGTAACAATGTTTATCAAACGACGAGTGGAAATAATTTCATCGATTCCCCCATCAGCAAAGGTCCGGCGGATAACATCTGTCCATTGACAAAGATGATTAACAAAGTTTGAATCTTCAACACCATGATTTTTAAGAATTCTAGAAACAATTTTCTTTTCAACGGCGGTGGGAGGATAATCTTGTTCGAATGTAATTGGAAAACGATCAAGGAATGCTTCATTAAGAATGTTGGCTCCGATAAACCGGCCATCATCATTACCTTTACCTTTTGTATTGGCGGTTGCGACAATGTTGAATCCGGCTTCAGGCTTTACAAGACGATTAATCTTTTTCAAGAAAATGCTTCCGCCTTCAAGCACAGGTTGAAGACACATAATCTTATTAGATGCAAGATCAATTTCATCAAGAAGAAGCAGGGCGCCTCTTTCCATCGCAACGATAACTGGTCCATCTTCCCAAATGGTCTCTCCATCTTTTAAAATATAGTGACCGAGAAGATCATCTTCATCTGTTTCGATTGTAATATTGACACGAATTAATTCGCGTTTTGTGCTAGCCGCAGCTTCAAAAACTTCTTTGGTTTTACCCATTCCGGACAAGCCGGTAATAAAGGAAGGCACAAACATTCCAGATTTAAATATCTGAACAAGTTCTTTATAATATCCTGCTTTAATATAATTGGGATCTTTTTCTGGAACGAAAGAGATGCTTTCATCTACTTTCTTGATTGTGGTATCGTGCTGGACGATCTTCACATCTTTAAGTGCTTTTGGTTTGCGGTATTTATCACCCCATTTTCCCATACTGGGCAGCGTCATGTTTTTTCCATAATTCGCAATTGAAAACTGATTTCGACCTATTCGAAGTTTTCCTAGGAAATTCTGATTCGGCCATGGATTACCGCTTTCATCAGCAACTTCATTTACCTGGGAACGATCTAGGATCGCTTGCACACCGTGCTTAGTTTTCCAGGTTTCAACTATTTGTTCTTTATTCATCATATAACCTCTCTCGCTATTTTTATTTTATTATATATATATTATACACTATTTTTGACAACATGTCAACCTTTTTGTTTATCAATGATTACAACAAGTTCCTTATAACCTATTGATTTCATTACAAAACAAACTTGCATTAAGCAACCATTTCCGCAAATCTTTGAAGCATTATCCTTTTTTCTAATTTTCCTTTCTGAAATTTTTTGAATGCCTTAGTCAAAGAAGCAGTTGAATTAACTTTATTAGAATCAATATTTATTTCATCCTCCATCATAACGGAGGCATGTTGTTTGATTACATAAAGTTCATCATATCCACGATTTTCTACAATCATGTAACCGTTTCGATTATAATCCGTTTTTACATCTTGCCATTCGCTCCATCCAACCATGCGAATTGCATCATCAGAGGCAGATGTAAGAAAAAATCCTAAAACATTTGAACCGGTCTTATATTTAAAATAATTTATAAAATTTTCTGTTTGGCGAAATCCATGACAGGCAGTCCAATCAAAAACTTTTTTTGTTTCTTTATCAACCAACCTGATGTGAGATTCCCGAGTATCGATTCGTTCTATAAAAAGTTCATCTCCACTGTCTTCTCTTGTCACGAAAGATTTATGAGATGAATTAGATTCTCCATCTGAAAGAATAATTGTGTTAACAATATCAAGATTATTTTCTCTTTGGAATCTTTTAACATTTGCTGTACTTATCATGATTGCATCATTCAAAGGAGTTCCACAAAGACGATGTAGCGGCCATTTAATATGACGACCTATTGAATTCCATTCCCAAGATGATTGACATTTATTTTCCGCGCCCCAACTGTCATAGATTGTAGAAGGGATTGTATCTTTCGGAAGTTTGGTATTTCGACCATTCCATCGATTTCTATTAATTATTTTTTCTCTTCTTTCTTCTAACCAGTACGCACCAACAAAATCTCTATCGCATCGAAGTATAGATAAAAGAAGATTTTCACGTTGAGACTTAAATTCCTTACTGGTCATTTTATTAGAAAATATTTCCATTAATTGAGTAGATTTATCTCCCATTGCCATATCGCCTAATCGTTCTTTATAAGGGGTCCCAAATTTTTCTTTTTCTTTTCCTTCATCATCAAAACTATAATCAACAAAAGCATATGCCTCATGAGCGATATTACATTTCCTGCAGAAATCTATTAATTGAAATAATTGATTCAAAGTTGGAATCATTTTATCACTCATAGATCCTGACCAATCCATTAAAAAATAAAGTCCGTGACTCTTACCTTCAGGAACAATCGTGATTTTCTTAAAAATATTATCACAATATTTGTACTTATGAATATCTGAAAGAGATATAGTACCTGTGTTTGCGGTCATCGACCTTTTATATTCAGCTGCTTTCTTTTTCATTTCAAATTCTTTAACAAGATAATTAACAACTGGTTTATTTTCCTTGTCGATATATTTCAAATATTCGCGCGCATATCCAAATGCTAATGAATATTCCCTTTCCCACTCACTCTCTCCCTTATTTGCCCCTATCAAATAATCCCTGCGTTCATCTAGTGCTTCCTGAGTTCTTTTTAAAAGTTCTTTATAATTAATAATTAAATTTTCACTTTTTAAATCAATTGTTGGTGAATTATAATATTTCAACTCTAGTGCATCTTCATGAACTAGTTCTTCCTCATGTTCACGAAAATTCTGATCGGTTAAGGATTTCGGTTCATGTTTCCATTTCCATGGATCATCTTCATACCACTTATCATATCCTCCTACTCTCTCTCCTCCCAGCTTTTCTCCTTCTTTCTCTTTTTCTTCATCTGTTTCAGACTGAGAAGATTCTTGATCTCCATTCTCTTCTTCTTTTTGATCTTCTTCTTGATCTCCATCAGTCCCTTCATTATCGCATTTATCTACCGGCTTGTCACAATCATCTTTTTCTGTTTCCTCTTTAGACTGATCCTGAATATCTGTTTCATTAGAATCATAATCAAAATCATTTTCCTCATCACTATCCTCTTCATCTTCATCTTCATCTTCTTGATAATATTGATCCATAAAAGAATCATCCTGGCAAGTTTGCTGTTCTTGTTCGTTTTCTTCAGCATAATCCCAAAGTTCCTTGGTCAGTTGTTCAACATCTCCCCAAGTTTCAAGTTCTGCCATCTTATCAACAAATGGTTTCTCTGCTTCGGTGAATTGAACATTCTCTAAAGGTCCTCCCTTAAAATGAATATTAAGTTTATCTATTAATGAACCTGAATTGATATCAATATTATATTGCTTGAGGCCGAAAAAATCTCTATCATGTACTAAGATTTTATATCCCTTGCTCATCGCCTTTCCGGCACCTGCAAACTTTCTTTTGATTAATTTTTCGATCCTGGCATCTTCCACAACATTCAAAAAGCCCTTATAATTCGGCCCTCTTTCTTCAATAACCTTGTGCCAACCATGAGCTGGAGTATTTAAAGCGTGTCCGACTTCATGACAAACAAACAAATCATAAACCTCACCTTCCATCTCTTTGAGAATCGGTAAAATTAATGTTCTGCCTTTCGGATCGAATCCGGCGGTTGGAACTTTAGCGTGGCGAACAGTAATATTTTCTGTTGCCATGAGTTTTGCTAAAATACCTTTTTGTTCTAATAATTCATCCATGCTTCCTCCATTTTGGTAAGTGCTCTAACTACTCCATTGTCTGTAATATGTTCGCTCTCCGGAAGACAACTTTTAACCTGATACTGATCTCTGAATATGAGCATTTTATTGTACGCATCTTCAAAGCTCGTCGCAGTAAGATATAGAGGTGATACATATTCCATGGTATCCCAAGTACGCATCCATATCTGATATTTCTGGGGTTTCATAATTTCTCTCTCGTTTGTGTTTGTATTTACCGCCATCCCACCCAACTCTTCGCTTCAGCAGTTGTCGCTGGTCTTTTTTTATTCTTTATATATATTATAACATATCTAGCTCAACATGTCAACATATTTGATTTCTTGTAATATCAACTAGTTACCAGAATCTCGTTGAAATTATTGATAATCTTTTTTTGATAAATAATAGAATTGTAGAAAATATTTAATGAATTATTTTGGAAAGGAGAACCCCTGACTAGTTTGATTGCACCAACTGATTTTAATAATGCCGTTACCAGTCTTCGTAATTTTTTTCATTCCCGTGGTTTTCTCGAAGTTCACACCCAAAACAGATTATCCATATTAGCCGCTTGCGAAGATCCCACAACTGTCGCAACATATAATTATAATGACATCATATGGCCTTTACCCCAAACAGGTCAAATGTGGTTGGAATACGAGCTATTAAATAATCCGGATTTAAAAGGTGTATTCTGTGTTTCAACATCTTATAGACAAGAACAGAATCCTGTCGAAGGCAGACATGAAGTTATATTTCCCATGTTTGAATTTGAAGCGCCAGGTGACTTTCAGGACTTGCTTAATATGGAAAGAGATTTAATTAGGCATTTAGGTTTCATGGGAGAAATTGGACATATCGTTGGACCTTTTCCTGAAAAAACTTACGGTATGTGGTGTCAGGAATTTGTTTGTGAAGAATTAGATCATGAGCACGAACAAATGATATCTGATTCTCATCCATCCGGAGTTGGATTTATAACTCAATTTCCTTATCATACTTCCCCCTTTTGGAATATGAAAAAAGAAGGTGATCTTGCTAACAAATGCGATGTAATTATGGGGGGCATGGAAACTATTGGTTCCGCTGAAAGGTCTGCTGATCCGAAAGAGATGGAAGACCAGTTTCATACAATTTCCGATGGAGAATATGCTGAATTATTATTTAAATTATTCGGTAAAGAACGGGTAGAAAAAGAATTGAAAGAATTTTTAAGTCATAAATTCTTTCCAAGATATGGCGGCGGAATAGGACTTACCAGACTTATAAGCGCTTTGAAATATATTGGAACCTGAGATACTCTGGGGTGGCGAAATAGGAAAACGCGGCACGTTGTTTACGTGTTATCTTTGGTTTGATCGATATAATCTAGATCAAAGATGTGTTGGTTCGAGTCCAACCCCCAGAGCCATTAGTAAAGATATATTTATATATTTTTAAAACTTGGATATAAATCTTGCAATAGGTTGTACGAATGGAAGTAATGCAACCGCCATAAGTGTATTCACTCCCGTATGTACAAGAGCAACCTGCCGTGTAATACCTATAGGCATTCCGTCGCTTACTAATATACCTGCAATCCATACGGTAGCAGTGGTGCCAATATTTGCGCCTAGTATAGCGGCAATTGCGGACGGTAAGGGCAATGCACCAGATGCAACAAATCCTATAATAGCGGTTGTAGTCAATGATGATGATTGCCAAAGAATAGTAAGCACAATAGATCCAAGAAACATCCAATAAGGATTTCCTAAAAACCATTCAAGTTGTTCTATATGACCCATTGATTTCATACCACCTGAAAACATCTTGAGACCAATATAAAATATTACCAAGCCTAATAGAGTTTGAAAAACTGGATTATTAAATTCCATAAATCCTCCTTTTTTATATTTCCACGAATCATAAAGTTTTCTGTCTTTCTTTTTCATACCTTTCCATCCATTCAATATTTTGTTGTGCATTCTTATTCTGCATATCCTTGATTATCTTGTCTCGTTGATCATCAAAGTACTTTCCAAAAGATGTTTTTTTCTTTTTAAACGTTGCATCTAATTCTTTCATACATTCTTCGTAAATAAAATTATCTTTTACTCCCATTTGTTTTATCCTAATGCTTCTTTTAATTCTTTGTTTCCTAAAATATATTCAAATAAAACTTCTCGTTGAGCGTCTTCCCCCAAATGTCCCTTATATTTTTTATACTCATGATACACTAATCTTTTTGCTTCTAGAGAAGTCACATTAAGAGTTGCTGTCCAATGTTCTACTAACCAATCATATATTGTTTTGGGCCAGTCAACTTTATCTCTAAGATTTTTTCCTGTTAAAAACTCGGACATAAAAAGAGGAACTTTATCTTTTATCTCTACTACAGATTGATCACTATTAGTAGGCCCATAACTAAGAGTAGGAACCCACAACATAGAATAAAAATGTTTAAATAATTTTTTATATATTTCATTACAATTATAAAAAGTCTCTGCCATTTCATTAAAATATTCATTATCGATGAATATATCTAACAAAACTTGGGGTAATTCATATGCATTAAGTTCTATATCTAATTCTTTTATTCGATTCCTAGCATCCCAATGTCCGCCTACCATAACGCATTTGCGTTCAATTACATAATTCTTTATGGAAAGAGATCTTATTTTTTGTTGTTGTAAAATAAAATTATCTCTTCGCTGAGTATTGTACCAGGAATCAAGTGTTCCATCAGACTTTTTTGAAACTCTATCCAATTGTGTTGGATATAATTGTCGCTGCGTTGTAAATTGGAGAAGCACAACATCAAAGTTTTCAATAAGACATGTTCTTAAAGCTGACTCCATATTATTTTGACCTCCTCCAGGAGAAGCAAATAAATGAACTTCGTGCTGAGGATATGCTTTAGCCAATTCTCTCGGCCAACCTCTCCAAGCGTTAAAACCACCGGACTTTTTTAAAAGTCCTCCTTCAGATAATCCGGAACTATGACTACAACCAATTATTCCAATTTTCATAATCTTCTAAATGACAATAACTAAAACTATAAAATACTTTTTTATAATGTTCCAAGGTCTTTAAATATTTTTCATATTCTATTTTCCAAAATTGATTATCAATATAAAATTGTAAAAAAGGAGTCCAATGACAATTTTTAAAAACGGTTCCTTTCCCATATTTTTTTTTCATTTTCTCATTAAGATTATCTGTAGAACATGTTGTTTCTGTTTTAAATCCTTCTGCTGAATCTTTTGGAAATATTCTTGTTCGATCGAAGCCGGCACTCTTTTGATAATCTTCATATATTAAAAAAAGATATATATCGGGCCCCTCTTCATTAAAAACTTTTCGAATTAAATGTTCTTGATAATCAAATCCATAACTTTTATCATCAAAGACTTTTAAGTTTTCTATTGGGGAAACAGATAACTTATTCTTCGGCGCTATCATTACATGCGGTAAATCAATCATATATAAATGGATCTAGATCTTCTTTTTCTTTAACAAATTTATATTTAATTCTCAAATAATGTTTAAGAATATACGTTGACACCCGTTTTCTTAGAGAAGGCTTTGGCATCTTCTTTGGTATTGACAATTGGTTCTCCCTTAATATTTAAAGACGTATTTAATAACACCGGACATTTTGTAATTTCTTTCCAAATTTGTAATAACGTTTTATGAGGCTCGTGCTTAACTACTTGTAATCTAGAAGTTCCATCTAAATGAACAACTCCTGGATATTTAATTTTAAATTCTTGTGTTGCTTGAAGAGCACAACTCATATACGGCGAAAAAAATCCTCCATTAAAATATTTTGGAACATCTTCTTCTAATATCATCGGAGCAAAAGGTCTAAAAGATTCTCTCCCTTTTATTTCATTAATTTTATCTTTAATTTTAAGATCTCTCGGATCACCGAATAAAGTTCTATTACCCAAAGCTCTCGGTCCAAATTCACATCTACCATTTGCAACCCCAACTACTCTTTTAGCCATTAATTCATCTATTATTTCTTGGAACGGAAACGGTCCTTGAATATCATAACCAAGATAAGGAGTAGGATCAATGTGGTTTCTTGTTCTTGCCAAAATACATCCCACAGCAGAACCAGAGTCACCTGGATTAGATGGAATATGGACACGAGAAAAATAATCTGATAAAAATCTATTGGCACTAACATTTAAAGCACATCCTCCTACAAAAACAATATTACCTGTTTCATTTAATTTATGATTACTAACACTTTTTACTATATCCCTAAAAATATCTTCATATACTGCTTGAGCAGCAGTGGGAACATCTTCAGGATGAACTTCAGGTTTTCTTGTCCATTCTTTTAATTTAAGTAAACCTCTATGCCAGGACGCTCCATTATTCCAAAGTTCAAATATTCTTCTATAAACTGGTTCATATGGATATGTCTGTCGAGCCGCGGCTCCCATCATAATATATTCTTCTTCATTAGGTTTCCATCCAGCATATTGAGTTAATGCTGAATACATTAAACCTAAAGATTTAGGATATTTCCAATTCCATAACTTCTTTAACTTTTTACCTTTGGCTTTCCATACGGTTAATGTCTCCCACTCTCCAATTGCATCAATAACCAAAACCATAGTATTATCAAAAGGAGAAGTATAATAACCATATGCTGCATGTGATAAATGATGTGAAGTATATTTTAATTTATAATCATAAGGGAGCTTGGGTGGTTTATAAAAAGGTTTTTGTCCGGCATACCAACGTCGCGACATCTTCACATATGGATTCTCATAAAAATAAACATTGGATGGTTTCCCATATTCTTCTAAAACATAATCAAATAGTTCCTTAGGAATATTTGGATCGTTTTTCTTTCTGGAAAATCTTTCCGCATCAGTTGCAAATACTATATCTCCATCATGATATACTGCTAGAGCACCATCA
>Ga0310345_10001349_pt1 | contig 27704 bp, 29 predicted proteins | sample HC15DNA20500_MG_FD_204667 | JGI IMG/M metagenome (GOLD analysis project Ga0310345, IMG submission 204667) | Marine microbial communities from station ALOHA, North Pacific Subtropical Gyre - HC15-DNA-20-500_MG | ecosystem: Environmental > Aquatic > Marine > Oceanic | place: Pacific Ocean: North... | reverse complement strand
AAAACACTGAAAATACTGAAAACACTGAAAACACTGAAAACACTGAAAACACTGAAAACACTGAAAACACTGAAAACACTGAAAACACTGAAAATACTGAAAACATTGAAAACACTGAAAACACTGAAAACAATAATCCATTAGCAGGATTATTTGGGGGTAATGGAAATGAAGAAAATCCATTAGCAGGATTATTTGGGGGTAATGGAAATGGAGAAAATCCATTAGCAGGATTATTTGGGGGTAATGGAAATAGTCCATTTGAAACTATGGCAAATGATATTAAATCTAAAATAGATAGTGGTGAAATTGATGAAAATGCTCTTGAAAAATCTGGAGAACAGATGATGCAAATGATTGGAAACTTATCTGAATCATTAGGACCTATGTTAAGTAATATTATGGGAGGGGCAATGGGAGGATCTACTGAAAATAATCAAAAACAAGACCCATTAGGAAGAGCAATGGGAGGAATAATGAATGCAATGAGTCAAAAGGAAGATGGAGAAAATCCATTTGCTAATATTTTAAGTTCTTTAGGGGGAACAAAATTATCTAATGATGAAAAAAGTAATTTAAGAAGAGAAGAAAGATTAGATAGAAATCGAAAAGAAGCTGAAAAAAAATATAAGAAAAAATTAAGAAAAAAATTAAGAGATAGAAGAAGGAAAAAAAAACAACGGGGAAAAAAATAAAAACATATCATAAAAAATAAAATATATAATTATTAATATATAAGATGTCTAAAGAATCTATTGATACATGTACATTACCAGCTAAATATTTTGGTTCTACAAATGAAAATAACATTAATTGTAAAATAACATTACAGGATCAAATTCAAAATGATAGAGACGTTAGTCGTATTTTAATTATAGTTTTAACTTGTGTTTTACCAATTATATTTTTATTATATGGCATTCGTAATATTTCATCTTTACAATTAGTTCATTATATATTATTTTTTGCAATAGTAGCATTATCTATTATAACTTTATGTTCAGTTGAAGGAATTACTATAGATAAATCCTTCATTATCTACCCAAAAGAAAAAGACTGTAATACCTGTAAATTTAATTCAAAATTATCTTTAATTGGTGTTGGAATTGGTATAGCATCTGCTATTATTGTTTATTTAATTGATTATATTATTTCCAATTTTTTGTAAATTACTTAACTTATTTAATTCTAATTATGATTAAATTATATTAAAATTAGAATTATTCTATTAATTTTGGTGCTATGTAAAATTTTTTTCATGAATCTATGTTTTCAGTTCTATCTCTTGTGATACAAAATATATTATTTATTTTGAAACTTTGACTATTATAGATAATCCAGTTTTTGTTTTTTTACCAGAATATCTATATCCTTTTTTTAATTTTCCTTTATTTCCTCCAGTTTGAATAATACCTTTATGTTTACGTGTTTTTTTTTTATATTTCAAACGGACTCGACGGGGACGAAATCCTGTTGGGCGCGAACTCAAAGTTGACCTTGGGCGGTTCATAGGAAATGGTGCCGCATTAACTGCTTCAAATTGGCCTCTTATAATATTACCTTTTTTATCAGCCAGCTTCCTACCAGTCACGAACGCGTCGTCTTGGATGCTTTTATCTTCATTATATAATTTTATATCAGGTTCGGCATTATCAAAATTAACTCTTGGGGCATTATTTGAATTATTTGAATTATTTGCCATTATAGTTTATTATATAATATAATAAAATAAAATATTATGACAAAAATTAGAATTATTCTACTGATTTTGGTGCTATGTAAAATTTTATAACTCCAGACAAATTATCAATCTTATATTCTAATAAAATTGGTGATCCTTCTTTTAAAAATATAGAAACTTTAGAACTGAATGTACTTGACTTAGCATATTTGGTCAAGTAATCAATTGAAAACGATAATGTAAAATCTTTTGCGAATTTTAATTTTGTATAATCATTTTTTATCATTCTTATACAAGCGTCACTATCAATACCTGTTGACTTAAAGTCAATTTTATTTTTACTCTTACTTACATCAATTTTTACATAATCTCCTATATATGCTAAATTTTTTAAGAGATTTTGAAATTCTGATGATAATGTTTTTATACGACATTGATAATTTGCTTTCGGAATATTAATATCATGAGCATCTTGATCTATCAAACTCAAATTAAACTCCTTATGTGCATCTGTATCTAAATTGTCAAATTCCCATAATATTTTATTATCGTTTTCTTTATATGATATAGTAATTTGTTCTCCATTATTTAAACATTTCAAAATATTACTTAAACTTTTCATACTAACTGACAAATATAAATCATCTTCTCTTTTTTTATCAAAAATAAATTTATCAAAATCTTCTCTATTTAATAACATTTGAATAAAACTAACATGACTTGAATCTAATGATTCTAATGAAATGCCATCTTCATTTATTATTAAAATTCCTACATCTAAAACTTCTTTTAATAAATCCATTATTTTTTTAAAAATATTACCATCTTTAAGACAAATTATTGTAGTACCATTATATTTATTCCCTACTTCTTCTTCTGATTCTTCTTCAGATATTTCAGAAGTAGATTCTAATTCTGATTCTGATTCTTCAATCTTATCTTTTTCATCTATCTTGACTTCTTCTTCTAATATTAATTCGATTAATTTCTTCTTCTTTTCTCCATTATATCCATCAATTTTTTTACTTTTACATATTTGCTTTAGTTCCGGACATTTTTTTTTATTCAATAATTCTTTAGTATATTTTTTTACAATCACTTTTTCCGATTTAGGCATATTAAATTATATTAATTATAATTTAAATAAATTCAATTTTTTTAACTATAAGTTATTTATACTTAAAATATATTGTATAAATTATATAAAATGGGTTGTTTTCCTTGCTCTACTATAATACCAATTTTTGCTATTGTAATTATAATTATTTTGTTTTTTTTTCAAAAAAAACACGAAAATTTTGACAGCGAATCTTTCCCAGCAGACAATTGTAAAAGTTTAAAAAAAAAAAATAATATAGATTGTGAATGCGTTAGAAAATCTGATAGTCATAATCAATGTACTACGAAAGTTAATTGTGTAGAATCTACTTCTGAAATATCTGGTTATGAAGAAAATTATACTCCTTTTAATCCACCTGTCCAATTTACTAACTGGATTAAAGAAAAAACAACTGACAGATATTTAGATACTAAAACAATACATACTTATATCCCAAAAGAATGTTTATATAAAAATGGAATATTTAATCATGGAATTATTGGTGAAACTGATATTGATGAAATTAAACAAAAAAATATTAGTTATCCACCGGATGTACCAAAGGAAAATGTAGTTCAATCTAATTATTATTCTTGTAGAATGAATTAAAATAATTTATAAATACGACTAGATATAAATAATAAAAATGGAACTAATATACCTGCTAGAATTGATATTAAAAATAAATCCTTTTTAAAAGTACATTGTGTTTGATTTTTTGCATATTTAACAAGTTCTACATCATTTGGACAAAATCCTAAAATACTACATATATTTAATGAAAATAATGTTATAGAAAGTCCAATAAGTCCAAGTGTAAATAATGATATATTTTTTAATAAAACTGTTAAAATACAAGCAATTATTAATATAAATGTAAAAAAAATCAGAAAATATTGCGATACTTTTATTGCCATTATGTTATATAATATTATATACATAATAGTAATATTTAAAACTAAATTTTTTAAAATAATTTTTTTATATTTTTTATTAATGAAATTACTATATCATACGAAAAAATAATATAACTTACAAAAAAACCACATAATAAAGCAGTGAAATACAATTTTTTAGTATAATTACATCTTTGTCCTAATTTTGTTCGCGACCACATAGTCTTTTCTGTATTTAAAATACAAAAATTTCCTATAGCACAATGGCATATTATCGTAAGAGATATAACTAATGATAATAATAATAATGTATATATATTTACTTGTTTTGTATAAATAAGTAAACCCGAACATACTATTGCAATTATAGTAAAAACGATTGAAATAATTTTACCAAATTCATTTGGTTCAGTTTTTACTATATTTTGATTTTTAATTAAAATAGATTTATCTTTTACTTGATTTTCTTTCTTTTTAGATAAAGCAATTTCTTTCTGAGAAGAAACTATATTAACTTGTTTTTTTTCAGGTATTTGTTTTTTTTCAGGTATTTGTTTTTTTTCAGGTATTTGTTTTTTTTCAGGTATTTGTTTTTTTTCAGGTATTTGTTTTTTTTCAGGTATTTGTTTTTTCAACAATAATTTATTTGTTTGATTTATTAATTTATTTACTTTAGAATTTAATTTACTATTGGAAATAACGTTCTGTACTTTATTTTTTTTTAAGTTTTGTATATGTTCTTTCTTACTTAATTTTAATTGATCGATAGAACTATTTAACAAATCTTTATTTAAATTATGTTTTTTTTGTAATTCTTTTAAAGATATATTTTGAAAAGTTTCAAATTGTTTATATTCCATATTATCTATTCTTATACATAATAGATATATTTTTTATTAGTTTCATTTTTTTGGTATTTGTTTTTTTTTCCGTAATGGTGTTGGAGTTCCAAACAAAACATTTTTAATAAAAACACCAAAAGTTGGATCTTTATATGGATCTTTGCCATGAGTATATGTTCTCCATAAAGCATTATCCAATCTAATATTAGTTTTATCATTATTAAGAGCATTTAATGCTTCTTCTCGGCCATTTTTGATTTCAATTGCTTCTTGCATCATTCCTGTATATACTCCTCTATTATCATTTAATATTTCAATTGCTTTTTGTTCTTTATTTAATGTTTGTTGCATCATATTAGTATAAATATTTCTATTTTCCTCCAACATTAATAATATTTTTTTATTAATATTTAGTGATTCCTCAGTTAGTTCTTCTAACTTAGAAACACGCTTATTCAATTTGCTTTGATCTTCAATTATTTTATCAACTTTATTAGATAAAATTTGATCCATTAATTCCCAGTCCTGAAAATTTTTATTCATTGTAGTAGTATTTATGTTATTCGACATATATTATAATAGTTTAGATATTTTATATAAAAAAAAACATCTATTTATTCTTTTATGTATTTTTTATTTATTTTTTACTTTTTCTATGTACTTTATATCTTAAATTATTTAAATAATCTTCATCTAAATTTAATGAAATTGATTTTTCTAAAGACTTAGTTTTATTCCATATTTTTATGATAGCGACATTTGTACGTGGACTTAGAGATATTCCATTAATATCATTTCTATGTTTATTATCACTAGTAATTATTTCACCTATCATTTTTGCAGACATTTCAATCCAATGAGAATTAATATCATCTTTTTCAATAATATAAGACCAAGTTCCTCCATTGCGATTTTTTGCGTCTTCCCATAATGGGAATACACCCTCTCTCATAAGAAAGTACATATTTGTTGAATAATCGGGAATTGCTTTATAAAATTTCCAAAATCCTTCAATTGTATTAAAAGAATAGATTTGTTTATAACTTTCTTTAAGCCAGTTTTTATCGTATACTTTGTGAATCCAAACAATCCAAGTATTATTCAAAGAATTTGTTTGTTTTACTATATCTTTCTTTTCCATTATTAGTTTATTTGATATTAAAATTATAATCTTATTAATTAATAATTATAACAATATGCTTTCTTATACATCTAAAAAATCAATTTTAAGTTTTTTTACTTCATATATATATTCACCGAGTATGTCTATATATAATTATTTCACATCACTTTATAATTCTTATTATTCCGATGAAGAAATTAAAGTAGATATAGAATCAAAAACAATAGAAATAACTTTTTGGACTAATGATAAATTATATAAAATAAAGACAGACTTAGTTAATAATAATTTAAAAGAAATTTGTCAAAAACTTGAGATAGATATACAAAATGAACTTTATATATCTCAAAAAACATATTTATCAGCTATAATAAATGATGATTATGATATAACTGATGTACTTACACAATATAGTGGGCCATTTGGTGATTTTTATCAACGTTATGGTTTAGATATGAAAGTAGATTATATTGTACCAACTAATTTAAAAGAAGATTTTCAATCATTAAAAATAATTGATGATGAAGCAGAGATATATGAATTTAATAATTTAAATGATATATTAAGGACTGGTTATAATTTGAATTGGTTTCATAATTTAAATGATCATGAAAAGCAAAAAACAATTAAAGAATGTCCTTATATTTAATAAGAACATTTTGATACATATTCTTGCCATGATTTGATTTCCATATTATTTTTATTATTATTATTATTATATAATGATGCTATGAATAATGTTGCATTTTTTATATCCGTAAAGAGTGGAATATTATTATCAATCGCACATCGACGAATCAAAAATCCACTAGTTTGTGATATATATGACCTTTTTTTGGGCATATTTACTACTAAACCTATTTTTTTAGATTTTAAATAATTAATTACATTATCTTTGTCATTATCTTGAATTTTATTCAATACAATACTTTCAATATTTTCACTCTTTAAAAAATCGCCAGTTCCTTTTGTTGAATATAATATATATCCAAGAGATACTAATTTTTTTACAGATTCTAAAAATTCAGCTTTAAATTGGATTGAACCAATTGATATTAAAGCACTTTTAATTTTTGGAATATTAACTCCAGAACTGACTACAGAATTTAAATATGTTTCATATTTATTACTTCCAAAACAAGCTACTTCTCCAGTTGATGACATTTCAACTTTTAATACTGGATCGACGCCATCTAATCTTGTAAAAGAAAACATAGGACATTTAATCCCAATATAATCTATATCGTAAATATCGATTGGAACTCTTTTAACATCATATCCCATCATTGATTTAGTAGCTAATTCAATAAAATCAACATTTAATGTTTTAGATACAAATGGAAAAGAACGAGATGCTCTTAAATTACATTCAATTACTTTAATAGCATTATCTTTCGATAAAAATTGTATATTAAATGGTCCTGTAATATTTAAAAATTTACATATTTGTTTAGAAACTTTTCTAATTTTTTTAATTGTTTCTATATACAATTTTTGAGCGGGTAAAATTAATGTAGCATCACCAGAATGAACGCCTGCATTTTCCACATGTTCAGATATTGCATAATTAATCACATTTCCTGAACACCCAACAGCATCAAATTCAATTTCTTTAGCACCCTCAATAAATTTAGATACAACTATTGGATATTTTGAATTTATTTCTGTCAAATTTTTCAAATAATTATTTAAATCCGACATAGAATAAGCGACTACCATTGCAGAACCACTTAATACATATGATGGACGAACAATAACTGGAAATTCAATCTTATTAGCAAATACTTCTATATCCTTAATGTCAATTAATTCTTTCCATTCTGGTTGATCAATTTTTAATGTATCTAATGTTCTTGAAAATTTATATCTATCTTCAGCATTGTCTATAAATTCAGGTTGTGTTCCTAAAATTTTTACACCATTTACTGATAATGGCATCACTAATTTATTTGGAATTTGACCCCCAACAGAAACAATAACTCCACTGCTATTTTCAAGCTCATATATATCTAATACCCTTTCTAATGATAATTCTTCAAAATATAATCTATCTGTTTCATCATAATCTGTCGAAACAGTTTCTGGATTATAATTAATCATAATTGATCTTTTATGAATTTTTTTCAAAGTTTTTAAACAAGATACCGCACACCAATCAAATTCACAGGAAGAACCTATACGATAAGAACCACAACCTAATACAATTACACCATTATCATTAAAATCTAAATCACTTTCTGTACCATTATATGTACAATACAAGTAATTAGTTTTAGCTGGAAATTCCGCAGCCAATGTATCAATTTGCTTAACACATGGAATTATATTTTTTTGTTTTCTTATATTTCGTATCAAACTTTCATTAAAATTTAATAAACTTGATATTTGTAAATCTGAAAATCCACATTTTTTTACTTTTAATATTATATCACGATTAGTCAATACATCATTCTGTTTTTGTAGCCATTTTTCAGTATTAACTAGAGATTTAAATTTATTTAAAAACCATTTGTTCATTAATGTATAATCACTAATATCATCAACATCCATATTACGACAAAATGCTTCAAATATAACAAATATTCTACTATCAGTTGGTTTTTTTAATTCTTCAATTAATTCTTCATTTGTCATACGTTTTAATCTTGGAGTAGAAGTTAATAATGATATAAAATCATCATTCATCATTCTCAAACCTTTCATAAAACATTCCTCAAATGTTCGTCCTATAGCCATAATTTCACCAATTGATTTCATACAAGAACCTATAATATTAGATGAATTTGTGAATTTTTTATTATCCCATCTAGGAAATTTTACTACACAATAATCCAAACTTGGTTCAAAACAAGCAATTGTCGATTTTGTAATCATATTTTTTAAATCTATTAAATCTTTTCCTAAAGAAATTTTAGTAGCAATATAAGCTAATGGATATCCAGTTACTTTTGATGCTAAAGCACTTGAACGAGATAAACGGGCATTAACTTCTATTACATAATACTTATCACTTTTTGTATCTATCGCAAATTGAACATTACATTCTCCTACAATATTTAAATGACGAGCAATTTTGATTGACGATTCTCTTAATTTAAAATATTCATGATTGTTTAATGTTAATGATGGTGCAATTACAATAGAATCACCTGTATGAACTCCAACAGGATCTATATTTTCCATATTACATACAACAATACAATTATCATTGTTATCTCGAACAACTTCATATTCTACTTCTTTCCATCCCTGTAAAGATTTACTTAAAGTTACTTCTGGAGATTTACTTGAAGATAATTTAAACATAGTTATTAATTCCTTATCATTTTTTACAAATCCACTTCCTAATCCACCTAAACTATAATTAGTACGAACTAATATAGGATAACCAATATTATTAGCCCAATTAATAGCAGAATCTTCATCATGAATAATTGTTGTTGGAATTATTGACTCATTTATCTCCTCTAATGTCTCATTAAATAAAACCCTATCTTCTGTAGTCTCAATTGTTTTTATTGAAGTACCCAAAACACGAACATTATTCTTTTCTAAAATACCACTTTTATTTAATAAAATTCCACAATTTAAAGCGGTTTGTCCACCAAACTGTAATAAAATACCATCTGGTTTTTCTTTTTCAATTATTTTACTTACCATATCTAATGTTACAGGCAAAAAATATGTTTTATCAGCCATATAATCAGATGTTTGAACTGTTGCTATATTTGGATTTATTAATATAATTTCTATATTTTCTTCTTTTAATGCTTTAATACATTGAGAACCAGAATAATCAAATTCACCTGCTTGACCTATAGAAATTCCCCCAGAACCTAAAACCAAAACTTTATAAATCGGTTCTTTTGTTCTAAAATTAATTGTATTTACTGGAAATTTTTTCGTATTAATTAATGAAGAAAACGTATCAAATAAAAAATTGGTATCTTCTGGACCCCCGTTTCCTTCCGGGTGAAATTGAACTGAAAAAAAAGGCTTAAATTTATGAATTATACCTTCATTACTATGATCATTACCATTTATAAATAAAGGTCTCCATTCATCATTTAATGATGATTCATTAACTGCGAATCCATGATTTTGTGATGTAATATAACATTTCATATTACGCAAATCAATTGCTGGTTGATTCATACTTCTATTTCCAAATTTCATTTTATAAGTAGAAGCACCCGTTGCTAATGCCAAAATTTGATGACCTAAACATATTCCAAAAATTGGAATATTTTTTTCCAACATTTTTTTCACATTATTTATTAAAACATCCAACATTAAAGGATTACCTGGACCATTTGATAATAAAATACCATCAATTTTTTCCTCAGTAAAATCATAATTCCATGGAACTATAATTAATTGGACATCATATTTTAATAAATTTGTTAAAATACTTTTTTTACAACCACAATCAACTACTAATATTTTCTTTGAACCATCTCCTATAATTTTTTTTTCTCTAATTGATACATTTTTAACAATATTTTCTTTATTTGGATTCCAATAATCAATGGATTGATTAGAAAATTCAATCTTACATAGCGGACTACCACTAATTCTTATTTTTTTTGTTAATTCTCTTGTATCTATATCATATAATCCTGGAATCTTCTCCTCTTTTAACCATTCAGATAAAGATTGTATAGCATTATAATGTTCATAATTATCCGAATAATCAGCAACAATTACTGCCTTGACATGTATTTTCTCTGATTCAAAATATTTTAAAAATCCAAAGTCGTCTTTATCTTTATTTGGTACTCCATATATTCCAATTATTGGAAATGTTATTACCAAAATTTGACCATGATAACTTGGATCAGTTAAAGATTCCGGATAACCAACCATACCTGTATTAAAAACTAATTCACCAGATACAGATTTTTCATATCCAAAAGATTTACAAGAAAAACTTGAGCCATCTTTTAATTTTAGAGTAATAGTATTTTGATTCATTTAAAATATAATAAATTATGGATAGTAATACTTATATTATAAATTATTGTATCTTATTTAAATATCAATTTTTTTTATATTTAAATTTTAAATTATTAATTAAGAATTAAACAGATATTATAGTATAAATATGGAAACTGCTAAAATTAATACTGATAATGAATGGACAACGGTTGTAGATAAAAAAAAAGTAAAAAGAAAAAAAAGAATGAAAAAAAAACTTTTAAAAGAACAAAAAAATAATTATCGTAATAACAGTTATTACAATAATTCTAGAAAATTATATAAAAAAAATACAAAAACTGAAATAAAATCTAAAACAAAAATTCCAGAAACTACATATAAAGAGACAAGAAACGAAGTTGTAATTATAACAAATGCTTTTGATAGTTTATTAAACGAATTTGATGAATCATTCAAATAATTATTATAATATTAATAACTCAAATTAGTAATATAATAATATTATTTTGCAAAATTAGCTTTGATTATGTGATAACCATCGTATTTGAGGAAAACGATATATTCGTTTATTACTTGGATTTAAAAAAGGACGGAATGTAATTTTTGGAGTTGGTAATTCTCTCCAATTATCATTTGTATGAGAATATTTTGCTTTTCCAAGTGGTTCATATTTAAACTTCTTTGTTATTTTAAATAAAAAAAACAAAATTACTAATACTATTATCAAAAATAATAATTTTTTTATACTCACTGATGGTAAAATATTAATACTAAACATCTATTATTTTAATATATTTTTATTTTAACTGTTTTCTATTATAATTAATTGCATTTTTTCTAAAACATATCTTTTTACTTTTTCTTTATCATAAATTAACTTTTTAACAAAAAACTCTTCGTTAAAATTTAAAGGAACTTTTAAAACTATAATTTTAGATAAATTCTGTAAATTATTACATATACTCCACATAGGCGTAGTTGATAAATATAAATTAACCTTTTTTTTGTATTTATATTTTTTACCACCCCATGGGGGATCTATATATATTACATCTTGTTTTAATCCCTGTATTATTTCTAAACAATTACCTTGAAAAACAGAAACATTTTTACAACCATAAGTTTCTACATTATGTTGTAAAAACTGACATCTTTCACTAGAAATTTCTATCGCATTTATATGTTTAAATACATGTGAAAATCTTATAGTATCACCACCAACGCACGCAGTCATATCTGTTATAGTTCCTTTTTTTGATACATAAGATGAAATAATTTCAGCAATTCTTTTTGATTCTTCCAATGGTGTCATACTATATACAGCTACATTATCCATTTTTAATTTACGAAGAAAACTCTCTCTTCCTTCAAATAAATATTGTAAATTTTCTATTGGTAAAGATTTAATTATATTTCTCATCTTGCTATTACTCAATATAATAAGTAATTTAAATTATTTCATTATTGTTATTTCATTTTTAAATTTTTATTTTTATTTTTTATATCGTTAAAAAAAATAAAAATTAATATCCTATATTTTATATAATACATATGAGTGGATTAGATCTTGAATTAAAAAAATTTGATATTCGTAAAATTGATGATGATGCGGTTATTGCAGCAATTGGACGAAGAAGAACTGGTAAATCTGTAATTTTAAAAGATATTTTATATAATAAAAGACATATCCCGTTTGGAACTGTAATATCAGGAACTGAAGCAGCTAATGAATTCTTTTCTGATTTTGTTCCAAAAACTTACATTTTTCATGAATATGATAAAAAAATTATTAATAATGTGCTTAAAAGACAAATTAATCTTATGAGAAAAATGAAATCAAATGATAGACGATATAAAACAGTTGATCCTAGATTATTTTTAGTATTAGATGATTGTTTATTTGATGATTCTTGGACACGAGATAAAGAAATCCGATCTGTATTTATGAATGGGAGACATTATAAAGTTATTTTTTTTGTAACTATGCAATATCCATTAGGAATCCCACCAGCATTAAGAACTAATATTGATTTCACATTTATTATGCGAGAACCATATTATTCTAATCGTAAGAAAATTTATGAACAATATGCTGGTTGTTTTCCTAATTTTCAAATATTTTGTGATGTTATGAATTCATTACAACAATTTGAATGTCTAGTTATTCATAATAACGCAGAATCAAATAGATTAGAAGATCAAGTATTTTGGTTTAAAGCTACATTACGAGATAATTTTAGATGTGGAAGTAAACAATTTTGGCAATACCATGAAGATAACTATGATAGCGATGAAAATAAAAAAAACTTTGATGTTTCTAAAGTTAGTACCAAGAGAAAATATGGTAATATTAATATCAGTAAAGTTGATATATAAAATTAAGCATATAATTCATCAATCACATTCTGATTTTTTTCCAATATAATAGCTCTTTTTAATTTTAAAGTAGGTGTAAGTTGATCTGTAGATACTGAAAAATCATCTAATAAAATTCTAAATTTTTTTACAGTTTGAGCATTTGATACCGCATTCTTATTTGCCTTTACTATACCTTGTTCTATATACCTTTTTAAAATATTACACGTTCTAGCATCTTCAGTATTTACTAAAATACTACCTAACTTTTTCATAAATTCACAAACACTCTTTTCTAAAATACGTGTTGGAATTTCGTCTTCAGATATTACACACTTTAATGTAATCAAACAAGTTAAATATTTCTGGGCATCACCAATTACTACTACATTTGAAATAATATCAGATAATTCTTTTTTTATATTATTTTCAATTAAAACCGGAGCAATATTTTCACCACCACGTGTTATTAAAATTTCCTTTATACGACCAGTTATTGTCAAAAAACCATCCTTATCTAAATACCCGATATCTCCTGAATGATAATAACCATCCAAATCAATAACTTGACTAGTTTTTTCTTTTTTGTTTATATATCCCATAAAAACATGCCTACCTTTACAAATTATTTCACCATTTTTTGTATCATCCGGTGAATATAATTTTAACTCTTCACCTGTAAATTTACTACCACAACAAACTCTTTTCTGAGATTGACCTGGAATTCTTACAAAATGCTTGAAATTTTTTGGTAAATTAAAAGTAACCGGACCACAACATTCAGAAGCACCATATAAATTCATTATTTGAATATCTAAACTACCAAAATATTTTAACACCTCAGTTGAAATTGGGGCAGCACCTGTCATAAATAATTTACATTTATCTAAACCTAAACCTTTTTTAATTTTACTAAAAACAATAGAATCAGCTAAATAATATACATATGGTAAATCCTTTTTCTTCTCTTTATACCTTGTCGCTTGTAATCCCACTTGCTTGGCTTTATTACCCACCAATCTTTTAAAACAACCATTACTTTTACCCAATAATTTCATCTTTTCAGCAAATTTTTCCCAAACACGAGGAACACCAAAAAATATAGTTGGTCTTACCGCACATAAAGTATCCTTTAATGAACCCTTTAAAGCATCTGGTCGCGCAAAAGTTGCATGAGAACCTGTAAACATTGGAAGATAAAAATCTAATGCTTGAGCAGCTATATGACTTAAAGGCAAATAACTTACCATTCTTTCATGATTTGTTAATTCGAAATCACGCACAACCGATTGAGCTACCCACGAAATATTATCATGACTTATCATAACCCCCTTAGGATTACCAGTAGTACCACTTGTATAAATTAAAGAGTGACATCTCCAGGGACTTTGCCTTGAGATACGTTCATCTAATTCAGCTTCAAATCTTGGTTCGTCCCCCCTTTTCATAAATGCCCACCAAGAATAAACCGGAATAACTGATTCTGTCCAATCTGTACTTAATTTTTCATAATCTGACCAAACTATAAAAGCCTTTACTTTACCAACTAAATCATCTACATAAGTCTTATATTTATTTAATTGCTTCTCATTTTCTACTATAATTATTTGAGCATTACAATCATCTATCATATATTTACAAATTTCTGGTAAATTTGAAGTATAAACACCTGAAGATATACCACCTGCAAATATTGTAGCAAAATGAGAAATTACCCATTCATATGAATTAAAACCTTGAATCATAACACTAGAATACTCATCTAAACCACACGCAATTAAAGAACGAGCAAACTTTCTTACTTGTATATAAAACTTAGACCAAGTTTTTGTAACTGGTTGATTACCTACATTATAAGTATATGCAGGTAAATTACCATAATTACTTACAGTATTAGATAAAGCATCGTAAAGAGTTATAGGTTCAATATTATCAGTAACCTCCCTTTTAATTTCAATTCGTGGATTTGAAGTCCACATAATATCCTCGCCTACTAATAATTTCTCATAAAATTTCATCTCTTCTACAATTTCTATAACTTCTTCTTTAACTTCTTCAATATTATTACTCATATCCTCAATACATTCGTTAATAAATTTTTCATCCAATGAAGGAGAATTAGAAATAATTTGTTTTTCTACTGTGTCCATAATATTAAATATAAGTATTAATATAATTAATTACTTATATTGAGTATATATATATATGTATAAAAATAATATCAGAATTCATATGCTAAAAAGATATATATTAAATAGATTGATTGAAATCTATTGTATATTAATATAATAAATTATTTATGATATTTACAATTTAATCTATTACATTTTTGTCCTTTTCTGTTACCACTTTTTAAAATTTTAGAACATTTTTTAGCACCACCTACTCGTTTTTGCTTCAGCTTCTCTAACATCGCAGCATGGCTATCTTTATTACGTTTATCCCAATTTATTTTTTTTGCGCTTTCATAATTATAAATTTCTTTTTCTAATAAAAGATAATAATTATATATTTTATTTCGTAAATTGTTTTTATCTAAATTAAATATCTGTCTTTGAATATTTATCAAATTTAATTTAGGATTTAATAAAATATGTTCCAACATAAAAAAACCCCATGCGACACAAGTTTTTCCGCCGCTTTTTTGTTGAATACCAACATTAAGACAATAATTTTTATCTGCAGAGTTAATAAAAGTTACTCCTTTAATGTCATTTTTTATTTTTTCTTTAAATTCATTATCAAATTTTTTATGATTATACCAAAAATCAGACTCTGGAATATATCCATTTGGATCAAATCTAAAAATTGTTTTTTTACGTTTATTATAAATTATTATATTAAAATGACCAGCTGCATTTGAATCAATCTTTGAGTGTATAATTTTATTCATATATTTTTCTAAATTAGCAAATTTATCCCAATTCAAAACATCTGATTTATCCCAAAAAAAATAAGCCAATTTTTCAAAGTTCGTTTCTTCGTAGAGTTGTGTTAAAAAAACATGAAATTCTTTCCATATTTCCATGAAAAATGCGGCGAAATTCGTGATTCTTATTCTTGTGTCTGCACTTTTTTTTAAATCCTCGAGCATATTTAAAAAATCCTTTGTTATATTTATTAATATATTTAATAATGGTTTTATTTCCTTTTTGATTTTTTGCCAATATTTTTCATCAATGTGCATTTTGAGCATTACTATTAATTCTATGTCTTTAAAAAAATTTTGTTTTTTTAAATTAGATAATTTCTGATTCACAGAAAACAACATCTTCAGCCTCGTTTCATGGAGGGTCTTTATCGCGCGCAACCTCACACAACTAAAATTATAACTAAAATGAAGAGGAATAATTATAAAATCCTTTTCACATTTTTTAATTTTTGCTATAAACTTTTTATAACCTCCTGGATATATAATTTTTCTTTTATTATTTTTATCATCACAATCCCATACTATACTAGCATTTATATCATCATCATAAATATAATCATAAGCAATTGTATCACAAATATTTTCGTATTTTTTTAAAATTTGTGAAAATATTGGCAATGAATTTTTTTGATCGCTAACTTGGTTTCTAATTCTTTGAAATTTTTTTTTATCAAATTTGTCTGCCTTCAAGGTTATCCAGTCCATAATATAATATAAAACTATATTTTTTTTAATAATTTCTCATAAGATTTCATCTCTTCTACAATTTCTTCTTTGACTTCTTCAATATTATTACTCATATCCTCAATACATTCGTTAATAAATTTTCCATCGAATGAAGGAGTGTTAGAAATAATTTGTTTTCCGACTACGTCCATAATATTAAATATAAGTATTAATATAAAATTAATTACTTATATTGTATATATATATGTTTAAAAATAATATCAGAATTCATATGCTAAATAAACGATATGAATATACATCTGATAATATACAAAAAAAAAGTTTATTAATTAATAAAATATTATTCAAAAATTTTGATTTTAATAAAATTAATATAATTCATACATTTTTACCAATTTTACAAAAAAATGAAATTAATACAAAAATAATTATATCAACAATATTACATAATTATAAACACTGCAAAATTCTTATTCCTAAAATTAATTTTAAAAATAAAACTCTTGATCATTACTACTATAAAGACAATAAACACTTATTACAAAATAAATACGGAATTGATGAACCATATAATTGTGAAAAATATAAAAAAAAACATAATATCAATATTATATTAGTACCATTACTAGCATTTGATAAAAATGGACACCGAGTAGGATATGGCGGAGGATATTATGACAAATTTATGATACACTATCCAAAATCTATCAATATCGGATTATCATTAGAAGAACCAATACAAATTTTAGATATTAATAATCACGATATTAAATTAAATTTTTGTATTACACCAAAAAAATTATATAAATTTGACTAAAATCTTTTTTTTATTTCATCTATTATATCTGTAGTTGATATTTCAGAATTATAAGGTATCTCTTCAAAATTATTAATTATATCTTTAAAACAACTTTCCTGTTTCTTTTTATCTTCTTCACAACTAAAACCATGAACAATTTTATCTATTTTATTATTTAATATAAATTCATTATTTATTATTAAAGGAGCTGGAAATATTACACCATCCACATATTTTATTGATTTAACTATATCACAACGTTGCTGTTCATTAATAATCGGTTTCCTTTTATAATCAGTTGCAGCACTATCACTTATTATACCGACTAATAAGAAACAATCTGTATAATGATTTTTTATATATTTAAACGATTTTAAATGACCAACGTGAAATAAATCGAATATACCATCTATATATATTATCATTGTTTATATATATATAGCAATATTATTTAATATATTTTTACTTTTTTTTAAATAAAGATATTATATCTAATATATACTATCAATCATCAATGACAACTCCAGTCGAAAACTTAAAAACAGGCGATATTTTACTTTTTAGTTCTACATTTTCTTGGACAAATCTTATGACTTGGCCAGGAAAATTTGTTGAATTTTTTACGAAAAAACCATACTCGCACGTCGGTATGATTTTAAAAGATCCTACATGGATTAAACCTGAAATGACAGGCATTTATTTATGGGAATCTTCTTATGAGGGTACTCCAGATCCACAAGATGATAAAACTAAATTAGGAATAATGATTACTCCCATTAAACAAGTGTTATCACAACATGATGGAAGAATATGGGTACGACAATTATTTGACGTAGAAAATAAATTAACAATACCTGTTTTGAAAAAAATTCATAAAATAGTATATGAAAAACCTTATGATTTTAACCCAATTGATTGGTTATCAGCATATTTAAGAAAAAATTTTGAAAAAAGAAAAGAGTCAAGATTTTTTTGTTCTGCTTTAGTAGCATGTATATATGCGGAATCTGGTATTATTGACCCAAATACAAATTGGACTATTGTACGACCATCAGATTTTGATGAAAATGACACACATTTAACTTGGATGGGAGAATCCCATCTTGAAGGTTTATTTCAAATTGAATAATTTATGTAAAAACTAAATTTTTAATATTAAAGATTTAATCAATATGTTAATTTATTACAAATGAATTCACATATTAATATTTCATTATTGGAACATGATCCAATAATCTTTAATCTTATCAAAGATGAAGAAAAAAGACAAAAAGAAGGTTTAGAACTTATAGCTTCTGAAAATTTTACTTCAAAAGCAGTTATGGAATGCCTTGGTTCAGTTTTAACAAATAAATATTCTGAAGGATTGCCGAATGCTAGATATTATGGAGGAAACGAAGTTGTTGATAAAATTGAAAATTTATGTATACAAAGAGCATTACAGGCTTTTCGTCTTGATGAAAATCAATGGGGAGTCAATGTTCAACCATATTCTGGAAGTCCAGCTAATATGGCTGTTTATAATGGAATGTTAAACCCTCATGATAGAATTATGGGATTGGATTTACCATCTGGTGGTCATTTAACGCATGGGTTTTATACACAACGAAGAAAAGTATCAGCAACTTCAATATTTTTTGAATCAATGGGATATCATATTAAAGAAGATGGATTCATTAATTATGACGAATTAGAAAAATTAGCAATATATTTTAAACCAAAAATGATAATTTGTGGATATAGTGCATATCCAAGAGATTTAGATTATTTAAAATTTCGCAAAATAGCAGATTCTGTTGGAGCATATTTGATGTGTGATATGGCTCATTTTAGTGGATTAGTAGCGACACAAGAAATAGGAAATCCATTTGAATATTGTGATATTGTTACAACGACTACTCATAAAACTTTAAGAGGACCAAGAGCTGGATTAATTTTTTATAAATTAGATTATAAAAAACAAATTGATCAATCAGTATTTCCAGGATTACAGGGAGGACCACATAATCATCAAATTGCTGCAATAGCGACTCAATTAAAACAAGTTGTTACTCCTGAATTTAAAAATTATATTATTCAAGTAAAAAAAAATGCAAAAATATTAGCAGAAGAACTTATCAATTATGGATATACAGTATCTACTAATGGAACTGATAATCATTTAGTATTAGTTAATTTAAAACCAAAAGGTGTAACCGGAAGTAAAGTTGAAAAAATTTGCGAACTTACAAATATATCTTTAAATAAAAATGCTGTCTATGGTGATAAATCGGCATTATCACCCGGGGGAATCAGAATAGGTTCCCCACCATTAACTTCTAGGGGAATGGTAGAGAAAGATTTTAAATATATTGCACAATTAATTAATGATTGTGTTTTACTATCTATTGAAATACAAAAAATATCTGGTAAAAAAATGAAAGATTTTAATAAACATTTGGTAAATTTTGATACTCAAATTCAAGAAATTAAAAATAATGTAATCAAATTCGCTACGAAATTTGATCTTTATGTATAATATATCTTACATACTTAGTTATTTCTACATATTTTTAATATAATATATTTATAAAATTAATGTCAGTGTCTATCTTAATTCCACTATATAATGGAATTGAATTTTTAAAAGAATGTATTGAAAGTATAAAACAACAGACATATCCTTATTGGGAAATTATTATTGGAATAAATGGACATCCAAAAAATTCTAATATATATAAACAAGCAAAAAAATATGAACATACACAAATTAAAGTTATTGAATATCTAGATACTAGAGGAAAACCCCAAACACTTAATAAAATGATTAATGATTGTTCTTATGATATAATATGCTTATTAGATGTTGATGACAAATGGCTACCTAAAAAACTTGAAGAACAAATTAAAGTAAAAAAAGATTATGATGTAGTTGGTACATTATGTCAATATTTCGGATCAAAACAAAATATACCAAAAATACCACGACAAAAAATTAGAAAAAGAAAATTTCTTAAAATGAATCCTATTATTAATTCGTCTTGTATGATTAATAAAAAAGATGCAATATGGAATAATGAATTTTTAGAAGATTATGATATGTGGTTAAGATTAAATTATGAAGGAAAAACATTTTATAATATACCTAAAATATTAACATTACATAGAATACACGATAAAAGTCACTTTAATAATACTAATAATAATCACGTTCCACAATTAATATCAAAATGGACAAAAATATATAATAAAATAAAATAAAAAACAAATAGGTGTAAATTACATAAAAAATATATATAAGTTATATAAATGTCTAATAATCAATTGAATATATATTACAGAAAAGAGGCTGAAGAACAATTAAAATTTGAATACGAACAAGAAATTTCTAAAATAAATACAAAAAATAATCAAGAAAAACAAAAAATTATAAATAGTACAAAAAAAGAAATTAATGACAAATACCAAAACGAAGATAAAACATTAAAAAATAAATATATATCAAAATTAGAAATTGAATATGCTAATATTGAAAAAGAATTTGAAAATATTCTTGAAATTTTTGATAAAGAAACTGATAAATTAACTATTTCTATGAATGATGAAAAACTTACGGAAAATATTATAATTACAAATTATAAAAATAATGAAGAATATCAAAAAAAAATAAGAGATACAATTCGCAATTATAAAAGAGATTTACGAAAAATTAAACATAAAAGAAGAACACTAAGGCAAAATTTGATAAATGACATAATAGAACTCGAACAAGAAAAAAAGGAAAATGCTAAAATTGAAATAGATAAAAAATATAATGAAATATTTACTGAACAAAAACTTATTAAAAATAATTCTATTAGTAATAAAATATTAAAAATTAATAGAATTTGGGATGATATATTAAAAGCAAATATTAATAGCTTCAATAATAAATGGAAAATAAACAAAGAAGAAAAAATACGAACAAATATTACACAATTAATTAATAAAAATAAATCTAGAATTATTAATAAATTTTCACAATTTAATCAATCGACAATAATAGATATGACTAAAACATTAAACAATAGATTATTAACTGATTGGAAAATTGAAAAAGGGAAAAAGATTAAATACAAATTACGAAACCTAGATGTATCAATAAAATCACTTAAGAATAATATTTTAAAAGAATGGAAAATAAAAGAAGAAAATATAAATCAAAAATATAATATAGAATTACATAATAAATTACTAGAAATAGACAATTCAATAGAAAAATATAATAACACTACTATACAAAATTATAAAAATTCAATTCTAAACACTCTAGAAATATCTATTGTTAACTTAGATAAAAATGATTTTCAAACAGAAGAAGAATATGCTAAAAAATTAAGAGATGAAGAAAGACACAAAAATCATGAATTACGAAAAATGAAAAAAGAATTACGAAAAAATAAAATAATTCCGGATGATATAAAAAAACAATTGAGAATATATAAAAAAGAAAGAATAAAAGAAAAATCTAGTATAAAAGAAAAATATAAAAACCAAAAATTATATGATATTGGGAATTTATTACAAAAAAGAGATGATAATATTATTTATGAAGTAAAGAAATTAACTGAAAAATTAACTAGTCAAGCAGAACAAGAAGTTGATATATTAAAAGAATCTTGGATTTCTAAAAAAAAAGAAGAATGTATATTACTAAATAAAGTTCAAGATAATAATATTCTTGAAATTCAAATAATAAAATTAAATGAACAACTACAAACAAAGAATTCTATAATAAATGAATTACAACAAAAGACAGAAAAACTTTTAAAAGAAAACAAACAATTTCAAACTGAAATTACTAAATTAAATAAATATATTACTCAATATAAAAAAGACAAAGATTTTGTTGATAAATTAAAAGTAAAATATATGGAAAAAGAAAATTTAAAAACAAAAAATCAAGAAAAAATTCCACAAAATGTAGTTAATCAAACACAAGAAGTCGATAACTCATTACGAACATTAACCGCTAAAAAAAAATCTTCAAAAATAGTATCAAAAATTGGACAAAAAAATAAAAAGGAAATGGAAAAAAAATTATTAATGAAAATGACACTTCGTGAAAAGGGACCACTATTTGAACATAATTATATATGTACTGGAATTTACCGAGAAGAAACTGATTTTGAAATTTTAATTAAAGCAAAAAATAATGTTATAATTCATTTAAAATTTGATAGTAAATCAAATTTTGTTAATATAATTGTCTCGGATACTAATATTTCTTTATCGTGTATATTAGAAAAAGATACATATTATGAAGTAATATTTAGATTTAATAATAAAAATATTACAATAAATATAAATAACACTAGATTAGGAACATATGAATTATGTAATCAATTATTAGAAGATATTATTGTTAGAATTAAATCAACTAAATCAATATTTTATCATCAATATATAAAATTTATAAATTAAAAAGTTTTATTCTTTTTTTTTTTTTAATAAATTAAAATTGAAACAATTATATCTTTGTAAATACATAAAAATTAATGAATAAAAAAAATAAAATATCAAATAAAATTTTAAATAAAATTTTAAAAGATAGTATTAATTTTGATAATATTATTACTTCATTCTTATTAACAAAACAATGGAAAGATAATACAAAAATAAAAACAAAAACAAAGAAAAAAAGGAAAAACGCATATACTGTATTCAGTTCAAAATATAGAAGTATTGTTAAACAAGAAAATCCAGACAAAAAATTTGGAGAAATTAGTAAAATAATTGGAAAAAAATGGAAAGATTTAATACAAGAAGAAAAACTTACTTATCGAAATGAAGCATTAAGATTAAATCAAATTTCTAAAAATCAAATACACAACAAAGAAGAAAAGAAATTAATAGTATTTACTAATAACGAAAATTCTTTAGAAAATGATAATTCATATAAAGAAAATCAAAAGAAACTTTTCCAAAAACATCTTACTAAATTAACACAAAATATACATAATATTTTATTTGATATAATTATAAGTGATATATCAAATAAATATAATATTTCACAAAAAGAACTCGTTAAATGTATTCCATTTAAAAACAAAAAATTAAAAAAAAATGCTTATACCATATTTAGTTCTTCTCATAGAAAAAAAATAAAACAATTACATCCTGAAAAAAATTTCGGAGAAATAAGTAAAATGGTAGGATTAAAATGGAAACAACTTACTGATGAAGAAAAACTTGTATATAAAACAAAAGCTGAAGAAGAAAATAAAATATTAGATTAATTTAAAAATTCAAAAGATATAAAATAAATATCTATTGTATAAATATATTATAAAACATATGTCTTGTGGATACAATTCTCAAAGTCAAGAAGACAAAAAATTAATTAAAGTTTTAGATAAACACATTGTTGGTGGAGCAAAAAGGGGAAGAAAAAAAGTTGGAAGTAAAGTATTTAATAAGTATAAAGATAATACTGATATTAAAAAACTTGATGAAAAAATTTGCCAACAAATGACACTAAAACAATTAAGACAAACTGCGTTATACAAAAATTTACATTATGATCCACAAAATCGTCCAGCATGGAGCGGTAAAAAAGGTTCTCGTTTTGGAAAAAAATCATACTTAAGTAAAAGTGAATTATGTAAATATTTAAATAATCCAAAAAAATATGTCACAGATTTAGATAAAGCTTATGCTAGTAAAACAAGAGCAGGTCCTAGAATTAGAAAAACAAGAGCAGGGGATTGTATTCCTAAAGCTAGAGTCCCAATTAATAATAATTGTAATTCTAATGGAGAATTTAAACATAAAGGTAAAACTAGCAGTAGTATTGATTGTTGTTATAAAAAACAACAAAAAAACAAATCATCTAAAAGACAAAATAAACTTAAAACTTCTAATATAGCTTTAAAAAAAAATATTAACAAAATAGTCAAAAATTCAAATAAAACAACTGAAATTTTAAATTACTTAGAATCATCCGTTGGAATTTCTACACAAACCGATTTTAATCGATTTGCTACATCACCAAACAAATTCTTAACAAAATTAGATAAATATGATGCTAAAAACTCTAATGCTCTTAATTCTATTACATACTCATATTTAAGAAAAATAATTACAAATTTAATGTAAATTATATACATTTTTTATAAAAATAATATAACAACTACAATTTAATAATAAATATCATAACATATTTATTATTAAATATGGATAATTCATTAATTGAATGTTCAAAAGTTTCTGTTAAAAAGTCGTCAATAGAAAATGCTGGATTAGGAGCATTTGCGAATACTTTTATTAAAAAAGGAGAAATAGTTGAAATTGGTCTTGTAAAACAAGTTAATTGTAATGGACATAAAAATCCATATCTTTTTACATGGAGTAAAGATAGAACTATATGGGCATATGCAGCAGGTTGTGCTACATTCTATAATACTTCTAATAATTCAAATACTCATATCGAAAGAGATTTTGATAATTTTTCATATAAAATTTATGCTACTCGTGATATTCAAAAAGATGAAGAACTTACACATACTTATCTCAGTTTAAAATGGAGAGAATGTTTCATCAAAGATTCTAAATTAGATTAGATAATATCTATTATTTTCGAAATAATAAATGTACTAAAATCAAATTTTATTATTATGTTAATAAATTTATAAACATAATAATAATTGAAAAAAATTTACTATAATTAAACATCTACATTTGATTGTTCTTTATCTTCTTCTTCCAATTCTGATACATCAAAATTCATGTATTTTTCAACATTTCGTTTCAAAGTATCCTGATCGGCACCGGACCATTTATGAAATGCTTTTCCATTTTTCATTAAAATAAATGTTGGAAGTGATTCTGGACCAAAAAAATCCATTAGTTCATCTGCTTCGTCAACATCCACTTTTAAAAAAATACAATTTTCATATTTTTGGGATAATTCAGCGAAAATCGGTTTAATAGTTTGACAAGGCATACACCAGGATGCTGAAAAATCAATAATTATTAAATTAGAAGGATATTTTTTGGTAATTTTTTCTAATTCTTCGATATCTGTAATTTCGACAACTCTTGACATTATTATATGTATATAATAAGTATATTATATATAATTTTTATATACGCATTTATTAAAAATTAATAATTATCTAAACATATGGCATACTAAATTGATCTATCAAATCTATATTATAATTCATATATTTTATAATATTCTGTCTTAAAGTATCTTGATTTGCACCAGTCCATTTATAAAATATATTTCCATTTTTCATTAAAAAAAATGTTGGGAGTGATTTCGGTCTAAAAAAATCTTTTAATTCACTTGATTTATCTATATCAACTTTCAAAAATACACAATTTGTATATTGGTTTGACAATTCCGCAAAAATAGGTTTAATCATTTGACACGGAGGACACCAGGATGCTGAAAAATCAATGATAAATAATTTATCAAGATATATTTGATTTATATTTTCTAATTCTTCTATTGTTGTGATTTCAATTACTTTAGATATCATTTTTGTAATAATATATATAATTTATATAATTATACTTATATACGCAGTTATTTACAATAGATTTATTCAAAAAAAAAAATAGAATTTAATTATATTTAATTAACGATATAAATTAAAATGTTGATTTTTATTAAAACATTTGTTTCATATTTAACAACAATTTTAGAAACTTTTGCTAAATCAGAAATATCAGATTCTATTAATCAAGAAGAATTGATGAAAATGAAATATTTTTTCATTTATAAACCATTATTCAAAGATTTTAAACAATTTAAAACTCAAAGCAAGAAAAATAATTATAATATTCAAAAATTTAATGATAAAGATCAAAAAAAATTATCCAATAGTGTAGTTGAATATGTAACTATATGTAAACAAATGCTAAAAAGTATTATTAAAGACGAAATTGATGAAAATATATCAGATTCGGATCTACAAACATATTATGATAAATATATTGATACTGATTCATTTTTTGAAATTTTATCCGATTATGGTTTCTTTGGTGATGAAATATCCGATAGCGAGGATAACGATGATGATGATGATGATGATGATGATGAAATATCCGATAACGAGGATATCGGTGATGTGGAAATGAAAAATTAAAAAAATTTATTTCTGGACTTGTTTTTAATTTATTTTTTCAAATTCATGATTTGATGGATTTTTCAATAATGCGATTTTCATACTATCAATCCAAACTTGCTTTTTTTGTGATTCACCTAACTTATCAAATGCTGTTGATGATGGTGATACATTCATTTCAATTAACCAGGGTTTTAATTCTTCATCTATAATTATATCTACACCAAATAATCCCAATTTGATATTGTTTTTTACTTTTGAATTAGAACAAATTTCATCTTTTAATGTAAGACATGTCTTTTTTAATAAAGCGTTTATTTTAACAAATAAAGAACTTGAATTTATATTCTGTTTTTTAAAATATTTTTTCAATTGTACTAAATTTCGTGGATGTTTTGATAAAAAATCTCTTACTTCTTTTATAGAAACTTTATTAAACCAATAAGCATTTGCAACAATTGAACTATATGTTAAATTATTAATATCAAATTTATCTTTTCCAAAAAATACACCTCCTTGTTTATGAATATATATAGATTTTTGACTTCCTTTACATTTAATAAATAAAAATAGACGTATCTTAAATACTCTATCTTTAATCAGTAAAGGTTTAATAAATTTTTGAATTATTGTTACCGGATATCTTAATTCTTTTTTTACATCTATTACTAAATTTTGAATCTTTTCCATATCATTATATACATAAATACCTTGAGCATTTTCCTCTTCTGTTTTTAAAACATATGAATCATTTTTATTAAATTCTTTTTCAAGAATTTTAAATTCATTGTTAAAAATTGAATAACTTGGAGGCATAATTTTACCAGCTTCATCTCTTCCTAATTTTTTGACTAATATTTCCCATAATTTATTTTTACGATTTAAATAATCAACACCTGGTATTACATTCAATATCATGTTTGGTCTATAATTTTTATTTACAAATTTAGACAATTCATCATCTGAATACCAATATGGTATATAAAAGTCGCAGTTTTTTGGATCATCTGTATAAGTTATATCCATCTTTGTAAATAAATCCTTTAAACGTTCGTTTATACCTTCCTTTGATGATTTACAATATTTGAGTTTTTGTTTCTTAATCTCATTGCTTTCAGTTTTATTCATTTCTGTAAATGTTTCCATCGAAGGTCCCTTTTCCATATAGAAAGTCAACTTTCCTTTTCTTATATTAAATAAAACTAAAAATAAAATAGCAATTACTAATATCTGAATTATACTAAAACTATTCATTAT
>Ga0310345_10001347_pt1 | contig 27724 bp, 30 predicted proteins | sample HC15DNA20500_MG_FD_204667 | JGI IMG/M metagenome (GOLD analysis project Ga0310345, IMG submission 204667) | Marine microbial communities from station ALOHA, North Pacific Subtropical Gyre - HC15-DNA-20-500_MG | ecosystem: Environmental > Aquatic > Marine > Oceanic | place: Pacific Ocean: North... | reverse complement strand
GCGGGCCGCTGCGCTGGCTACCCGCCATCCCCACCGTCCTGGCAGACAACCCGCACTGGGGTGACTACCTGCACCGCCGCGAACACCTCGTCACCGACCTGGCCTACCAAATACGCGACAACGCCCGCTCCTGGACCACCGAGACCGCCCCGCCCTGGGCGCGGCCACTGATCACCGCCAACGCCAACCCCACCCTGACCGCCGAGATCGCCGTGTTCCGGGCCGCCACCGCCGTCGCGGCCGCCGACACCCGCCTCACCGGCTCCCCGCAATACCCGGTGGCCACCCGCGCCGTGCAAGACTTGCTGCAGCGCCACGGCATCGACGCCATCGCACACAACCAGCCCGACACCACACAGTGGCACGACCTAATCGACGCGATCGACCGCCGCGTCCGCACCGACGAATACTGGCCCACCCTGGCCGCGCAGCTCGCAGAAGCCGCTCCCACCAAAAACATTCCCCAACTACTCGCCGACGCCGCACACCAAGGACCACTCCCCGACGAGATGCCCGCCGCCGCCCTCTGGTGGCGCATCACTGAGACGCTGGCCCCCACCGCCGCCGTGCCCGAACCGCAACAGTCCGTCGAGCACGCTTCCGATCGAGCGCTCGTCGAGGTCCTGGCCGCCGCCCACCGCAACGGCGACCCGCTGCGCCTCCCGGCACCGCAGCCCGATCCTGTCGCGATCGCGCTAACCGTTCCGTATGTCGTGACCACCCTCACCGCGAACCACGACACCCCCGAGCTGGCCGAAGCGATCGCGGCGGCCGCCGCCGATACCGGCCGCCCCTGCCTACGCGTGCCCGCCACACCGCAGCCCGACCGCTTCAGCCTGGCCGAGCTTGCCGACAAGATCACCGAGCGCCGGCCACCGCGTGCGGCGCTGGTGGTCGTCGAGGACGCCGCCGCCGCCGACCCCGCCCACCTCGCCGCAGTGGCCACCACCCTGGCCGACACCCACGGTCGACTCCTACTCATCGACAACGGCCAGCCCGGACCCGGACGCCGACTCCTCGACGGGATGGGACTGCCCTGGTCTGAAAACGCCCGTCCTGCAAGAGAAATTGCTGACCCGGCATTGGCGAAAGCCGCAGAGACCCACCGCGGTCACGCTGCGTACCGCTGGCGACTGCTGACCAACCCACCCAGCCGCGACCGCGGACGAGACCGAGCCCGAGACCAGGGATACGGACTCGAACTCGACTAGAATCCGCCACGGGCTGGGAGCGGGTCCCGCGCGGGTCAGTGATTTTGCTGCGTCGCCTGCCACTTATGGGGCATGGTCAAGCACTCGGCCACTGCATTTGGAAAAGAATCTGCAAACCTATGAAGTAGCGGCCCGCAGTTGGCGTCGTCAAATCCCTGGCTGGTCAAGTCTTTTAAGCAGGAAGCGATGGTGTAGGGAAGGACTCTATCGGGCACTGTGCAGAAGGTGGCCACCACCGCGTCGGTGTAGGCGTCGCGCACAGCCGTGTAGGCGGCATCGAGCAGTTTCTGGACCACCGTGGCGTACCAGCTCAGCTTCAGATCAAGCTCGCGCGTATCGATCTCGTCCACCGATGACAGGTAGTCCTTGGCGTGGGCGAGTGAGCTACGCCAAAGATCCTGATGTGTAACGCGGTAACGGCTGCGTGGCTCCATCCGCATGAGGTAGGGAACAGCGTCGAGGTGTGGCAGTATGCGTACTTCTGCCGCTGGACCTGCTGGTCGCGGAGCGTCCCGAGTCACGGACACCTCTGTCGCGTCAGTGAGCGCCGATATCGCCCTCGCCAGTTCTGCGTGAACGAACTCCAACGTGGTTGCATGAGGTCTCAGCGCGTATGCGACGTCGAAGTCGGTGCGCTGATCATTGGGGACGGCGGCGCGGTAAGCGCGGGCCCATTGAGCTGCCAGCGCGACGCAATCCGCTAAGTCGGCGTGACGCACGCCAAGCTCGACGCCCTGATACTCCGCGTCCACGTAGGACTGCGCTCCGGTCGTCATTGCCGTTCCAGCTCCAAATCCTGTTCGACGCTGACCAGGGCTCTGACGATCATGTCGGCCAAGTCAGGTTCGCCAGAAACAGCTGCGGCATAACACATGTCGGGTAGCAGAAGTGGCCGGGTGGCCCAGCCGCCGATGTGTTCGGCAGTACGCGCAACCAGCCAGTGCGCCCGGTAGTTCGCCAGAGCTTCGCTGTAGTCGCGGGGATGGCCCGCCCCGCCAGTCATGAACGCGGGCCGGGCGATGGCAGTAGTGCCGTTGAAGATCTGAGCTTCCTCGTTGTACTTGGCCCACTGCTGAGTGGTGGGCTCACGGTCACCACCGCGAGCCTCCCAGATATGGCGCACCGCATCAGGGATCTCGACGGGCTGGGCCTGCGACGTTGCTGCATAGATCAGCGCCGCGGTCACCGCGGAGACGATCCGGTCCTGATAAATCGGGTCGGTTCCCATGATGCGCAGCAGCCGCGGGTAGATCTCGGGCCACAGCACCGCCAGCCGATGCACGTGCATGTCGTCGAGTACGGGGGCGGGTACCTGAACACCGGGCTGCAACAGCGGGTTGGTTTCGCGCGTGCACGCCGGCGGGTGCTCGACCCCCGCGTCCCGCAGCGCAGGCGTCGCAAGCGTGCTCGCAGCGGCAACCAGTCGCCAGCCCCACTGCGCGCGCAGCGCGGCGTACTCGATGAGGATTTGCGCGGGATCGGCCCAACCGAACCACAACTGTCGGAAATCGTTGTCCACCAACGGGTCTGTGGCCAACACGCGAACTGAGCGCGGAATGAAAAACCCCGCCGGGATGTAACCGGCTCCGTCATTAGAGGTGATCACGGTCTCGGTGCCGCTCGGGGAACGGAACACCCCGACTGCCCACCCCGTCATGGGGCTGCCCGCCAGGGACGCGGCGTGCTGCAGTTTCCAAACCAACTCCCTGGCCGCCGCCGCGTCGGCCGACTCGCGGCGCTCCTGGGCGGCCGCGGTCTGGCCCGCGGCCACCACGCTGGCCGGGATCAGGGTCGGGCCCGCAGCCGCACTCGCTGCGGACGGGGCGGACGCTGCTGGAGCATTAGCTGAGCCGAGGGTGCCCGCCGGCACGGTTGGCGCCGGGGGCGGCGCACCTGCTGGGGGACCCATCGACCCCGGCGGAAGCATCATCGGCGCAGCACCGCCTCCGGAACCCACACCGGTTCCGGTAGGCGCGGCAGCCGGCGCGGCCGGGGACACCATGCCCGGCTGCGCCGCCGCTGGCGATACACCACCGCCAGGGGCAGCCGACACCGGGGGTGCCGCGTGCCCACCACCGGCCGACAGGGCCGGTGACGGACTCGCGGGGGCTGGAGGCGGCGCAGACGGTATTCCGCCGCCCATCCCTGCCGTAGTCGCCATTCCCTGGTTGAACGCAGACGACAACGGCGACGCGCTGCCCGCACCTGACAGGGCTCCCGAGTTCGGCAACCCGCTTGCCGCGCCAGGCATCTGACCGACACCGCCACTGAGCGGATTGGACCCCACCCCCGGCATCCCGCCACTGCCCAGGCCGCCGGGCATCTTCGGAATCCCGCCCCCGGAACCCATCCCGCCACCGCCGCTCCCCAGCCCGCCCATCGACGGCACACCGCCACCCAGCGGTGTCGCCGGCCGCGGCGCAGCAGCTGCTCCCGGTGTCGCCTGAGTAACCGGCCCCGATGCAGCAAGTCCCTCATCGCCCACAGCAGTTCTGCCCGTCCCGGCATCGGCGCCTGGAGTGACCCCAGGCTGCGTGACGGAGGTACCTGCTTTGTCGGTCGGTGCCTCTGCCGGGGGTCTGGGCGCATCCTCGCCGGGTGTGGGCTTCTTGGTGTCGCTCAGTGGATCGTCGCCTTGGGCGATGCCCGGTGACGGTTGGTCGAGAGGCTGGGCGGGTGGTGTAGCGGGGACCTCGCCCCATTTCGTCAAAAGGCTCAGGGCTCTTGTGTTTTCGCTACTTCTCTTGAAGGAGGTGTGAGCGGCCATCGCGGCCGTAACCCCCGCCTCGGTCTGATACATGGCAACGCCGTGGTACTCGGCAACGAGCGCTTCGGCCTCGCCAGGCAGCTTCGCCGCGGCGATCTTGGGATCAGCCTCGCGGATCAGCTGTTCTTGGCCTGCACGCGTGTCACGGAGCACCGTGGCGATGTTGGCGCACTTGTTGGCGCACTTGTCGTGCCATTCGGCGATCGTCTTGGCTTCCTCGGCCAGCACCGCCCCGGCCCGGTGGGCCTCATCGAACCCCTGGGAATCGGCGGCATCGCGAAACTGCGCGTTGTCGGTGACGATCTTCTGGTGGATGCCGTCCCACGCCGTCGCGCCCGCTCGGTAGGTCTGCTCCTGGGCGTCCCAGTGCGCGGCATCAGGTGGCTCCATGTCCGGCGTGACAATCAGCCGCCCATATGAACCCGCAGATCCCCCAGCGGCCGGCATCAGCGCAACCCGCATTCACTTCGGATGACACCGATCAGATCGTTGCCGCGCTGCTGTTCGTGATCTGCTTGCTCCCAGTGACGCATATTCAACGCGTGCAGCATGTCGATACGGGCGTCGATCCAGTCGCTTAGCGGCTTTTCAGTCGAAAGCGGTGTCGCAGCACTCATTTGAGAACGCAGATAGGAGACGGCAGCCATTCCGGTTCGCTTCTCTGTCGCCAGCGCTTCAACGCTTTCGGGACTACGCCAGCTCTGTTCCAGAGCTTCGGCACTCGCTCTACTCGCCAACGCCGTTGATCGCGCTGACCGCTCCCAGGCAGAGCATGCAGCGGACTTCGCCGCCTCAACCTCGCTGCTGCTGTAGGTGGCCGGCGGAGGTGCGACGACGTTGACTGTGTGCTGCGCTGGTTCGACTGTGTGGACCAGGGCCAGGCCGCTGGTCACCGCCGCGCCGGCAGCGAGCACCAGTGCTGTCGCAGCGACGGCCATCCCAGTGCGGTGGGGCCGCCGGACCCCCATCCTCATAGGACGACCGTATCGCGATTGGCAGACATCGAGCCACCGCCGGAGCCACATTCAAATTCTGAGTTTGCGCAGCTCATGTCACCTATAGGCAACACCGAGCAATTCGACGGGCAACCCAGATATGTGTCTAAAATGACGGGTTTTGGAACATCTGGAGCTAGAAGCTGTTGGTGGTCCAGGACTGCGTAGGCGGCACGCTATGGCTGAGTTGAACCTGCGGATTAAAAGTCCGTAGATCCATATTCGGGCAGGCAAATATCGGAGTATGTGCTGGTAGCAGGCGTACGATGCCATGCTGCGGGCATTTCACCTGAACCGGGCCCCGATATATAGGAGTCTCTCGGGGTGCCCACAGCTGAGGAATGGCGGTCACTGGCCGCCGCGGGCATCGTCGAGTTGCTTGACGCCGAGGGGGCGGCTACTCAGCCGGGTATGGAGGCCAAGCTGGCGGACGCGAAGTACGCCAAGCTCGAGAGTCCGATCCATCCTCATCATCTGACAACTGCGCGCAAGCGGCTGCTTGATGCGGGGGTGATCGAACGTATCAACGAACGAACACGAGGTGGTCAGGTAGTCGCCACTTTTGTCCTGGCGGACCCGTCGAAAGCGGTCTTGCGGATCGCCGGCCGGAAACGCCTTCTGCACAGTCGCTATCTGAGCTGGAGTAGCGCCTCGGCAACCGAATGGGGTGCACCCCCCATTCCAGCGGCGCTTGAGCGGGTTATTCATCGGTCACTGTTGGAGGCGGCGCCTCACGGTTACCTCCTTCTACGTCCTGATGGGGGCGAAGTGAGTCAGATAGCCGGAAAGCCGGTCCCAGGCGGAAAGGTCGATAACGCGGCCTTTCTCACCCGGGTTGGGGCCGATGGTCTGCCCAGCTCAACGAAGCTGATGCCTATTGAGGCGAAGAACGTCCGCCAGTGGATCTACCCGCGAACCCAAGAGCTGTATCAGCTCCTCGATAAGTCCGCGCGCCTTCGTGTGGCGAACCCGAGCCTGCCCGTGATGCCCATCTTCGTGTGTCGACGCGTTCAGTTTCTAACGGGAAAGATGGCCCAGCAGTTAGGTTTTCACGTTATTCAAACGTGGCGGCAGTACGTCAGGCCCGCAGTCGCCCACACCGATGACGATGCGCGCAAGTTCGAGGAACTCAACACTGAACTGTCGTACAATCTCGAACTGCACGAAGGCAGTGTTGAGCCGATGGTCAAGCACTTCACCGAAGTTATCCCCAAGCGCTGCGATGACGCCGCCGCGCGGTGGGGGCTCTTTGTCTCGCACCCCAATGTTCCGGATCGGATCCATCGCATGCGCGATGACGCGATCAGCAACACCGATCGTCATGACACGCTCGGCGAGCTTGCGGCGGCAGCCCGCGAGGTGTTCGGCGAGGACGTCGACTGGTTCCACGAAGATGATGAGGGCGAACATCCCGGCATCTGATCCAGAGCATATTCGGTTGCCCAGTGGAGTTTTGGGATTTGGAGGGTGGCTAGGTGGATGGACGGGTCGCAGTAGCAACATCGAGTCGGCGGTGTACCAGCGATAGCGCCGTCGCCAGTTCAAGCAACTGGGTGTCGGTGACCGTTCGTAGGGCACGCGGATCGTGAGCCACTGGGTTTCTGAACATGCCAGCCAGTCCTTTGATGAGATTGGCGAAGCCTGTTTGTTCATCACGATCGGTTTGAGAGGCCAGATCGTTGATTGCAATGACTGGTGCTCCTGATTTCCCGAGGGACAGGGCCGCGTCTATCAGTGGGGCGCCGTCGCCGCTGAGGCCCGACATCTGCCGAACTCGTTCGAACACGCTTTTAGTCGCTTCCAGGGAGGCGTGAAAGTTGTTCTTCTTGAGTAGCTCCACGGTGCAGTAGCGCAGCACCTCGTCGTGGGTGTCTCGGCGGCGTAGCTCTGCCCGCAGTGAGGTGGCGTTGCGCGATGCCTCGTCCAGGGTGGAGGACCGGGGGCCGCGGTGTACCTTGCCGGTGTCTTCAACGCGGAGACCGACGAAGGTCAGGACCTCATCGAGCTGGTCTTGGCGCGGTCAAGTCCAGGGACGTGGTGTACGACGTCGTCGTGTGATTCTTCGATGTGATGGTTCAGGCAGTCAGGGCTGCGGGGGTGGCCTCCTGTTCGGTCGAGGTGTCGTTGACGGCGCGTGATTTGCTCAGGACTTCCAGGCCGAGGTAGCGCCGGGATTCGGCCCATTCGTCGTGTTGTTCGGCCAGCACTGCCCCGACGAGGCGGATCAGCGCGTCGCGGTCGGGGAAGATGCCCACGACGTCGGTCCGACGTCGGATCTCCTTGTTGAGTCGCTCCTGGGGATTGTTCGACCAGATCTGGCGCCAGATCTGCTTGGGGAACGCGGTGAACGCCAGCAGGTCCGGGCGGGCGGCCTCGAGGTGGTCGGCCACCTTGGGAAGTTTGTCGGACAGCGCTTCGATGATCCGATCGTATTGAGCGGCAACGGATTCAGTGTCCGGCTGGTCGAACACCGAATGCAGCAGGGTGCGCACCCACGGCCAGGAGGCCTTCGGGGTGATGGCCATCAGGTTGGTCGTGTAGTGCGTGCGGCACCGCTGCCACGTCGCGCCGGGCAGAGTGGCCCCGATCGCGGCCACCAGACCGGCGTGCGCGTCGGAGGTCACCAGCTTCACCCCCGAGAGGCCCCGGGCGGTCAATGACCGCCAGAACGCCAACCAGCCCGCACCGTCCTCGGCGGTGGTGACGTCGATACCCAGGATCTCCCGATAGCCCTCGGCGTTCACACCGACGGCGATCAGGGCGTGCACGTTGACCACCCGCCCGCCCTCGCGGACCTTGAGCACCAGGGCGTCAGCGGCCACGAACGTGTACGGGCCGGCGTCCAGCGGGCGGGTCCGGAAGGCTTCGACGGCGGTGTCGAGTTCCTTGGCCATCACCGACACCTGCGACTTCGACAGGCTGGTGATCCCCAACGTCTCGACGAGCTTGTCCATCCTCCGCGTCGACACCCCGAGCAGGTAGCAGGTCGCGACCACGGTGGTCAGGGCCCGCTCGGCGCGTTTGCGGCGTTCCAGCAGCCAGTCCGGGAAGTAAGAACCCTGCCGTAGCTTCGGGATCGCCAGATCCAATGTGCCTGCACGGGTGTCGAATTCACGGTGTCGATACCCGTTGCGGGAGTTGGTGCGCTGCGCCGAACGCTCACCGTAACCGGCGCCGCACAGGGCGTCGGCCTCGGCACCCATCAGGGTGTGGATGAACGTGGCCAGCAGTTCGCGCAGCACATCGGGATGGGTGGTGGTGAGTCGTTCGACCAGCACGGTGGGCAGGTCGATATTCTGGGCAGCGGTCATCGCGTGGTTCCTTTGCTCGAGTGACTTTGGACGGTCCCTCGAAGAATCACGCGATGACCTTCAATCACTCGGCTACGACACGCCGGTACCGTTGATCAGGTCTCGACTCGTACACCACTCTGCTGGACGCAACCCTTGGCGCAGCGTGAACAGCTCAGGTCTGCCGACGTAGTTGGTGGGGTCCATAGCGTGCTGAATGAACGTGATGATCCGCTGCGGATGGCCATCGGTGTTCTGTCGGCGTACGAACGCCTCCTCCAGCCGTTTCCATTTGGTCAGACCGGCTCCGGGGTCTTCCATATTCAGCCGGCCGAGCAGCTGACCAATCTGATATCCGTTGAGGCCGTCTTGGGTGTCGCCAAGCACTTGTGCCACCGCGGTTAAGGTCCCGAGCTTCCAGGCTTGCTCAGGCATTTTGTTGCGTCGCTTCGTCATTTGCGAGATATCGGTAGGCGGTGGCCCGGCCGATCCCAAATGCGGCAGCAAGCTCCGTAACAGGTTCTCCCGTTGCTGCCAGGCGTCGCAGCTGCTCTTGCCGATCGGGGCTGAGCTTTGTTGGCTTTGTCGCTGGTAGCTGCCGTGAACGGCGTGAATGGCGGGAGGCGGCGCGGCGTTCCCGGCCCAGTTCGAGTTCGAGTTCAGCGAGGGTCGCCATGATGGCCGCCACGGCGCGGCCTGCAGGAGTGGCGGTGTCGACCCCTTCCCGGAGCGTGCGCAACATGATCTGGCGTTCACCGAAGTCGGCGATGGTGCGAGTGACTTCGGCAACCGAACGGCCGAGCCGGTCAACAGCCGCCACGACTACCGTGTCCCCAGCTCGCGCGTAGTCGAGCATCGCAGCAAGTCCAGGGCGCTCCGTTCTGGCCGACCCCGAGAGCTTGTCGGTGAAAATTCGGCCCGCGTCGACGCCGGCGGCCGCGAGCACAGCCAGCTGCGCGTCGAGGTCCTGGCCGGTGGTACTGACTCGGGCGTAGCCCAGGATCGCCGTCATGCGACGACTGTCTCATTGGCCGCCGACAGTCGAGATCTGAGACACGCGGAATGAGACAAGAAACGAGACAGCGCGACCTGCAGTAACGCAGGCCCCGTTGAGGGCGGCTAGCCCTGTCTCGTTTCTCTAGAAACGAGATTCAGGGTGGGATGGCGGAGATGTCCTTGCTTGGGGGTGATCCCTTAGCGAGGACGTCCACAATTGGCACATGAGAGTAGAGATTCTCTATTTCGACGGATGCCCGAACTGGCAGGAAGCGGGTGCCCGTGTGGATGCGGCAGCAGCAGGACTGGTTGACGTCGAGATCACCTATCGGCGAGTCACTACGGACAAAGAGGCGGCGGCCTTGCCGTTCGCGGGCTCTCCAACCATCCTCCTCGATGGCACAGACGCTTTTGACGATGCGCTGCCGGTGACGGAGTTGGCGTGCCGGCTGTACCAGACCGATGCGGGCCTGATGGGGTTGCCGACGGTCACACAGCTGGCCGGGGCGTTGCTGCGGCGGGCTGCTGATCGGCTGATTGACGGCTTGTGAACCTGGGCTCAGGATATTCGCGCGTCCTGCTAGAAAACGAGACAGTGGCCCTATCCACGTTCCAAGGCCTGGTCGAGTGCCGTGGTCAGGTCGTCGTAGCTGCGGGGCTGGATCCGTTCGTCGTTGATGAAGAAGGTGGGAGTTCCCTGCACGCCGAGTGCGGCGCCGTCGGCGATGTCGAGTTGGATGCGTTCCAGGGTCGCGGGGTCGTTGTAGGTGGCGTCGAAGGCCTCCATGTCCAGGCCGAGCTGTTGGGCGAAGCCGCGGAACACGTCATCGGCGGGGGTCTGCTTTTCGCCCCACTGGGCTTGTGTCTCATACATTTTGCGGTACATGGCTTCGAGTTGGCCTTGCTGGGCGGCGGCTTCCACCGCGCGTGCGGCGCGCTCGGCGTTGAAGTGGGAGCGCAGCGGGAAGTAGCGCAGCACGAAGTTCACCCGGTCGCCGTACTCGGCGCGCAGCTGCTCGACCGCGGGATAGAGCGCCCGGCAGCCTTCGCACTCGAAGTCGAGGAACTCGACGAAATAGACCTCGCTGTCGGGTACTGAGTTGAGCCGGTGACTGTTCTCCCGGACAGTCTGTCCGGCTGTCCCATCTAGTTCGATGGTGGGCGACCCCGAGTCGGTGTCGCGGACCGAGAGGAACACCGCGGTCCCGATCGTCGCCACCGCGATGACGAAGACGGTCAACAAAACGCGGGTGTTGGTCAGGATCGCTCCGAACCCTTTCATGTTCATATCAACGTACTTTAGTATATCGATATGGCCGAGCCGCTCGATACCTGCGATCTTCTCTGTTTGGACCTGTTTCACGCAGAGGAGATCCGGGCCGCGGTGCCCGACAGCGCCACCGTGCAGGCCGCCGCCGCAGCCGCGCGTGGGTTGGGAGATGGCACGCGGCTGTCTATTGCGGCCGCGTTGGCCGCGGGCGAGGAATTGTGCGTCTGTGACATGGCCTGGGTGGTCGGCCTGTCTCAGGGTTTGGTGTCGCACCATTTGCGCCAGCTCAAGAATGCGTCCCTGGTGTCCTCGCGGCGCCAGGGGAAGTTGGTCATGTATCGGCTGACCGAGCGCGGGCGCCAGCTGACAGCCGTGGTGCTGACCGGCGTTGTCGCGGTTGCCGGAGAAGGTCCGAATCGTGGCTGATGGTTGCCGCCCGCAGTCCGCTGACTCGTTCAGGGCGAGGCATGAGAAGCGTTGGTAAATAACGGTATTGCAGCTGGTCTTGGTGGCAGTCTTGCTGTCGGTGACCTAACTGCCGACCGCAGGCAGGAGCGAGTGTGATGCCGAGGATCAGTGCGCAGGCCCGCCTGGTGTATCGACGCGAGATGGACGCCGCTACGAAAGCCGACGATTCGCTAGCGCGGTGGCGACATCTGGAGCGGGCTCACATCGTGTCGCAGCCAGATCCGTGGCTGCACACCTGCAACCACGCCGCCATGCTGGTGTTGGCCGTGCGCCAGCGCGACCGCCGCGAAACACTCGGGCAGGTGCTGCGCCTCATTGTCGCTGCCCCGGGGTCGATGACCGGTCGGTATCCCGTCGGCAACACCGGCCGCGTCACGGCAGGGCTGATGACACCGATGCCCATTCCCGATGACCTCGCCGCCGTAACCAGCAGATAAAGCACTGGCACGGCGACCGGGCATTCAACGTCACAATCCCGTTCGGTGTCAGCGCTCGGTGGTCAGCCGATCGAGTAGCGGCCGGAGGTCTTCGGCGAGTAGTGCCATCAGGTACACCGCGGCGACCCTGTGTTGGCGGTCGAGGACCATTGTGGTGGGCACCACGCTGGTCGGATAGTTGCGTCCCAGGGTGATGAGGCTGCGCAGCGAGGGATCGAAGATGGAGGGATATTGCACGTTGCGGTCGGTGACGAAATCGCGTGCGGTGTCCCGGTTGTCGCGGACATCGATACCGAGGAACTGGACGCCGCGGTCGCGATATTCGCTGTACACCGTCTCCAGCTCCGGGGTTTCGGTGCGGCACGGCGCACACCAGGAGCCCCACACGTTGATGAGGACCACTTTCCCGGTGAAATCCGATAGCCGGATCGGTTCGTCGGTGAACAAGTCGGGTCCGCTCAGGTCGCCGATCGTGCCCCGCGTCGAGGGCGGGTCATAGAAGATCGCGGTCTGCCCGCCGGGCGACACGAAGTCGAAGGTGCCGCCTTGGGCGACGGCATCCTCGCCGGTGGTGCAACCGGTGACCGAGACTGTCGCGACGACAAGTGCCGCCACGACAGCGACTATTCGCCTGAGGCTAGGCATGAGAACTCCTCTCGATGACCACGTTGGCGCGGAGTTCATCGCCGGTGTTCGTGGCTGCCTAGTTCTCAAAAGCGAGGCCGCTGACCAGGATGAAGATGCCCAGGGCGATCAGAACGATCGGGAACAGGACGTGTTCCCAGCGTTCGAGGACTTCGGCGATCGGCCGGCGGGTGGCGACGAATCGGGCGGCGATGACGAGGACCGCGACGAGCGCGAGGAAGACGACGCAGTAGGCCACCACGGCGGCGGGTCCCACGCTCAAGAAGACCGGAACGTAGACGCCGATGTTGTCGCCGCCGTTGGCGAAGGTGACTGCGGCGACGGTTAAGACACCGACGTTCTTGCCGGCAACCTTGCCGTCATCGTCGTCGTCGTCGTTGCCACGCCAGGCTCCCCAGGCCGCCCACAGTCCCAGGGCCAGGGGTATGAGCCCGAAGTACGGGATGACTTCCGGGGGAAGGAACGCTCCGGCACCGAGCGTCACCAGCACCGCCGCGCCCAGAATCCCCGCAAATCCGAGGTATTGCCCTGCGGTGATCCGGGCCGTGGTGCCGCGTTGTCCCGCGCCGCGGGCGAAGAACAACGACAGCACGATGATGTCGTCGATGTTGGTGACGATGAACAGACCGATAGCGGGCAGAACCGACGACAGGATCATGCGGCTGGCCCCGTGTCTGCGGTGTCGCTGACCTGCTCTTTAGTCACGGTACCGGTGTGGCCGGGGGTCACGATGGCGCGCCCACCGTTGCCGCACTGGTATGGCTGGCTGCCGGGTCGACCGGCACGGCAGCCAGCGGTGTGGTGCGCCCGGCCCGCACACCGTTGGCGATGACCACGATCTCGGCGAGTTCGTGGACCAGCACCACGGCGGCCAGCCCGAGCACCCCGAACAGCGCCAGCGGCACCAACGCGATGATCAGCCCGAGGGACAGGCCGACGTTTTGCAGCATGATCCGCCGCGCCCGGCGCGCGTGGCTGAACGCTTGGGGCAGGTGGCGCAGGTCCTCGCCCATCAACGCCACGTCGGCGGTTTCGATGGCCACGTCGGTGCCCATCGCGCCCATCGCGATCCCTATGTCGGCGGTGGCCAACGCGGGAGCGTCGTTGACGCCATCGCCGACCATCGCCGTGGGCCGCTGGGCGCGTAGCTGCTCGATCAGCCGTGCTTTGTCTTCGGGGCGCAGCTCGGCGTGCACCGCCTCGATCCCGACGTCATGGGCCAGCGCGGCGGCGGTGGCGTGGTTGTCGCCGGTGAGCATCGCCACGTGATAGCCGTCGCGGCGCAGGCGGGCGACCACCTCGGCGGCCTCGGGGCGCAGCTCGTCGCGCACGGCGATCGCACCGATCACCTGCCCGTTGTCTTCGACCAGCACTGCGGTGGCGCCGGCCTGCTGCATCCGCGCGACATCACCGGCCAACGGGCCGGGGTCCAGCCAGCCGGGGCGGCCCAGACGAAGCGTGTGCCCGTCCCGACGCCCCGTGAGCCCGGCACCGGTGACGGCCTCGACGTCGGTGGCGGGCACGACGTTCTCGGCTGCGGCGAGGATCGCCGCGGCGAGCGGGTGCTCGCTGCGCGCTTCCAGCGCGGCCGCCAGATCCAGCACCTGCTCGCGGGTCGCACCGTGGGTGGTGGCCACGTCGATGACGGCGGGCCGATTCGCGGTGAGCGTGCCGGTCTTGTCCAAGGCGACACCACGGATCTTGCCCAGCCCTTCCAGCGCGGCGCCGCCCTTGACCAGCGCGCCGAGCTTGCTGGCGGCGCCGATCGCAGCCACCACGGTGACCGGCACCGAGATCGCCAGCGCGCACGGTGAGGCCGCGACCAACACGACCAGGGCACGTTCGATCCAGGTGGCCGAGTCACCGAGCAGGCTGCCGATCACCGCGATCAGCCCGGCGACGATCATGATCCCGGGCACCAGGGGTTTGGCGATGCGATCGGCCAAGCGCTGGGAGGCGCCCTTGCGGGACTGCTCAGCCTCCACGATGCGCACGATGCGGGCCAGCGAGTTGTCCTCGGCGGTGGTGGTGACCTCCACCTCGAGGACCCCGGTGCCATTGATCGACCCCGCGAACACCTCATCACCGGGGCCGGCCTCCACGGGAACCGACTCGCCGGTGATGGCCGAGACATCCAGTGCGGTGCGGCCCAACCGGATGATGCCGTCGGTCGCGACACGCTCACCCGGCTTGACCAGCATCCGGTCGCCGATCTGCAAATCCGCCGGCGCAACGGTCTTTTCGGCGCCGTCACGCAGCACGGTCGCCTCATCGGGGACCAGCGACAACAGCGCCCGCAGGCCGCGTCGAGTGCGCGCCAGCGAGTACTCCTCCAGTCCCTCGCTGATGGAGAACAGGAAGGCCAGCATCGCGGCCTCCCCCACCTCGCCGAGGATCACCGCGCCCACCGCGGCGATGGTCATCAGCGTGCCGACCCCGATCTTGCCCTTCACCAGACGCTTGAGAGTGGACGGCACGAAGGTGTAGGCGCCGGCCAGCAGCGCCACCGCTTCCAGCGCCACGACGACCGGCTCAGCAGCGTCGCCGAACCCGGCGATCACCGCTGCCAGCAGGAACGCCCCCGAGAGGGCGGCGAACTGCAGTTCCTTGATCTGCCAGAGCCGCTCGGGCTCACGCTCCTGCTCCTCGGCGCCGCGGGGTTCGTCGTCGCCGCAGCCGCATGCATCGCTCATCGCCGAGCCTCCTGCGCACCCGTCGTCGCGTCGGTGCCGGAGCGGGTTCCGTAGGTGGGGCACAGCGCCACCGCGTTGCCGGTGGCGGCCAACAGCGTCTCGGCCGAGGCCAGCAGATCGAGCAGCTCAGGGCGGGTCAGCGAGTAGAACACCTGCCGCCCCTCGGGGCGGCCGGTGACCAGGCCGCAGTCCCGCAGGCACGCCACATGCGCCGACACGGTGGACTGCGCCAGGCCCAGCTCGCCGATCAGGTCGACCACGCGGGCCTCCCCATCGGCCAGGCGGCGCACGATCGCCAACCGCGCCGAATCGGAGAGGCTGTGAAAAAGCGCCACCGCGGCATCCAGATTCGAACTTCCCGAGGTGTGTCCGGTGAGGCAGCCATCCGCCTTATTCATCGCCATAAGACGATGATAGCCGGTCAGCAGCGATACTTGGAGGCGGGGTGGGATGCCGATGCCTGCGCGTCGCCTGTCTCGGTCGTGGGCTTGAGGGTGCAGCCGCCGGCGGCGGTGAACGGGTAGACCATCTGGCGCAGGTAGCTGCTGGGGTGCCGGCCCATTTCAAGTGGTGGAAGCGGTGGCCTTCGTTGAGGGCCAGGACGTGGCCCAGCGCGGTGCGACGGAGGGGTCTCCGCCCCATTTATCCATCGCCATCCAACGATAATAGCGTTTCAATTGGATGCTAAGGCTGCCCCAAGGCAGGAACTGAGACGTCCGCATTCTTTAGATACGAGACAACCAACTAGTGACGCTCTTGCTCAGCGTTGTCGTAGTCGCGCAAAGCGGCCTCTCGATCGGCAGTGGCGGCCCTGCGATGATCTTTAGCTTTGGCCTCGTGCGCAGTGACGTCTCCGACACCTGCTGACGCTGCTTGGTCGTGAACCTCGGCTGCTCGCTGGTGCGCATCGGCGGCCTGTTCGTGGCGATGAGCTGCGGATAGATGGGCGTTTTCGGCGCGCTGTTTCGCTTCCTCGGCGCGCCGTGTCGCGTGGTCGACGTCCTCAGAAGTGACCGGTTGTCCAGCTTCAAGATCGGCTCGCCGGCGGGCGAGTTCTGCAGCCCGCTGTGCCGCCCTCTGGCGAGCCTGTTCCGACATTTGCCCAGGCTAGAGCCGTGGTGCTCGTCGCGGTTGCTGTGAGACAGGATTCGATCGAGCTCACATCTCTAGAACGAGACAGCTCCTGGCTACACCGTGTCCCCCTGACGCACCCTTGTCATACACGTAGTGTTGTGTGACACTCATTATAAGTTGTCATACACAATTACGTTAGGGAGGGCGGCGTGGCTGTCTTGAATATCCGAGTCGACGATCAGGTCCGCGATGAACTCAAGGACATGGCTGACGCGGAGGGTGTCAGCGTCAGCGAGTACGTACGCGATCTGCTCACGACCGCGCTCGTCCCTGGCTATGAGTCCAAAGAAGACCACGGCGACCTGCCGGCGCCGGAGACGATGCGGATTGCCGACCGGCAGGTGCTTTCGCTGCTTCACCGCATCCTCGCGCGCGTGCTGCCCGAGGACAACGACGACGTGGACGGAGACCTCGGTTATCAGCTGGGGCGTGCGAGAGTGATCGAGGCGGGCTACACCGGGGAGTATTGGCGTGAAGTCGCCGGGTTCAGCCCCGAGCTGTCCAAGCGTGACTGCGGCCGCGTCCTGGACATCCTCGACATGTTCCGCATCATCACCTTCAGCATCCGGCGGCTGGAGAAGGACGGGACCGCCGTCGTCGACGAGGACCTCAAGTACGAGCTGGAATTTAAGGGCTTCGACGGCAACGACGGACTGGAAAACCACATGGCCCGCTACGTCGAGTTCCTCATGAGCGACGGCCGGTGGGCTGAACTGCACGAACAGTGGAAGGACAACGACGAGGGGAACTCCCACTCCCTCATGCTCGACACCTACATGCGCATGGTTGCCGAACTCCGCCGCATCAAGGCCAACCGCGACCGCGGATTCCACCGAGAGGACTACCTGCTGTCCCTCGACGAGCTGCAGCAGATCGCAGACGCTCGCCACCCGTCGCGCCGCGGCTAGCTCGAGAGGCCTGGCTCTCCCGGCCTGGCGCAAAAGACACGAGACGGCTCCCGCCCGGCCCGCAAGCGGGCCGGTTGGGTCTGAAAATCCGGTGCCCCACTCAGGAGCGCGAGGCCGCCAGAAAGCTGTGCAGCAGAGTATGCAGCAGAGTATTCGGCGTCGAACTACCGTTCTCGGCATGAGAAACCAGATCAGCACTCAGTGGGTGCTCATCGAAGCGATTCAGGCTGACGACGTCCTTTTCGACCAGGACTCACAGTCGAGCTGGCCGGTCCTCAGCTCCCAGCCACATCCGGCGCAGCACTGGCGTCGTCTGGTGTCGGGCGAGCCCGGGTCCGGTCGCTGCCTTGATGCCCCGATCGGTACATGGGTCCGTCGAGTGCTGCAGTAGGCCGCCCGCGACTAGCTGTTAGTCCGCCCCGTGACGGCCTGTCCGATGCCGGTGTACGGCCGTGTCCACGTAATGGTGTTGACCATCCGCTCTTTCAACTCCACGGGCAACGACAGCAGGATGTCGGCGGACTTGCGGCCAGGGTCGTTCTGAACCATCCGGTCATCTTTGCCCGGCGCTTGATGACGCCGTATGCGTTCGAACGATTCCAAACAAGTTCCCTCGCATCGCCGCGCTCCGCACACCATTGTCCAACTCCCCCTACCCTGGAGGCGTGAGGAGCGACGGCGACGACACCTCGAAGCCGCTGACACGCTGCTTTGGTCAACTACCTGACCTCGTTGTGCCCGATGACTTCGATGTCGACTACGACGATCTGGCGTCAGAGTTCAACGGGGACATCGCCAATGCTGAACGGCGGGCTGCGCGGGACCGCTATGCCCGGCGGACCGAAGAGGCGTAGATCCCCCTGCCAAGCACCTGAGAACCGCACCTTGCCAAGGTGGGTCAAACATGTGTGACGTAATGACGTATAGGTGCAAATACGTCTATACGTCTGTACGTCATTACGTTGTATTTCCCGGCCTTTGAGCTAGCACCGCGCGGACCTGACTCCGACCGTCCACCCAATCGTGTAGGTCGTAGCTGATTGAGTTCAGCAGCGGCAGCAGAACACGGTCGTGTAGGTGTTTCACGTCCACGTAGAGCAGCGAGTCCATGTGTGAAACGCGGTTACGGAGCTTGCGGAGGTCGCGCACCTTGTTACCCGTGCCGTAGCCCCGCGGGTCCTGTTTGACGTTCGGGAATCCCCCGTGCAGGCAGTTGCGCCATAAGTCGCGTCGAGCTTGCAGGTTCACCTGGTTTTGAACCGGATTTCCGTTCGGGTCCACCCAGCTCGCGTCGAACTTCTCCGGCAGAAGACTGGCCCAGGTTCCGAACATCACGTGCGCCACTAGGTCGTCGTGGGTGATCGCGTCCCCGTGCCGGGGATGGCTCGTCGGCCGAGATCGGCGCGATTGGTCTGCTGCCTTGTACAGCTTGTGACGCGTCGTGGTGAACACCGCCGGTCCGGACAGGTACGGAATGTGGGCGATGTAGTTGATCCAGTCAGCGCCATGTCCATGTTGTTGCGACCAGTTGCTTAGCTGCGTGTCGATCGCGTGACGCACTGCGACCTCGGCAATCCCTAGCGGATCTTGCAAGGCCGAAGCGAGCTCGATATTCCACTCGTACAACGCCAGCGCGTCGGCATCCTGACCGCCCGCAACCGCCCGATAGTGCGCCAACCGCGAAGCGTGTAGGCACTTGAAGACCTCGGCCGGGACTACGGGCATAACCGGTCACTGTGCCAGAAACAAGGAAGCCCCCCTCACAAGGAGGGAGGCTTCTTCACGAACAGCTCGGAGAACCGGCTGCATCTGCCAGCAAGCATACACCGGACCCGTCACGGCATCAACGGCTTGTGAAGGAGCGGCCCGCCGCCTCAGTAGCGAGCCCACGGGCTAGGACGCAATGACGTATGGACGTAATTACGTCTATACGTCATTGCGTCTTGACGTTCTGCGCCAGCCACTGTTCGGCCAGGTCCGTGAGGATTCTGCTCATGCTCGTGTCCTGATCCAGCGCGGCCTGCTTCAACCCACGCACCGTGGCACGAGGCAGATAGACGGTGGCGCGCTGCATGTCGTCGGTGGGGGAGCGGAACGCTTCGGCCGCCCGTTTCGCCGGTTCCGTCTTCACCCGCGCGGCCATCTTCGAAGACAGATCAGACATGGACTAGCGCCTCCATCAATTCGTTCAACACGTCGTCATAGCCGTGCAGCTGGCTCGGAGCCGAACCGAACGCCCGCCGAATCCCCTCACGCCGCACGATCCGCGTCCCGATCACTGGCACCCCCTCGTTCTCAAGCAGGGTTTTCACCTCATCGGCTAAACGGGTGCGCAGGTCCACACCGGTCAAAAGGACAGCAGTGGGTCTGTGTGCGGTGATCTCCAGGGTTGGCCATACGCGGCGCACGTCCAGCGGTGAGGCCCCCGTGGGCACTACGACCAGATCGGCGAGTTCGATCGCTTCCTGGATAACCTGGGCCGTGCCAGGGGGAGTGTCGACGATCGTCAGATCCTGACGGCCGTTGACGTCGAGTGGCCGCCGGGCCGGCACCACGGGGAAAGGAAACGGGTCGTCGGCCGCCGCCGCCGCCCACTCCAGCGCCGACCCCTGAGGGTCGGCATCGATAAGCACGACATCAAGGCCACGGCGATGCGCGGCCACCGCGAGATACACCGCCGACGTTGTCTTCGCAACGCCGCCTTTGGTGTGCACCAAAGAGACTGTAGGCATGCCGCCAGTATACGTCACAGTGCAATGACGTATATGCGTCATTGCACTGTGACGTTATTACGTCCGGCCAGTTCAGGGCACACTTCCAGCATTGTGATCTGACCGTAACAACCTGATTTGTCGGGATTCCGGCCGACAAGCCGGCATTAGAGGGCATGCCACTACCAATCCCAAACGCCAACCCCTCCAGCGGTGCCGAGCACTTCGGCGAACCGGACGTTGCACCCCGCAGGTCTATACCTGCTCAGGCGAGACCTGGAACTGCCGCCACCTGCCACGCGACGGAAAACAGCTCCAGGGCCGGTACTTCCCCCGTGTACCGGAACCACGACGAGAAAGGTGCGGCCAGTGCCAGGTAAAGCACGCTGTGCCAGCCCAGAAGAAGAGAGCGGGACTACAGCCAGCTCCAGGAGCCATCTCCTGACCACCGAACAAGGAGACGCCCAATGAGCGAATCCATCCTGATCGTCGTGGCGATCATCGTCGTGGCGATCACGGTCCTGGGCCTGGCGATCTGCGTGCTCGCGGGCTACCTGGCCCGCATTCCCGACTCCAAGGTCACCATCGGCGAAGTCGGCCGAGCAATCGGTGCCATCGTCGGGGTCGGCCTCGAAGCGGTGGCCACGATCATCACGTCCGTGCGACGACCGTGAGAAGCCCCGCCTCATGGGGGGAAGGGGAGCGGACTTCCTCGGCCTCGATTGTGGCGAAACGGTGGGTGGTGGCCAGTGCGAGGAAGTCGGGCGGGAAACGCTGGCCAGGCTCCAGGGGTCCGATCTACTCGGCCTGGGGCACCCCGGCACGATCCAAGAACTCGTTGAGCGCCGCATCCACGATGTCGGTGACCGCGTACCCACGGTCCTTCAACACCTCCACGCGCTGCTGCGTGCCTGGACGCACATAGGTGTTCAACGGCACCTTCTGCTGCCGCTTACGCAGCGGCAGCGCGCTACTGCCGGCGTCGGCCGCGCCGCCGTCGAGAGCATCACCAGCCGAATCGGGCATGCACGCATGCTACATGCATCACTAAAAGTAGGTTGCACGCAATTTGCTTGCATGTATGCACGCACGCTCTTACAGTGGTGGGCATGGAAACCCTCGGCACGGTCCAAGACGACGTGAGTGCGGTCCGGGACTTCGCGTCCCAGGTCCGTGCGCTGTGCGCGCAGCTGACAGCCAATCCGTTCAACACCCCCGCCGCAGAAAAGCTCCTCGATCTGCTCCTGGAAGACGCCCCGGCAGTGGATCTCGCCTTCCAACGGGTGTTGCGGTCGGTGATCTACGAGCCCGCATCGACCGGCGCCCCGATCCTGGACATGCTCGGCGGCCCACGCTGTACCGCGCTGGTCGTCGGCGCGGCGGCCTAAAGTCGGCCCTGATGAGCACACCCTCGCCGCCGCCGAAGCCAGGCTCCACGGAGCACTGGCAGGCATGGCTGCAGCGGTACGGCGGTGACTACACCGATGACGCCGAGCGCCGCGCCGCCTACCGGGACTTCACGACGAACCTGGACACCATCCAAGCCGTCTTCTCCCAGTCCGATGACATGCACGTCGCCGGCTACCTCGAAGCCCACGAACGGGTGGCCAGCGGCGACGCAGACAGCCCCGACGCCGCCGAGACATGGGTTCCAGGCCATCTCACCGGCCACGCGCGGGCGGACTGGCTCGAAGGCTTCCGCTCCCACTTCGAGCCCTAGGCCCAGCCCTGGGGAGGAAGCGGTCGGAATCGTGACACCACGCTTTCCGGCCCGCACCGCACGCCCTCGCCGCGTGCACGCCTGCATGTCCGAAACCATGCCGCCACCCGTCGATCCCGCAATTCACCGCGCGGTCCAAACCGTCTACACCACCAACCTCGGGCTACCCGAGGAATGGACCCAGGCCCATCGAGCGGACTTCATCGATGCCGAGGTCGACAAGATCACCTGGATGGCCCGCGCAACGGCCGCGACCTTAGGGGAGCGCAGCATTCAAGACTGGACACGCCGCCACGGTGGCCACCTCCCGAACCTGTCGACGCAAGGCGCATTGAGGGCTCAGGCCCGCGCCCAGGCGGTACGCCAGGTCCTCAGCACGGAGCTGTACGAACTCATCATCGATCCCGACACCAACTAGCCCCGGAAAGCGCACCGGCGGCATGACCTCACCAGTCACAAAAACATCACAAACCCCGGCGTGTCCTGTATCAGATACCGCGTTGTTGCTGGCAGTCTTCGATTCATGCCTCGACCCCGTAAAGGCGACCGCGTGGAACTGCTCACCCGCCCGGAGCGTCTCGTTTCCGAAAAGATCAAGCAGCAGGCCGCCGACCGAGGCATGTCTGTCTCGCAATACGTGGCCGACCTGTTGGCCATCCAGGCCGGCCATCCCGAGCTGGTCCGCGAACTAGACAAGGAGGTTCTGCCGCTGGCGATGTGATCACCCGCCAGGACCTCGAAAAGTTTTGCTTGGAGGGCAGGGTCTTGGCATACGTGACATCTGAATAGCTGGTGTGCGGATTCTCCCGCTGACATGACGAAGGCCCCGCGTTAGCGAGGCCCTGTCGGGGGTTTCGAACCGAGTTCGCAGCTCGGTTCCGGGTCCGCACCCATTCCCCGAAGGGATCTGTCTTGCTGGACAGTTCTCACGGTAGCGCACGCCCTGAAGCTGCACCAGCTTCGGCGCGCGATCGGTGCGCAAACCGTGACCTCTTGAGCACACGCCCGCGTTGGGCGAACAATGCGTGGCCGACGCCGCTTGGCGCGTCTGTAGCTTCTGCTGCTCCCAGTCCGCATGTGGTGCGTGCGCTGGCGCACGAGCGTCGCCGTGACTGGGTGACGCGCGCCGGCTCCTGCGCACCGTCTGCGCCGATGTGGACCAGTCGCGCCGGGTGGCTCGACGGGCTGTCGCGGTGGGTGCACTCCCCGGCGTTCGGGCAGCTGTGCGCTGAGGCGCGGGTGTCCATCACGACGGCCACGCTGTTGTCGATCGCCACGGTGATGGCCGAGCACGCCGATCACGGCACCGGCCGCCACGTCGCTGTCACCCGCGCGACAATCGCCGACAAGGTGGGTTGCGACGTGCGCACGGTGACCGCCGCGTGGCGCGTGCTGCGGGTCTCCAGATGGGCTGTCGAAGCGCAGCGGGGCCACGGTTCGACAAACACCCCCAGCGTCGGCCGTCGACCCTCGGTGTACCACCTGGTGCCGCGTCGCGAAGCCCGTCCAGCGACCGGTCCGCTCGTGCATGATTTCCACCTACCGCCGTCAGGCGGTGTTGGTTGTTCTTCTCCCGTAGGGAGTTACTCACCAAGCGGGCGCGCGAGCGCGCCCGCCAACCGATGCTGCGACAAAACACGACAAGCACGGCCGCGGCGCGCTACCGCGCGCCCGCTCGCCATCCAGAAACTGGCGGCTGGACTGGTCGCGATCACGCACGGTCTGGACCGCGCCCACATCGGTGCAATCTGCGATGCGCTCAGCGGCGTCGGCATCGACCCTGCGGTGTGGTCTGCGCGTGCGGTCAACGACGCGCTCAACGCCGACATGCGCGCCCGAGGAACGACGTGGCCCGACCACATCGCCAACCCCGGTGCATTCCTCGCCAGCCGGTTACGACGACTGTCCTGGACACCCCCCGAGAAAACGATCCCGACAAAGGCCGGCGGCTGCGCCGCCCCCAGCATCGACCAGACGCCGCAACCGGTGGTGCTCACCGACGCAGCGCGCGCGGTCATCGCAGCCCGCCAAGAAGAGATCCGCCAGATCCTCACTGCACGCTCCCAACGCGCCCGTGTGATGGCCCGCACCCATCACACGTTCATTGCAGCGACAGCGGCCTATCGTTGAGATGACCCACGCCACCACGCCCTAGTGGTTGCCAAACTGGGCCAGTGGGTTTCACCCGAACGGGTGCGCCAGCAGCGGGCGGCTACACCACATGACCGTGGGAGAGATGCGTTGTGGATCTGATCGTTCTGGTGGCGCTGGCCGTGATCATCACCGTAACCGTTGTGGTGGTTCAGCGAAAGCAGCCACGCACACCGTTCAACACCCCCGGACAGTTCACCCGTGCTGGGCATCCGAGCGCGCATCCATCTGATGCAGTGCAGCGCTGGATAGCGCTGCACGACTACGCCGCCGCGCACCGGTTGCGTCTGCTGTATGTGCAGAAGGTCTATGAGCGTCACCCCAAGAAGGGGTGCAAGGCGCGGGTGTCGATCTATGGTGAGCCTGGCTCGACGTGGCGTGATGCGTGGTTCTGGCATCACCAGGTACAGCCGGGCTCGGTGGTCGCCGTCGCAGCCAGCCAGGGGTGGGGCTCCCACAGCCGCCGCGATGACGTGCTGTTCATCGGGTCCCAGGACCGCGCCGGAGTGCACGCCACTCTCGACGCCGCCACCGTGCGCCGAGCGCAGCGCCAGCACCATCGACCGCCGCCACCACTACGCCCGCCTCAGCACTAACTCGCTCATCCATCTCGTCATCCAATTTTCCTTCCGCTCAACGTGTCTCACTTGCGCACGCTCCACCACCCCACTTACATACCTCAGCTCCTCTCGCCCTCACCCCGTTTTCCACAGACCTCAAACCCAACACACCTCTTGCATGAAGGTCACGGTTTGGTAACGGTCCCTGGTTTGGTGGTGGCTTCGGCAGCGCGAATTCTGAGACGGTCGGGCGCATGCGGAGGGCGGTGGTGTGCGCGTCATGGTGATGACGCTGCACAAGCTGACCGCCGGGGACGGCTACGTGTACCTGGTGCGGCAAGTCGCGGCCGCCGACAGCACCGAACGCGGTCGCTCCGCCCTGGCTGATTACTACTCGGCCAAGGGCGAATCACCGGGGCGTTGGGCCGGTCGCGGCCTGGCCGCGTTGGCTGATACCGGCGCGCGTGAGGTCAGCGACGAAGTGCGCCAACAGGTGTGGACCGTCGAAGGCGGATCGGTGGTCACTGAGGAGCAAATGAAGGCCCTGTTTGGGCTGGGTTTGCACCCCAACGCCGACAAAATCTCTGACCATCTGTCCCCACGATTGAATGTTCGCCCCTCCATCGCGGCCACCCAGTTGGGCCGCAAATACGCGGTGCGTGACGAGTCCTCGGAGTTCACCCGTCGTGTCGGGAAAGCGTTCCGCGCGCACAACATCGCCGCCGGGCTACCGGGCACGGCGACCATCGATGATGACGTGCGGGCAGGCATCCGTACCCGCGTCGCCACCGAGATGTTCGCCGAGCAATTCGACCGCGCACCAGCCGATGCGCGCGAGCTATCCGGGTTCATCGCACGCGCCACCCGGGCCCGCACCACCGCGGTGGCCGGCTACGACTTGACGTTCTCTCCGGTGAAGTCGATTTCGGCGTTATGGGCGATCGCCCCACCGGAGGTTTCCGAACAAATCGAAGCTGCGCACGAGGCCGCGGTGGCCGACGTGTTGGAGTGGCTCCAAGACAACGCCACCTTCACCCGTACTGGCACCAACGGTGTCGCCCAGGTCGACACCGAAGGGCTCATCGCCGCGGTGTTCACCCACCGCGATTCGCGTGCCGGGGACCCCGATCTGCACACCCATGTCGCGATCTCCAACAAGGTGTCTTACCTCGATCACAATGGGGTGCGCCGCTGGCTCGCTTTGGATGGCCAACCGTTGCACCGGGTCATCGTGGCGGCCTCGGAGATGTACAACACCCGCATGGAAGCCCACACCATCGACCGCCTCGGTGTGGACTTCGCCGAGACCTCCCGGGGACGCGGGAAGCGACCCGTGCGCGAGATCGTCGGCATGTCCATGGAATTGATGACGCGCTGGTCGAGCCGGCGCACGGCGATCAAGGCCCGTACCGCCGAGTTGGCCAAGGCGTTTCAGCACGATCACGGCCGCGAACCGACCACCATAGAGTCCCTCGCGTTGGCCCAACAAGCGACGTTGGAATCGCGCGAAGCCAAGCACGAACCGCGCTCGCTGGCCGAACAGCGCGACACCTGGCGCCACCAAGCTGTCGAGGTCCTGGGCCACGACGGAGTAGAGCGCATGCTAGCCAACGTTCTGACCGCCGAACGCGGCCACACGACACCGGAGATCACTGACGAATGGGTGGCGTCGCAGGCTGGCGCACTGATCGCCACGGTGTCCGAATCGCGGGCGACCTGGCAGCGTCATCACGTGCGTGCCGAAGCGCTCCGCGTCGTGCGCAACGAGGGTGTCGCACACGTGTCGCAGCTTGTCGAACGGCTCACCGCCACCGCACTATCTGAGGCGTTCTCGGTGCCCCATGCCCGCGTCGACGACGCCGAGTTGGGTGAGCCTGTCGCGTTGCGTCGCCGCGACGGTTCCAGCGTCTACAGCCGCCACGGCACCGCGACCTACACCAGCGCTGACATCCTCACCGCCGAGCGGCGAATCCTGGCCGCAGCGCACCAACTCGATGGCCGTGTCACGGCCACGACAGACGTGCGTTTGGCCCTCACGGACGCCGCCGCGCGCGGCAAACCCCTCAACGACGGCCAAGCCGCTCTGGTGGCCCAAATGGCCCTCGGCGGCCGCCGCGTCGGGCTCGCGTTGGCCCCGGCGGGGGCGGGCAAAACCACCGCCATGGCCGCCCTGGCGCACGCCTGGCGCAGCTCCGGCGGACAGGTCCTCGGGTTGGCCCCCACCGCGGCCGCGGCGATCGTGCTCGGCGAAGACCTGGGCGCAACCACTGACACCCTCGACAAGTACGTGCACTGCACCGATGAGAACAACGCCGCGATCTACGGCACTCCGGACTGGTTCACCCAGGTCGGTCCCGACACCCTCATCGTGGTCGACGAGGCCGGCATGGCCTCCACCCCCGGTCTGGACGCCATGATCACCCACGCCCTCGCAAAAGGCGCGAGTGTGCGTCTGGTCGGTGATGACGCCCAGCTCGCCTCCATCTCAGCCGGCGGGGTGCTGCGCGACATCGCCACCGACACCGGAGCCCTCACGCTCTCGGAGGTGGTGCGGTTTCACTCCCGCGCCGAAGCCGCCGCCTCCCTCGCGTTGCGCGGCGGGGACCCCGCCGGGATCGGCTTCTACCTCGATGCCGGCCGCATCCACATCGGCACCGAACAGACCTCCGCCGACGCCGCCTTCACCGCCTGGCAGGCCGACCAGGACGCCGGCCGCGACAGCCTGCTGCTGGCTCCCACCAACGCGATCGTCAACGAACTCAACGTCCGGGCACGCACCACACGGCTGGCCGCGGCGCTCGACGAGGCAGACCCGCACGCGACGCCGGGCCGCGAGACCGTGCTGTCTGATGGCCTGGCCGCCGGCGTCGGGGATGTCATCCGCGCCCGCCGCAACAACCGCCAGCTGCCCCTGTCGGGCACCGATTACGTCCGCAACGGCTACACCTTCACCATCGTCGACATCGCCCCAGACGGGGCGCTGAAGGCTCGTCATCGCGGCACCGGCCGCGAGATCACCCTGCCGGCGGACTACGTCACCGACCACGTGACGCTGGGATACGCGGCCACCATCGACGCCGCCCAAGGCTCCACCGCCGGGCACGCCTGCCACGTCGTCGGCGCCGAACACCTGACGCGCCAACACCTTTACGTCGCGCTCACCCGCGGCCGCGCCGAAAACCACCTCTACCTGTCGACCGCCGAAACCGACCCGCACCGCATCCTTGCCCCGAAAGCCACCCACCCCGACACCGCCGTCGATGTCCTGTCCCGGATCGTGGCCCGCGACGGTGCCCAGGTCTCGGCCACCACCGCCGCCCGCCAGGCCGCCGACCCCGCCCGCCGCCTGGCCGCGGCCGCCGATATGTTCACCGATGCCCTCGCCACCGCCGCCGAAAACCAACTCGGTGAAGGGGCACGTGCACGCTTGGACGCCCTCGCCGAATCCGTGCACCCCGATCTCACGACCTGCACCGCGTGGCCGGTCCTGCGCCGCCGCCTGGCCATCCGCGCACTATCCGGCGCCGATCCGGCCGAGCTGCTCACCGCCGCGCACGCCCGCGGCGGCCTCGACGACGCCGCTGACGCGGCCGCCGTCCTGGACTACCGCATCGACCTCACCGGTGGCGACGGCCGCGTCAGCGGGCCGCTGCGCTGGCTACCCGCCATCCCCACCGTCCTGGCAGACAACCCGCACTGGGGTGACTACCTGCACCGCCGCGAACACCTCGTCACCGACCTGGCCTACCAAATACGCGACAACGCCCG
>Ga0310345_10001345_pt1 | contig 27780 bp, 20 predicted proteins | sample HC15DNA20500_MG_FD_204667 | JGI IMG/M metagenome (GOLD analysis project Ga0310345, IMG submission 204667) | Marine microbial communities from station ALOHA, North Pacific Subtropical Gyre - HC15-DNA-20-500_MG | ecosystem: Environmental > Aquatic > Marine > Oceanic | place: Pacific Ocean: North... | reverse complement strand
AGATGGTGATGCCGGGCGACAACGTGTCGTTCACGGTGGAGCTGATCGCGCCGATCGCGATGGAAGAGAAGCTGCGCTTCGCCATCCGTGAAGGCGGCCGGACTGTCGGTTCGGGCGTCGTGTCGAAAATTCTCGACTGAGAATTCTCGGCCAGGCTCGCCGGGTGAGCGGCAGGCGTGTTTCCAGGGGAAACATGTTGGGAGCTCACACCGCGACATTCCAGGCGCGAGTAGGGTGGGCGATATCGCTCACCCCACACCAAACCACTCTCACGGCGCGTCACCCCACCGGTGGCGCGCCGTTCGTCTTGCACCGCCCCCTTGCGTCCCCATATCGCCAGAAACCCGGCAGCAGGGGATGCCCATGTCCGACACCCGACCCGTCCTCGTCACCGGAGCCTCGGGCTTCATCGCCCGTCACATCCTGCTGGAGCTGCTGCGCCGCGGCTATCGCGTGCGCGGCTCGCTTCGGTCGATGGACAGGGCCGACGGCATCCGCGCCGATCTGCGCCCGCATCTGGACGATCCCGCGCTGGCGGACACGGCGCTGGAATTCGTGCCGCTCGACCTCACCCGCGACGCGGGCTGGGACGCGGCGCTGGATGGCGTCTCGGCGCTGATCCATACCGCATCGCCCTTCCCGCTGAGCCAGCCGAAGGACCCGCAGGACATCATCCGCCCCGCCGTCGACGGCACGGCGCGGGCGCTGAACGCCGCGCTGGCCGCAGGGGTGGGCCGCGTCGTCCTGACCTCGTCGATCGCCGCCGTGGTCACCGCCGACCCGCTCCACCGCGAGACCGACCGGACCGAGGCGGACTGGTCCGACCCGGACCACCCGGCGATCACGCCCTACGGCGCGTCGAAGACCCTGGCCGAGCGCCGGGCGTGGGAGATTGCCGCCGCCGATCCGTCCCTGCGGCTGACCACCGTCAATCCCGGCCTCGTCCTCGGCCCGCCGGTCGGCAACGACTACGGCTCCTCGCTCCGCGTGGTCGAGCGCTTCCTGAAGGGCAGCGATCCGGCGGTGCCGCGCCTGATCTTCGACATTGTGGACGTGCGCGACGTCGCCCGCCTGCACGTCGTCGCAATGGAAAACGACGCCACGGCCGGAGAGCGGCTGATCTGCACCGCCGGGGCCATGTGGATGCCCGACCTGGCCGCGCTGCTGGCGGAGGATCACCCCGACCGGAAGATACCGACCCGGGTCGCGCCGCCGTGGCTGATGCGGATCGTCGGCCTCTTCGATCCGGTGGTGCGGTCGCTGCTGCCGGTCCTTGGCATGCGCACCGTGGCGAGCGCGGCGAAGGTCCGGCGGCTGACGGGCATCGACTTCATCCCGCCGCGCGACGCCCTGCGCGCCTCCGCCCGCTTCCTGATCGAGTCCGGCAGGGTCTGAGCGGCCCGGGCCTCCGCGCCGGGGGCCGCGGCGAGCGGAGGGGGGATGTTTTCCGCTGGAACGCCGCGCCACGGCGCGGCACTCTGCCCGGCATGACCGACTGCATCCACTTCGCCTACGCGATGAACGGTCCCGACCGGGGCCGGAAGCTCGACGGCGCCAATGCCGTCGAGGTGCTGCGCGACAGCGCCCTCGGCTGGGTCCATCTGGCGGCCGACCATCCCGACACCAAGGCCTGGATCCGCACCAACCTGTCCTATCTCGACGAGACGGTGACCGACGCGCTGCTGGTGCCCGCCACCCGCCCCCGCGCCACGGCGATCGGCAACGGCCTGCTGGTGATCCTGCGCGGCGTGAACACGAACGAGGGGCGCGATCCGGAAGACATGGTCGCCGTCCGCCTCTGGGCCGACGCCGAACGGATCGTGACGCTGGCCCGTCAGCGGGTGCGGGCGCTGGAGGACATCGCCGACGACATCGCCCGGGGCAGGGGCCCCACCGACGCGGGCGCCTTCCTGACCCGTCTGGCCGAGCGCCTGAACGCTCGGCTGGAGCCGCTGGTGAACGACCTCGACATCGAGACCGACTCGCTGGAGGAGGAGGTGATCGGCAATCCCGACCGCAACCTGCGCCGCCGCATCGTGGAGATGCGGCTGCAGGTGATCGAGCTGCGCCGCCATTCCGCCCCGCAGCGCGAGGCGCTGGCGGAGCTGGAGGATTCCGGCCACGAGCTGATCGACCCCGAGGACATGCGCCACCTGCGCGAGACGCGCGAACGGCTGACCCGGCAGGTGGAGAACCTGGACGAGATGCGCGAAAGCCTCGCCGTCCTGCGCGAGGAACTGGCCGGCCACATGTCCGACCGGCTGAACCGCAACATGTACATCCTGTCGATCCTCTCGGCGATCTTCCTGCCGCTGGGGTTCCTGACCGGACTCTTCGGGATCAACCTGGGCGGGATGCCGGGGGCGGACAGCCCCTGGGCCTTCTGGATCTTCACCGGCATCCTGACGGTGATCCTGTGCCTGCAGATCGGCGTGCTGCGGATGCTGCGCTGGATGTAGGCGCCGCGCGGGGCGGAGTTGCGGCAGAAGGGGACATCAGGCCCCTTGATCTTGTCCGCGCGCGCCTTTATCCGTCGCGTCGGCCCAGGGGTATAGCTCAGTTGGTAGAGCATCGGTCTCCAAAACCGAGGGTCGGGGGTTCGAGTCCCTCTGCCCCTGCCACTTCCCTCCGTCGAGATTCCCGTTCATGGGCTGCGCGTGTCGCACCTCCGTCATGCAGGCTCGGACCGTCGTGCCGCCTCCGGCGGGAGTATTTACGGGAAAGATGAAGGGGAGGCCGAGCGCGCCTTTCCATTCATCTTTCCTGAAATACTCCTCTTCCGTCGCGAGGGGCCGCGCTCAGCCCAGCCGTTGCAGCAGCTCGCGCGAGGGCTCGCCCGTCACGGCCATGCCGTTGGCCTGCTGGTACGCCCGGATCGCGGCCTCGGTCTTCTTGCCGAACACGCCGTCCGGCGTTCCCGCGTCGTAGCCCGCCGCCGTCAGCCGGGCCTGGATGCGCTTGCGGTCATCGATGGTCAGCCCGTAGCGGTCGGGCGGGAAGCTCGCCTGCAGCGGCCCGGCCCCCGCGATCCGGTCGGACAGGTGACCGACCCCGATCGCGTACTTGTCCGAATTGTTGTAGCGCAGGATCACGTTGAAGTTCGACGTGGTCAGGAAGGCCGGCCCCGACGCCCCCATCGGTTGCCGTAGCACCGCCGAGGCGCCGCCCGCCAGCCGCCCGCCATCCGCGCGGCGCACGCCGGCCGCCGCCCAGCCGTCCAGCGAGCGGCTGCCGGACATGCCCCCCGGCAGGATCACCTCGTAGCCCCAGGGCAGGCCGCGATTCCAGCCCGAGCGGTTCAGGTAGGCCGCCGCCGAGGCCAGCCCGTCGGTCGGATCGTCCGACCATATGTCGCGCCGCCCGTCGCCGCGGAAATCGACCGCATAGGCCTCGAACGTCGTGGGGATGAACTGGGTGTGCCCCATGGCCCCGGCCCAGGAGCCCACCATCCGGTCGGCGCTGGTGTCGCCGCGCTGGATGATCCGCAGGGCGGCCATCAGCTGCTTCTCGAAGAAATCCCCGCGCCGTCCGTCGTAGGCCAGGGTCGAGGTGGCCGAGATGACCGGGATCGTGCCGCGCCGCGTGCCGTAGTTGCTCTCCATCCCCCAGATAGCCGCGACCACGTTGGCGGGCACGCCGTAGCGGCCCTCGATCTCGCGCAGCAGGGCGCCGCGGGAGGCCAGAGCGGCGCGGCCGTTGCGCACCTTCTCCTCGTTGGCGGTGATGGCGAGGTAGTCCTCAAGCGTGCGGCTGACCTCGGTCTGGTTGCGGTCGCGCTCCACCACGCCGGGCAGGAAGCCCGCGCCGCGGAAGGCCTGTGCCAGCGTCGCGTCCGAGATCCCGCGCCCCGCCGCCCGCTGCCGGAACGAGGCCACCCAGGCGTCCCAGCCGGGGTTCGCCTGCGGCCTGAGCGCCGGGTCGGTGGCCGGCCCGCCCGGTGCCGTGCCCATCGTGACCCCGCCGCCGCCGCACCCGGCCAGCAGCGCCGCGCCGCCGCCTGCCATGATCCATCTGCGTGTGACCCGCATTGCCCGCATCCCCCGTTTGTCTCTGCTCTTGCCGTCACTGTCGCGCAGGCTCCGACCCGACACAAGCCGACCGCCGCCGATGCGGGGCCGCACTCGGCGAGCCGCCGCCGCCACGCATCTACATTTTCCTGCGCCAAATACTCACGGGGGTGTGGGGGCAGGGCCCCCGCGGACCTTGCCGCCCCGCACCCCACGTCTGCCTTGAAATCGCCCCCCGCCCCGCGTATGTCGCCACCAACCGGGCCCGGACGACGGGGCCCCGCCCGAGATACGCCCGAGACACGACCGGAGCCCCGCATGGCCAACCCGCTGCAGTTCATCAACCAGACCCGTGCCGAGATCGCCAAGGTGGTCTGGCCGACGCGGCGCGAGGTCCTGCTGACCACCGTGATGGTCTTCATCATGGCGACGCTCACCGCGATCTTCTTCGCGCTGGTCGATCTGCTGATCCGCACGGGCCTGCAGGGCCTGCTGGGCTTCTTCGGCTCGTAGGGCCGGCCGGACCCTCCCGGCCAGCCGGGGCTTGAATTCACCGGCGTTCGGCGGTATTCGCCCCGCAGTTTTCCCCGAAATGGCGTGCGGCGAGTCGAGTTGCACGCCGCTTTTTTATTGGGGAAACCCGAACGACGGCGCGACCGCGCCCCCAGACATCAAACGGCCCGCGCATCCCGCGGGCACGCAGAGGAACGGCAAGGCAGATGGCGAAGCGTTGGTATTCGGTGAGCGTCCTCTCGAACTTCGAGAAGAAGGTCGCCGAGCAGATCAGGACCTCGGTCGCCGAGAAGGGTCTGGAAGAGCAGATCGACGAGGTTCTCGTCCCCACGGAAGAGGTCATCGAGATCCGCCGCGGCAAGAAGGTCTCGACCGAGCGGCGCTTCATGCCGGGCTATGTGCTGGTGCATATGGAGATGTCGGACGAGGGCTATCACCTGGTGAACTCGATCAACCGCGTCACCGGCTTCCTCGGGCCCCAGGGCCGTCCGATGCCGATGCGCGATGCCGAGGTGAACCAGATCCTCAACCGCGTCCAGGAGGGCGAGGAGACGCCGCGCACCCTGATCCACTTCGAGGTCGGCGAGCGCGTGAAGGTCAACGACGGCCCGTTCGAGGATTTCGACGGCATGGTCGAGGAAGTGGACGACGACAACCAGCGCCTGAAGGTGATGGTGTCGATCTTCGGCCGCGAAACCCCGGTCGAGCTGGAATTCACCCAGGTCTCCAAGCAGATGTAGGTCCCGGCGCCGTCGGCGCGGGCATGGCAGGCGGCGGGGCAGGGCTTCGCCGCCTTTTTCTTGCCCGGGCGCACCGCTTGCGGGTGACGGGCATCTGCTGCGCACTTGCGTTTCCGGTTGCCAGCCGCTTCGGAGGGCGTTATCAGCCGGGCCTCGTCCGGTTGCGTTCACGCGACCGGATTCGCCGTGGGAGGTGCGCGCATCGCGATGCGCAGACCGGACCACGCCACACAACCGCCCCGGCGTCGCGTCGCGGGGGAGATGGAAAAGGAGAAGGCCAATGGCCAAGAAACTCATCGGGCAGCTGAAGCTGCAGGTGAAGGCCGGTCAGGCGAACCCGTCGCCGCCGGTCGGTCCCGCGCTCGGTCAGCGCGGCATCAACATCATGGAATTCTGCAAGCAGTTCAATGCGAAGACGCAGGAGATGGAGCCCGGCGCGCCGTGCCCGACCGTGATTTCCTACTACCAGGACAAGTCCTTCACGATGGAAATCAAGACGCCGCCGGCGTCCTATTACCTGAAGAAGGCCGCGAAACTGTCGTCCGGGTCCAAGACCCCCGGCCGCTCGACCGCGGGCTCCGTGTCCCAGAAGCAGGTGCGCGAGATCGCCGAGGCGAAGATGCGCGATCTGAACGCCAATTCGGTCGAGGCGGCGATGCAGATCATCCTGGGCTCCGCCCGCTCCATGGGCATCGAGGTGAAGTGATGGCAAAGCTCGGAAAACGCGCACGCGCCGCACGCGAGGCCTTCGCCGGCAAGGAAAACCTGTCGGTCGAGGATGCCGTCGCGCTGATCAAGTCGAACGCCAACGCGAAGTTCGATGAAACCGTCGAGATCTCGATGAACCTGGGCGTCGATCCGCGCCACGCCGACCAGATGGTCCGCGGCGTCGTCGGCCTGCCGAACGGCACCGGCAAGACCGTCCGCGTCGCCGTCTTCGCCCGCGGGGCGAAGGCCGAGGAGGCCGAGAAGGCCGGCGCCGACATCGTGGGCGCAGAGGATCTGATGGAAACGATCCAGGGCGGCACGATCGACTTCGACCGCTGCATCGCCACGCCCGACATGATGGCCATCGTCGGCCGCCTGGGCAAGATCCTGGGCCCGCGCAACCTGATGCCGAACCCGCGCGTCGGCACGGTGACGATGGATGTCGCCCAGGCCGTCAAGGACGCCAAGGGCGGTCAGGTCCAGTTCAAGGCCGAGAAGGCGGGCGTCGTGCACGCCGGCGTCGGCAAGGTCTCGTTCGACGAGGGCAAGCTGGCCGAGAACATCCGCGCCTTCGTGGACGCGGTGTCCAAGGCCAAGCCCGCGGGCGCCAAGGGGACCTACATGAAGAAGGTCTCGCTCAGCTCCACCATGGGGCCGGGCGTGTCGGTCGACGTGACTTCGGCCACCGGCAACTGATCCAGGTGAAGGCGCCCCCGGGGGCGCCTTCTTCCTTTCCGGACGGCGCGACCGGGTGCGCCTGTTCCGAAGCGCCCGTGCGCGTCCCGCGCCATCCGGCGCCGGTGTCCGATCAACGGCCTCCGGATGCCGTCAGCGGCGGCACTTCCCCGGGTTCCCGGCCACATCTGATGCAGAAAGGAATCACGGCGCCGCGGATTTCCGTCGGCGGCTTGAGCCATGGGTCCGGCATGGGCAGACTCGGCCCGAACATGGGATGCCGAGCAGAATGAACATTGCCCATCGAGACAGCGCGCCGGGCACGGGCGAGGCGCTGGCCTGCGTGAACGACGCCTATCTGGCCCCCGGACCGCTGTTCGGGCCGATGGCGCTGACCGACGCGGCCGGGCGCGTGGTGCGGGAAGGCACGATCTACCGCCGCGGCAAGCCGATCGAGATGCTGCCGGCGCGGTCCGCCGAGGCCGACACGGCCGAGCGGATCGAAGGCACCTGGCTGTTCGCCGGGGACTTCTGGATGCACTTCGGGCATTTCCTCTTCGAAAGCCTCGGCCGGCTGTGGGCGATGCCGCGGATCGCCGACCGCATCGACGGGTTGATCTTCGTCTCGCCCCGCCGGCAGCCGCTGAAGGAAATCGCCTACGAGCGGTTCCAGTTCCGGCTGCTGCGTCTGCTGGGCATCGACCTTCCGATCCGGGTGGTGACGGAACCGGCGCGGGTCGACCGGCTCTACGTGCCCGAACAGGGCTGCGGGATGGGTGCCCTGTCCACCGGCACGCGCGCCTTCCGCGACTTCGTGACGACGCAGCTCGGCCGGTCGGTGACGCCGGGGCCGGCGCGCAGGGTCTACATCTCGCGCACCGGATACCAGCTTCAGCGCGGCGGCATCTTCGGCGAGCACCTGATCGAGGAGTTCCTGGCCGAGGAGGGCTACGTCAGCTTCCAGCCCGAGCGCGCTCCGCTGGAGGAGCAGGTGGCCACCTATCTGGGGGCGGAGAAGGTGATCTCTCCGGACAGTTCGGCGCTGCATTTCGTGGGCTTCGTGGCGCGGCCGAAGCAGGACATCGCGATCCTGCTGCGGCGGGTCGGCGGCGCGTCGGACATGCTGCCGCAGCTGACCGCCTTCACCGGACGGACTCCGCTGGTGATCGACCGGATCGAAAGCTATCAGGTCCACGACGCCACCCGCAACGAGACCTGGGCGCGGTTCGCCGAGCTGGACATGGCCGGTGTCGGCCGCGACCTGGCCGAGGCCGGTTTCATCGAGCGGCCGGAGATCTGGGCCGGCCCGAGCCACCGCCGCAGGCGCCGGATGGCGGTCTGGCACGAACGCCGTGTAGGGGCGTCGCTGCGCCGAGAGGGTCGCGACAGCTTCGTCTGGACGGATTTCTCCTCCGAAGACTGAAGGTTGCCCGCCCGGTGCCGCCGGGATTGTCGGCCTCCGATCAACAATCGCCTTAATTTGCCCACATTCGCCACGCAGATTGTCCGGCGAGGCAGGATGTTACAGAGCATTCGACGGCGGCGGCGCACCGGGAAAACCCGGGCGCTGCGCCTGTCGACGGTAAGCGGTTTTGCGGCCTCGGGGTAGAAAGACACGAGGACAGAACACGTGACCGACGGGCAGTCGATCCGTGCGCGGGGCATCCCCGCGTGGACGGACGGAATGCGTCTGGCGGTGCGGGATCGGAGGTCGGCATGCTGACCGTCGGGACCATCCTGCGCGAACCGCTTGGCACCACACTGAAATTTGTCGCCTGGTATCTGGCGCAGGGCGCGGATCGCATCGTGCTGTGCTTCGACGATCCGGCCGACCCGGCGATCGAGGCGCTGGAAGGCGTGGAGGGGGTGGAATGCCACCGCTGCACGCCCGCCTTCTGGGAATCGCTGCGGATCCAGCCCCATGCCCGCTTCACCAAGCGGCAGAACCGGGCGATGGAATTCGTCTACCGCTCGGTGTCGGAGGGGTGGTTCCTGAACGTCGACAGCGACGAGCTGATCTGGCTGGACGGTCGCACCCTGGCCGAGGAGGCGGCGGACCAGCCCGCCGAGGTGCGCGGCCTGACCATCCGCCCGGCCGAGAACATCCGCCCCGCGATCGACACCGGCCAGTTCCATTTCCGCACGCCGATGCCCCGCTGGGTGATGCGCAATATCTACGGGGATCTGGCCGAGGCGATGCAGGCGCGCAGCGGTCTGACCGGACACAGCTTCGGCAAGAGCCTGACGCGGGCGGGCTTCCGCGGCGCGTCGGTCCGGCAGCACTGGGTGACCAGCGTGAAGGGCGAGGTGCTGAGCGACCGGGTGATCGGTCGCGACGAGGGCGCCTGGCTGCTGCACTTCTTCGACCAGGGCTACGACGTCTGGCGGCACAAGCTGCCGTGGCGGCTGTCGTCACGCGGGTTCCGGGGGCCGATGCGCGACGTGATCGACAGCACGATGCAGGACGGCGACGAGGCCGGGCTGCGCGCGATCTACGACGCGATGTACGTCTTCGACGAGGCGCGGCTGGAGAAACTGCGCCACGGCCGGTCGTGCCTCGACCTGAGGCTGGATTTTTCCGCCGTCCTGGGGCAGTATCTTCCGGGATCGGCCGCTCTGGCGGCGTGATCCCGGCAGCGAAGGGCCGCCCCGTGCGGCCCCCGCGCCACCAGCGGCCGCCCCGCGCGGCCCGCATGACCGGAGGGCCGGGGTCGGCGGCCCGTGACCGTCGGGACGGATTTTTCGTCCCGGCCTCTTCACATTCCGGCAGAAACCCCTTAACAGCACCCTGTCCGAGCGGTCGCGCCTGCGCGTCCGTGCGGATGATTCGTCCGAGACGGCGGGTGGCATGTGCCCGAAAGGCCTTGCCGTAATTCCTGCCCGAGACGGGAAAAGACCAGATTTCTTCGAGCCGCCGCGTGATCCGCGTCGCTTCGGGGCGAGATTGGACGGACCCGTAAGGACCCGAAATGTCGGGGCTTTATGTCCCGGCAGAACCGAGCCGGAGGGTCTGACCCTCCATAACTGGAGTGAAACTGTGGATAGAGCCCAGAAAGAGAAAGTGGTCGAGGAACTCGGCCAGATCTTCGAAAGCTCTGGCGTCGTTGTGGTGGCACACTACACCGGCCTCACGGTTGCCGAGATGCAGACGCTTCGTGCCCAGGCCCGCGAGGCCGGGGGCAGCGTCCGCGTCGCCAAGAACAGGCTCGCCAAGATCGCCCTGGAGGGCAAGCCCTGCGCAAGCATGGCTCCGCTCCTTTCGGGCATGACCGTTCTCACCTATTCCGAAGACCCCGTCGCGGCAGCGAAGGTGGCCGAGGAATTCGCCAAGAAGAATCCGAAGTTCGAGATTCTCGGCGGCGCAATGGGCGAGAACGCTCTGGACCGGGCCGGTGTCGAGGCCGTGTCGAAAATGCCGTCGCGCGAGGAGCTCATCGCTACCATCGCAGGCATGATCGGCGCACCCGCATCGAACATCGCCGGGGCCATTGGCGCACCTGCTTCGAACATCGCTTCCATCCTCTCGACCATCGAGGAAAAGGCCGAAGCGGCGTAAGGCAATCGGGAACGGCCGGGGGTTGCAACCCCTCGCGTTGGAACACATCTGAACATACGGAACCACGAAAATGGCTGATCTGAAGAAACTGGCAGAAGAGATCGTCAACCTGACGCTTCTCGAAGCGCAAGAACTGAAAACCATCCTGAAGGACGAGTACGGCATCGAGCCCGCAGCGGGCGGCGCCGTCATGATGGCAGGCCCCGCCGGCGGCGGCGACGCGGCCGCAGCCGAGGAAGAGAAGACCGAATTCGACGTCATCCTGAAGTCGGCCGGCGCTTCCAAGATCAACGTCATCAAGGAAGTCCGCGGCATCACCGGCCTGGGCCTGAAGGAAGCCAAGGACCTCGTCGAGGCCGGCGGCAAGGCCGTGAAAGAGCAGGTCTCGAAAGCCGAAGCCGAAGAGATCAAGGCGAAGCTGGAAGCAGCCGGCGCCGAAGTCGAACTCAAGTGATCCCGCTTTCGGCGGGATCATCCCGGGCCTGACCCGGGATCTCCTGCCGAAGTCGATACCCCGGGCACATCCGGGGCGCGATCACGCAAGTCGAAAGGCTGGATCCGGCAAATTCCGGGTCCAGCCGAACCTGTCTCGGACAGGTCCCGGCGCAAGGCCGGGACCTTTCCAAGGCGAGGTTCCGGAATCGGGAGGCGGCCCCTGGGAAGGCTGCCAGGCATGGATCCCGGACCCCCCTGTCTCGCAAGGTGCGCGCCCGATGCCCGGCGGCCGTCGCACTCGCTGAGAAACGAAAGGTGACATCCGTCATGGCTCAGACCTTCCTCGGTCAGAAACGTCTTCGCAGGAACTACGGCAAGATCCGCGAAGTACTCGAAATGCCGAACCTCATCGAGGTTCAGAAATCCTCCTACGATCTGTTCCTGAAGTCCGGCGACCAGCCCGACCCCGCCGATGGCGAGGGGATCAAGGGCGTCTTCCAGTCGGTCTTCCCGATCAAGGATTTCAACGAGACCGCCGTTCTGGAATTCGTGAAGTACGAGCTCGAGCGTCCGAAGTACGACGTCGAGGAATGCCAGCAGCGCGACATGACCTACAGCGCGCCGCTGAAGGTGACGCTGCGCCTGATCGTGTTCGATGTGGACGAGGACACCGGCGCCAAGTCGGTCAAGGACATCAAGGAACAGGACGTCTTCATGGGCGACATGCCCCTGATGACCCCGAACGGGACGTTCATCGTGAACGGGACCGAGCGGGTGATCGTGTCCCAGATGCACCGGTCCCCGGGCGTCTTCTTCGACCACGACAAGGGCAAGACCCACAGCTCGGGCAAGCTGCTCTTCGCCTGCCGCATCATTCCCTACCGCGGCTCCTGGCTCGATTTCGAATTCGACGCCAAGGACATCGTCTTCGCCCGGATCGACCGCCGCCGGAAACTGCCGGTGACGACCCTGCTCTATGCCCTCGGCATGGATCAGGAAGAGATCATGAACGCCTATTACGAGACCGTCGACTACAAGCTGCGCAAGGGCACCGGCTGGGTCACGAAGTTCTTCCCCGAGCGGGTGCGCGGCACCCGTCCGACATATGACATCGTCGACGCCGATTCCGGCGAGGTCGTGTTCGAGTCCGGCAAGAAGGTCACTCCCCGCGCGGTCAAGAAGCTGATCGACGAGGGCACGGTGAAGAACCTGCTGCTGCCCTTCGACCGGATCGTCGGCAAATTCGCCGCGCGCGACATCATCAACGAAGAGAACGGCGCTATCTATGTCGAGGCCGGCGACGAGCTGACCATCGAATACGACAAGGAAGGCGACATGGTCGGCGGCACCGTGAAGGAGCTGATCGACGCGGGCATCACCGACATCCCGGTGCTGGACATCGACAACATCCAGGTCGGTCCGTACATGCGCAACACGATGGCCGCGGACAAGAACATGAACCGCGACACCGCGCTCATGGACATCTACCGCGTCATGCGCCCGGGCGAGCCCCCCACTGTGGAGGCTGCGTCGGCTCTGTTCGACACGCTGTTCTTCGACAGCGAGCGCTACGACCTGTCCGCCGTCGGCCGGGTCAAGATGAACATGCGCCTGGCGCTGGACGCCGAGGACACCGTCCGCACCCTCCGCAAGGAGGACATCGTCGCCTGCGTGAAGGCGCTGGTGGACCTGCGCGACGGCCGCGGCGAGATCGACGACATCGACCACCTCGGCAACCGCCGGGTGCGCTCGGTCGGCGAGCTGATGGAGAACCAGTACCGCGTCGGCCTGCTGCGGATGGAGCGGGCGATCAAGGAGCGCATGTCCTCGGTCGAGATCGACACGGTGATGCCGCAGGACCTGATCAACGCCAAACCGGCGGCGGCGGCGGTGCGCGAATTCTTCGGCTCGTCGCAGCTGTCGCAGTTCATGGACCAGACCAACCCGCTGTCGGAAGTGACGCACAAGCGGCGCCTGTCGGCCCTCGGGCCGGGCGGTCTGACCCGTGAACGCGCGGGCTTCGAGGTCCGCGACGTCCACCCGACCCACTACGGCCGGATGTGCCCGATCGAGACGCCGGAAGGTCCGAACATCGGTCTGATCAACTCGCTCGCGACCTTCGCCCGGGTGAACAAGTACGGCTTCATCGAGACCCCCTATCGCAAGGTCGAGAACGGTCAGGTGACGGACGAGGTCCGCTACATGTCCGCGACCGAGGAGATGCGTCACACCGTGGCGCAGGCGAACGCCAATCTCGACGACAGCGGCAAGTTCGTGAACGACCTGGTGAACACCCGGAAGTCCGGCGAATACACCCTCAGCCCGAACGAGATGGTCGATCTGATCGACGTCTCGCCGAAGCAGCTGGTGTCGGTCGCGGCCTCGCTGATCCCGTTCCTGGAGAACGACGACGCGAACCGTGCGCTGATGGGCTCGAACATGCAGCGTCAGGCGGTTCCGCTTCTGCGGGCCGAGGCGCCGCTGGTCGGCACCGGGATCGAGGGCATCGTGGCCCGCGACTCGGGCGCCGCGATCATGGCGCGCCGCGCGGGCATCATCGACCAGGTCGATGCGCAGCGGATCGTGATCCGCGCGACGGCCGATCTGGAACCGGGCGATCCGGGTGTGGATATCTATCGCATGCGCAAGTTCCAGCGCTCGAACCAGAACACCTGCATCAACCAGCGCCCGCTGGTGAAGGTGGGCGACACGGTCGAGAAGGGCGAGGTCATTGCCGACGGTCCGTCGACGGACATGGGGGAACTGGCGCTCGGCAAGAACGTCGTCGTCGCCTTCATGCCGTGGAACGGCTACAACTACGAGGACTCCATCCTCATCAGTGAACGCATCGCCCAGGACGACGTCTTTACCTCGATCCACATCGAGGAATTCGAGGTCGCCGCACGCGATACCAAGCTGGGGCCGGAAGAGATCACCCGCGACATTCCCAATGTCGGCGAGGAAGCCCTGCGCAACCTCGACGAGGCGGGCATCGTCTACATCGGCGCGGATGTGGAGCCTGGGGATATCCTTGTTGGCAAGATCACTCCGAAGGGCGAGAGCCCGATGACTCCGGAGGAGAAACTGCTGCGCGCGATCTTCGGCGAAAAGGCCTCGGACGTGCGGGATACCTCGCTGCGTGTGAAGCCGGGCGATTACGGCACGGTCGTCGAGGTGCGGGTGTTCAACCGGCACGGCGTCGACAAGGACGAACGCGCCCTGCAGATCGAGCGGGAAGAGATCGAGCGTCTGTCGCGTGACCGCGACGACGAGATGGCGATCCTCGACCGCAACATCTACGCGCGCCTCAAGACCATGATCCTGGGCAAGACCGCCGTGAAGGGCCCCAAGGGGATCAAGCCGAACAGCGAGATCACCGAGGATCTGCTGGGCACGCTGAGCCGTGGCCAGTGGTGGCAGCTGGCGCTTGGCGATGACAGCGAAGCGCAGCACATGGAAGCCCTGAACCAGCAGTACGAGGCGCAGAAGCGCGCCCTGGATGCCCGGTTCGAGGACAAGGTCGAGAAGGTCCGCCGCGGCGACGATCTGCCCCCGGGCGTGATGAAGATGGTCAAGGTCTTCGTGGCCGTGAAGCGCAAGCTGCAGCCGGGCGACAAGATGGCCGGCCGTCACGGCAACAAGGGCGTCATCTCGCGCGTCGTTCCGATGGAGGACATGCCGTTCCTCGCGGATGGCACGCCGGTCGACTTCTGCCTCAACCCGCTGGGCGTGCCCTCGCGGATGAACGTCGGGCAGATCCTCGAGACCCACATGGGCTGGGCCTCGCGCGGTCTGGGTCTTCAGATCGACGACGCGCTCGGCGCGTATCGCCGGTCGGGCGACCTGACCCCGGTGAAGGAGGCGCTGAAGATCGCCTATGGCGACGACGTCTACGAGGAAGGCTTCGACGTCATGGAGGACGAGCGTCTGGTGGAAGCCGCCGGCAACGTCATCCGCGGCGTGCCGATCGCGACGCCGGTCTTCGACGGCGCGAAGGAGCCCGACGTGAACGACGCGCTCAAGCGTGCCGGCTTCAACGAAAGCGGTCAGTCGATCCTCTTCGACGGGCGGACGGGCGAGCAGTTCGCGCGGCCGGTCACCGTGGGGATCAAGTACCTGCTGAAGCTGCACCACCTGGTGGACGACAAGATCCACGCGCGTTCGACCGGTCCGTACTCGCTCGTCACCCAGCAACCGCTGGGCGGCAAGGCGCAGTTCGGCGGCCAGCGCTTCGGCGAGATGGAGGTCTGGGCGCTGGAAGCCTACGGCGCCGCCTACACGCTGCAGGAAATGCTGACCGTGAAGTCGGACGACGTGGCTGGCCGGACCAAGGTCTATGAATCGATCGTCAAGGGCGAGGACAATTTCGAGGCGGGCGTTCCCGAGAGCTTCAACGTGCTCGTGAAGGAAGTCCGCGGCCTCGGCCTGAACATGGAACTCCTGGACGAGGAAGGGGAGGAATAACGGAACCCTCCGTGCGGGCGCGATTTTTCGACGAAAAATCGTTGCCCGGCCTCACCTTTCCCGCCCTTTCATCCAAGGTATCAAGATGAACCAGGAACTGACCAACAACCCGTTCAACCCGCTCACCCCGCCGAAGGTCTTCGACGAGATCAAGGTCTCGCTGGCCTCGCCCGAGCGGATCCTGTCGTGGTCGTATGGCGAGATCAAGAAGCCCGAGACGATCAACTACCGGACCTACAAGCCCGAGCGCGACGGCCTGTTCTGCGCCCGTATCTTCGGGCCGATCAAGGATTACGAGTGCCTCTGCGGCAAGTACAAGCGGATGAAGTATCGCGGCGTCGTCTGCGAGAAATGCGGTGTGGAAGTGACGCTCCAGAAGGTGCGCCGCGAGCGGATGGGCCATATCGAGCTCGCCGCCCCGGTCGCACACATCTGGTTCCTGAAGTCGCTGCCGTCCCGCATCGGCCTGATGCTGGACATGACGCTGCGCGATCTGGAGCGGATCCTCTACTTCGAGAACTACGTGGTGATCGAGCCGGGTCTGACCGACCTGCAGTACGGCCAGCTGATGACCGAGGAAGAATTCCTCGACGCCCAGGACGCCTACGGCATGGACGCTTTCACGGCGAACATCGGCGCCGAGGCCATCCGCGAGATGCTGGCGGCCATCGACCTCGAGTCCGAGGCCGAGACGCTGCGTGCCGAGCTGGCCGAGGCCACCGGCGAGCTGAAGCCCAAGAAGATCATCAAGCGGCTGAAGGTCGTCGAGAGCTTCCTGGAATCCGGCAACCGTCCGGAATGGATGGTGCTGACCGTCGTTCCGGTCATTCCGCCGGAACTGCGCCCGCTGGTCCCGCTGGACGGCGGCCGGTTCGCGACGTCGGACCTGAACGATCTCTATCGCCGGGTGATCAACCGGAACAACCGCCTCAAGCGGCTGATCGAGCTGCGCGCGCCGGACATCATCGTCCGGAACGAGAAGCGGATGCTGCAGGAATCCGTCGACGCCCTGTTCGACAACGGCCGTCGCGGCCGCGTCATCACGGGGGCGAACAAGCGCCCGCTGAAGTCTCTGTCGGACATGCTGAAGGGCAAGCACGGCCGCTTCCGCCAGAACCTTCTGGGCAAGCGCGTCGACTTCTCGGGCCGGTCCGTCATCGTGACGGGTCCGGAGCTGAAGCTGCACCAGTGCGGCCTGCCGAAGAAGATGGCGCTCGAGCTGTTCAAGCCGTTCATCTACTCGCGGCTGGAGGCCAAGGGCCTGTCGTCGACCGTGAAGCAGGCGAAGAAACTGGTGGAGAAGGAACGCCCCGAGGTCTGGGACATCCTGGACGAGGTGATCCGCGAGCATCCGGTCCTGCTGAACCGCGCGCCGACGCTGCACCGTCTGGGCATCCAGGCGTTCGAGCCGATGCTGATCGAGGGCAAGGCGATCCAGCTTCACCCGCTGGTCTGCTCGGCCTTCAACGCCGACTTCGACGGCGACCAGATGGCCGTGCACGTGCCCCTCTCGCTGGAAGCCCAGCTGGAAGCGCGCGTCCTGATGATGTCGACCAACAACGTGCTGTCGCCGGCCAACGGCGCGCCGATCATCGTGCCGTCGCAGGACATGATCCTGGGGCTCTACTACACGACGATCGAGCGTGAAGGCATGAAGGGCGAGGGCATGGCGTTCTCCTCCATCGAGGAGGTCGATTACGCCCTGACGTCCGGTGCCGTGCACCTGCACGCGAAGATCAGCGCCCGGATCAAGCAGATCGACGAGGAAGGCAACGAGGTCTGGCAGCGGTTCGAGACCACGCCGGGCCGCGTCAAGCTGGGCGCGCTTCTGCCGCTGAACGCCAAGGCGCCATTCGAACTGGTGAACCGTCTGCTGCGGAAACGCGAGGTGCAGCAGGTCATCGACACCGTCTATCGCTACTGCGGCCAGAAGGAATCGGTGATCTTCTGCGACCAGATCATGTCCATGGGCTTCAAGGAGGCGTTCCGCGCGGGCATCTCCTTCGGCAAGGACGACATGGTCATCCCGGACAGCAAGTGGGGGATCGTCGAAGAGACCCGTGAGCAGGTGAAGGATTTCGAACAGCAGTACATGGACGGCCTGATCACCCAGGGCGAGAAGTACAACAAGGTCGTGGACGCCTGGTCGAAGTGCAACGACAAGGTGACCGAGGCCATGATGTCGACCATCTCGGCCAACCGGCGTGACGAGAACGGCGCGGAGGCCGAGCCGAACTCGGTCTACATGATGGCCCACTCCGGTGCGCGGGGGTCGGTGACGCAGATGAAGCAGCTCGGCGGGATGCGCGGCCTGATGGCCAAGCCGAACGGCGACATCATCGAGACGCCGATCATCTCGAACTTCAAGGAAGGTCTGACCGTGCTCGAGTACTTCAACTCGACCCACGGCGCCCGGAAGGGTCTGTCGGATACCGCCCTGAAGACCGCGAACTCGGGCTATCTGACCCGGCGTCTGGTGGACGTGGCGCAGGACTGCATCGTGCGGATGCCCGATTGCGGCACCGAGAACGCGATCACCGTGGAGAACGCGGTGAACGACGGCGAGGTCGTGGCGACCATCGGCGAGCGCGTTCTGGGCCGTGTGGCGGCGGACGACATCGTCCGTCCGGGCACCGACGAGGTGGTCGTGGCGCGCGGCCAGCTGATCGACGAGCGCATGTCGGACGCGATCCAGGAGGCCAACCTCCAGTCCGTCCGCATCCGCTCGCCGCTGACCTGCGAGGCCGACGACGGCGTCTGCGCGGCCTGCTACGGCCGTGACCTGGCGCGCGGCACGCAGGTGAACATCGGCGAGGCCGTGGGCATCATCGCGGCCCAGTCGATCGGCGAGCCCGGCACCCAGCTGACGATGCGGACCTTCCACATCGGCGGCGTGGCGCAGGGCGGTCAGCAATCGTTCCTGGAAGCCTCGCAGGAGGGGACCATCGCCTACGAGAACGCCCAGCTGCTGGAGAACGCGGCGGGCGAGATCCTCACCATGGGCCGGAACATGAAGATCCGGATCATGGACGAGAACGGCGAGGAACGCGCGAGCCACAAGCTGGGCTACGGCACGAAGCTGTTCGTGAAGGACGGCCAGAAGGTCAAGCGCGGCGACAAGCTGTTCGAATGGGATCCCTACACCCTGCCGATCATCGCCGAGAAGGCCGGTCAGGTGCGTTATGTCGACCTGGTGAACGGCATCGCCGTCCGCGAGGAGACCGACGATGCCACCGGCATGACGCAGAAGATCGTCTCGGACTGGCGCGCGGCCCCCAAGGGCAACGAGCTGAAGCCCGAGCTGCTGATCCTCGGCGAGGATGGCGAGCCGGTCCGCAACGAGGCGGGCAACCCGGTGACCTATCCGATGTCGGTGGACGCGATCCTCTCGGTCGAGGACGGGCAGGACATCAAGGCCGGTGACGTGGTCGCGCGGATCCCGCGCGAGGGTGCGAAGACGAAGGACATCACCGGCGGTCTGCCGCGTGTGGCCGAACTCTTCGAGGCCCGCCGTCCGAAGGACCACGCCATCATCGCCGAGATCGACGGCTATGTCCGGTTCGGGCGCGACTACAAGAACAAGCGCCGGATCACGATCGAGCCCGCGGATGAAAGCCTGGAGCCCGTGGAATACATGGTGCCGAAGGGCAAGCACATCCCGGTGCAGGAAGGCGACTATGTCCAGAAGGGCGACTACATCATGGACGGCAACCCTGCCCCCCATGACATCCTCGCCATCATGGGCGTCGAGGCGCTGGCCGACTACATGATCAACGAGGTGCAGGACGTCTATCGCCTGCAGGGCGTGAAGATCAACGACAAGCACATCGAGGTCATCGTGCGCCAGATGCTCCAGAAGTGGGAGATCATGGACAGCGGCCAGACCACCCTTCTGAAGGGCGAGCATGTCGACAAGGTCGAGTTCGACGAGGCCAACGAGAAGGCGGAGGCCAAGGGCCTGCGTCCGGCTCAGGGCCAGCCGATCCTGCTGGGCATCACCAAGGCGTCGCTGCAGACCCGGTCGTTCATCTCGGCCGCGTCGTTCCAGGAGACGACCCGCGTGCTGACCGAGGCCTCGGTCCAGGGCAAGCGCGACAAGCTGGTCGGTCTGAAGGAGAACGTGATCGTCGGGCGTCTGATCCCGGCGGGCACGGGCGGCGCGACCCAGCGGATCCGCAAGATCGCCACCGACCGCGACAACGTCGTCATCGACGCCCGCCGCGAGGAAGCCGAAGCCGCGGCGGCCCTGGCCGCTCCGGTGGAGGATTACGAGGGCGGCGAGGTCGACAACCTGGTGGAGACGCCGGAAAGCCGCGACTGATCCCGGCGTCCGTCTCGGGAAAAACGGAAGGGTCCCCGCCGATGCGGGGGCCCTTCGTCGTTCTGCAGGGGGGCCCGGTCTCACATCATTCTCGGATCCGGCCCGAAGATGACGGCTGCGGCGATGGATGCCCGGATCCGAGGTCGGAACGCGGGGAGCCAGTAATCGCGCCGCCGTCCGGCGGGCGGCGCGGGCCCCACCCGGGGAGGGGCTCGCGACCTGTCAACGTGTCAGCACTTCACGTAGACGCGCCCGTCGCCGCGGATGGACCGGCCGCCAAGCTCCGTCGCGCCGCTGTCCGGCGGCATCACGGCCAGCCCGTCCGGCCCGCGGCTTTCCAGCGGAAAGTCGCGCCGGGGGCGGTCGAAGACGAAGGAGGGTTCGGACCCCAGCGACACCATGCCCGTCCGCGACTGCCCCGCGACGGTGGCATCCACCACGACGCCGCCGCTGGCGGTGCGCTCGATCCGGAAGTCGGGACGCCCGCAATCGCCGCCCTTCGCGGCCCAGGCGCCGGTCACGTAGCCTTCGTCCAGCCTCACCCCGCCGGCGCGGGCGGGATCGCGGTCGCGGGCGGGCGGTTCGACCTCGTCGATGCCCGTCACCTCCACCGTGCCGAGCCCGGCCATGCAGAAGGACATGTCGGCCCGGGTGCCCCGCACCTCGATGTATTCGCCGGGCGTGAAGTCGATCCGGTCGGAGACCAGCGACCAGCGGTCGCCGTCCGGCGTGACCAGCAGCGGGCATTCCGTGCCGTCGCGCACGCGGCCTTCCAGCTCGATCCGCTCGCCGTCGTTGCCGCCGCCCTCGCGCGGCGGGGCGACCTCGTCCAGCGTGCCGACGTGGATCGTATCCACGCCCTGCATGCAGAAGGCGGCCTCGGCGCGGGTGCCCGTCACCTCGACATATTCGCCGGGGGTGAAGCGGATGTCGCCCGATGTCAGCGCGTGGCGGTCGCCGTCCTGCGTCTCCAGCACCGGACATTCGGCCCCTTCGCGCACCCGGCCGCGCAGCGTCACCCGCTCGGGGCGGTCCGTGCCGCCGGTGACGTCGAAGACGCCGGATTTCAGTGTCATGCCCCGGTCGGTGTCGACGACGAAGATCAGATCGTCCCCGGCTTCGGCCCGGTCGGGCGCGCGGACCTCCGCGCGCAGCGTGCCGTCGGCATCCACCCGCGCCTCGCGCAGGGCGGACCATTCGGAGGCCTGCGGCCCCACCCCGATGGTCACGTAATCGCCCGGCCGCAGGTTGCCGGCCTGCACCGTGACGCGCGATCCGGCCGGCCCGCTGGAGGGCGAGACCGAGACGCCGGCCGCCGGCCCGTCGCCGGGGATGTCGAGCAGTTCGCCGACCGCGAGCGCCCATGGCTGGACGTCCTCGTTCGCCGCCAGCAGCTCGAACAGCGACACGCCGAACCGCTGGGCGATCGAATACATCGTGTCGCCGCTTTCGACGCGGTAGCCCCGGCCCGGGTCGCGCTGGCGGCGGGTGCCGTCGTCGCCGGCGGTCAGCGCCAGCCGCGTGCCGACCTCGATGTCGCGCGGGTCGCCGAGGCCGGGGTTCAGGTCCATGATCCGCGCCAGCGAGACGCGGCACTGCTGCGCCACGCGGTAGAGCGTGTCGCCGGGGCTGATGCGGTAGCTTTCGCCGCAGCGCGACTGCGCCTGTGCGGGCGGTGCCGCCACCGCGCCCAGCATCAGGGCGGCGGTGCAGGTCAGCGCAAGGCGGGCGGGTCTGGAAGTGGATGTCATGTCGTCCTCCCGTGCTGGATGGTCCTGCGCGGGGAACAGTCCCCTCCGCCCGATGTTCCTGGCGCCTTCCCGGCCTTTCCTTTTCCCCGCCCGCGTGACACCTTCCGGGACGACGCAGGGGACAGGCCGGATCGACGTGGCGAAATTCACCGGATTCCAGATGGTTGGCGTGATGCGCTTCTCGGTGCTGACGACCGATTTCCGGACCTCGCGCCGGGGCACGCCAGAGGAAATCGCCGCCTCGATCTTTTCCGACGAGGCGATGGAGCGGCGGTTCCGCCTGTTCGAGGCGCTGGCCCTGCCGACCCTGAAGAACCAGACCGACGACGATTTCCGCATCGTGATACTGACCTCGGAGCTGATGCCGCGGAAATACCTGACGCGGCTGAACGATCTGGCGGGGTCGGTGAAGGGGGCCGAGATCTGGCCGGCGCCGCTGAAGGGGCACTACAACCTGTTGCAGATGGCCTTCGCCCGGGTGCCCGAGGACGGATCGGGCCACCGCCTGTCCTTCCGGCTGGACGACGACGACGCCGTCGATCTGGAACTGGTGGAGCGGTCCAAGCGCATCGCCCGCCGCCTGCTGCCCGAGCAGGAGGACCGGATGCCGACGATCCTCTGCTGGAACAAGGGCTTCTACCTCGACGTCCGCGAGGGCGAGGAGAACGTGCTGACCGACACCCACCTGTCGATGCCGCTGGCCATCGGCAACGTGCTGATCCACCGCCCCGGCGACGGGCACAATCCCTACCGCTACAATCACCGCAACTTCCCGCAGCAGTACAATTGCTGGTCCTCGATCTCGGAGCCGGGCTTCATCCGCTCGATCCATGCCGGCAATTCCGCCACGCCCTACCGCGAGAAGCGCAGCGGAGAGATGGACGAGGGCCGCACGGCACGGCAGATCAGGCGGCATTTCGGGCTGGATGCAGCGGCGCTGAAAGCACTCTGAACGACTGGACGTCCCCCATGCAGATGACCGACAACCTTCGCGGCGCGGGCCTGATGATGGGGGCGCTGGCGCTCTTCACCATCAACGACACATGCACCAAGCTGCTGGCGGGGCAGGTGCCGCTGGCGCAGATCATCACGCTGCGCGGGATCGTCACCACCGTCGCGCTGGCGCTGATGGCCTGGCATTTCGGCGCCTTCCGGGTGCGGCTGGACGGCCGGACCTGGCGGCTGGTGCTGCTGCGGATGGTGGCCGAGGTCGGCGGCGCGTGGTTCTTCCTCAAGGCGCTCTTCGCGATGCCGCTGGCGAACGTGACCGCCGTGCTGCAATCCGCGCCGCTGCTGGTGACGCTGGCGGCCGCGCTCTTCCTGCGCGAGCCGGTCGGATGGCGGCGGCTGGCGGCGATCCTGGTGGGCTTCGCCGGCGTGCTGCTGATCGTCCGTCCGGGGGCGTCGGACTTCGATCACAACTCCATCTATTCGCTGACGGCGGTGGTCTTCGTCACGGCGCGCGATCTCTTCACCCGCAAGATGCCGCGCGAGGTGCCGTCGATGCTGATCACCTTCGTCACCTCCATCGGGGTCACGGCGACCTTCGCCCTGGTGTCGGTGGCGGGGCAGGAGGCCTGGGTGCCGCTCGACACCCGCGCCTCGGCGCTGATCTTCGGCGCGTCGGGGGCGCTGATCTTCGCCTACATCTGTTCGGTCGGGGCGATGCGCAGCGGCGAGGTCTCGTTCGTCTCGCCCTTCCGCTACACCGGGCTGATCTGGGCGCTGGTGCTGGGCTTCTTCGTCTTCGGGACCTGGCCGGTGTGGCAGACCTTCCTCGGGGCGGGGATCGTCGTGGCCTCGGGGCTGTTCACCCTCTTCCGCGAGCACCGGGTGCGGGCCCGGCCGATCGCCGCCGCGACCTCGGCCCACCAGGCCGGACCGGCGGTGCGGCGGCCGGACGTCGAATAGGCCGGGTCGGCGGCGCTGGGCACGGCGGACATCGACAGACGCGGTGAGCCGGCGGGGATCGCGCGCACGGAGTATCAGGCGAAGATCGCCCGGACGCGGTCGGCGTCGATGCCGTAGGTGGTGCGGAAACGCGCCTCGCCCGCGGCGTCGAGCAGGGAGAGCGCGACCTCCTTCGTGTCCGGCCCCTGGCGGCTGTCGTTCCAGCGGGAATGGCCGCGCAGGAACATGTCGCGATCGTCGAAGTGGAAGCACTTCATCATCTTCGGCAGGCGGACGTGGCTGAAGTTCATGACCGACAGCGCGACCCGCGGCTCGAACGCCACGGCCAGCGCGGCGGTGGTCAGCTTCTGCGTCGACGGCGCGGCCATGATCCCCTCGGGCCCCGGCGCGGCGATCCACCCGCGCGAGAAGTCGATGGCGATGTGACGGTTGCCCTCCAGCTCGGGCAGCAGCCTGCGGGCTGTGCGGCGGAGCTGGCGGACGAAATCCACCCCGACCGCGTCGTCGTCGTCCATCCGGAACTGGAGCGACGGCCGGCCCCCCTTGCGCACCGCATTGATCGCCGCCTGCATGACCTGCCGGTGCGGCCCCGGCGGATGCGCCTGGACCTGCGCCTGCGGCAGGTCGGCCAGCAGGGCGTCGAGCCGGGCGCGATACGGCGCGGGAAGGTCGTCGCCCACCACCACCACGAGGTCGAAGTTCCCGTTCGTCTGGGCGCGGAGCGAGGGCAGGGTGAAGGCCTCGAAATACCGGAACCGTTCCTCCATCCGCTCGGAGGCGTAGAGCCAGTCGGCGCGTTCGGCAGGGCTGTCGTGGCCGACCTGGAAGCCGCCTTCCGCGGGATAGCTGAAGCGGCAGAGCCCGATCACCTGCATGTCTGGAACGCCCCTCCCGCGCCCCCGTGCCGGGGCCTGCGGCCAGGATGCCATCCCCGGCCGGGCCCGCGCAAGCGCCGGGCCGGCCCGTGACGGCGTGGCACCGTGACGGCATTGCACCGTGGCGGCCTTGCACCGCGACGGACTTGCACCGGGCGGGGCGACGTGCGAGGCACCTCCGGCGATGACGCGCCGTCCCGCGGGCCGCCGGGGCCGCATCGAGGCGGGTCGTGTTGACAACCTTCCCGACTCCCCATATACGCGCCCGCAATCGGCAAAGGGGCCAGTTCCCGCCGCCATTCATGACTGTTGTGGACACGATCCGGACCGCAGGGTCCCGATCCTCTGGAACACCGCCGCGTCGTTCCCTGTGAACGTGGGGACGCACGGCTTTTTTGACGTTGTGCGGACGCGTGCGACGTTCCGACGAAACCGCGGGGTCGCCCCGCAGCACATGTGTTGAAGAACGGGGAAAAGAAGCCCAATGCCCACGATCCAGCAGCTGATCCGGAAGCCCCGGCAGCCGAAAGTGAAACGGTCCAAGTCGCAGCACCTCGAGCAGTGCCCGCAGAAGCGCGGCGTCTGCACGCGCGTCTACACCACCACGCCGAAGAAACCGAACTCGGCCATGCGGAAGGTCGCCAAGGTGCGCCTGACCAACGGCTACGAGGTCATCAGCTACATCCCGGGTGAATCCCACAACCTCCAGGAGCACTCGGTCGTGCTCATCCGCGGCGGTCGTGTGAAGGACCTTCCGGGTGTCCGTTACCACATCCTTCGCGGCGTGCTCGACACGCAGGGCGTGAAGGACCGCAAGCAGCGCCGTTCGAAATACGGCGCGAAGCGTCCCAAGTGACCTGAGCGCCGGCGCTCAGGTCATCCCCGCGCATGCGGGGATCTCCTGAAGCCGGGGATCCCCGCCCGGGCGGGGATGACAGAGCCGAAGAGATAGAGAGAGACAACAGATGTCCCGCCGCCACGCCGCCGAGAAGCGCGAAATCCTCCCCGATGCCAAGTACGGCGATCGGGTTCTGACCAAGTTCATGAACAACCTCATGGTCGACGGGAAGAAATCCACCGCCGAACGCATCGTCTACAACGCCCTCGACCGGATCGAGGCGAAGGTGAAGCGGTCGCCGGTCGAGATCTTCACCGAAGCGCTCGACAACATCAAACCCTCGGTCGAGGTCCGCTCGCGCCGTGTCGGTGGCGCCACCTACCAGGTGCCCGTCGAGGTCCGCCCCGAGCGCCGCGAAGCTCTCGCCATCCGCTGGCTGATCGACGCCTCGCGCAAGCGCAACGAGAACACGATGGAAGAGCGCCTCGCGGGCGAGCTGCTCGACGCCGTCAACTCGCGCGGGTCGGCCGTGAAGAAGCGGGAAGACACCCACAAGATGGCCGATGCCAACAAGGCATTCAGCCACTACCGCTGGTAATCAGGTCGGGCCCGCCCCGACGAAGAAAGGCAGTCCATCATGGCACGCGCATATCCGCTGACCCGGTATCGTAACTTCGGCATCATGGCCCACATCGATGCGGGCAAGACGACGACGACCGAGCGTATCCTCTACTACACCGGCCGCTCCCACAAGATCGGCGAAGTCCACGATGGCGCGGCCACCATGGACTGGATGGAGCAGGAGCAGGAACGCGGGATCACCATCACCTCGGCCGCCACCACCACCTTCTGGCAGTGGCAGGAAGACCCGACCCCCGAGGGCACCGACGACACGAAGTTCCGCTTCAACATCATCGACACCCCCGGCCACGTCGACTTCACCATCGAGGTGGAGCGGTCGCTCGCCGTGCTCGACGGCGCGATCTGCCTGCTGGACGGCAACGCCGGCGTCGAACCGCAGACCGAGACGGTGTGGCGTCAGGCCGACCGCTACAAGGTTCCGCGCATCGTCTTCGTCAACAAGATGGACAAGATCGGCGCCGACTTCTTCAACTGCGTGAAGATGATCAAGGACCGCACCGGCGCGACCCCCGTGCCCGTGGCCCTGCCGATCGGTTCGGAAGACAAGCTGGAAGGCATCATCGACCTGATCACCCAGGAAGAATGGGTCTGGACCGGTGAGGACCTCGGCGCCGGCTGGAAGCGTCAGCCGATCCGCGACGATCTGGCCGATGTCGCCGAAGAGTGGCGCCAGACGATGATCGAGAACGCCGTCGAAATGGACGACGACGCGATGGAGAAGTACCTCGACGGCGTCGAACCCGACGTCCCGACCCTGCGGAAGCTGATCCGCAAGGGCTGCCTGTCGCTGACCTTCGTTCCCGTGCTGGCCGGCTCGGCGTTCAAGAACAAGGGCGTGCAGCCCCTGCTCAACGCCGTGATCGACTTCCTGCCCGGCCCCCTCGACGTGCCCGCCTACACCGGCTTCTCGCCGGACGACGAGACCGAGACCCGGAACATCGAGCGTCACGCCTCGGACGAGGAGCCCTTCTCGGGCCTCGCGTTCAAGATCATGAACGACCCCTTCGTGGGATCTCTGACCTTCACGCGCATCTACTCGGGCACCATCAAGAAGGGTGACCAGATGATGAACTCGACGAAGGGCAAGCGCGAGCGCGTTGGCCGGATGATGATGATGCACTCGAACGACCGCGAGGAGATCGATGAAGCCTTCGCAGGCGACATCATCGCGCTGGCCGGTCTGAAGGAAACCACCACGGGCGATACGCTCTGCGATCCGCAGAAGCAGGTCGTGCTGGAAACGATGACCTTCCCCGAGCCTGTGATCGAGATCGCGATCGAGCCGAAGACGAAGAACGACCAGGAGAAGATGTCCCAGGGTCTGCAGCGTCTGGCGGCCGAGGATCCGTCCTTCCGCGTCGAGACCGATCTGGAATCGGGCCAGACCATCATGAAGGGCATGGGCGAACTTCACCTCGACATCCTGGTCGACCGCCTCAAGCGGGAGTTCAAGGTCGAGGCGAACATCGGCGCGCCGCAGGTGGCCTATCGCGAGACCATCGGTCACGAGATCGAGCACACCTACACCCACAAGAAGCAGTCGGGTGGGTCGGGCCAGTTCGCCGAGGTGAAGCTGATCATCAGCCCCACCGAACCGGGCGAGGGCTATTCCTTCGAGTCGCGCATCGTCGGCGGTTCGGTTCCGAAGGAATACATCCCGGGCGTCGAGAAGGGCATCCAGTCGGTGATGGACAGCGGTCCGCTGGCCGGCTTCCCGGTGATCGACTTCAAGGTCGCGCTGGTGGACGGCAAGTTCCACGACGTCGACTCGTCGGTCCTCGCGTTCGAGATCGCCAGCCGGATGTGCATGCGCGAAGGTCTCCGCCGCGCGGGCGCCAAGCTGCTGGAGCCGATGATGAAGGTGGAGGTGATCACGCCGGAGGAATACACCGGTTCGATCATCGGCGACCTGACCTCGCGGCGCGGCCAGGTGTCTGGGCAGGAGAACCGCGGCAACGCGGTCGCCGTCCAGGCCTTCGTCCCGCTGGCCTCGATGTTCGGCTACATCAACACGCTGCGCTCCATGTCCTCGGGCCGCGCGCAGTTCACGATGCAGTTCGACCATTACGATCCGGTCCCGCAGAACATCTCGGAAGAGATCCAGAAGAAATACGCATGACGGGTGGTGGGGATCGGCAGGGGAACCTGCCGTACAGCCCCACCCTACCCACCACCGTAGGGTGGGGTTTCACCCCACCGACCCGATAAGGAGGCCATCATGGCAAAGGCAAAGTTCGAGCGGTCGAAGCCGCACTGCAACATCGGCACGATCGGTCACGTCGACCACGGCAAGACGACGCTGACGGCGGCGATCACCAAGTATTTCGGCGACTTCAAGGCCTAC